>Ga0138256_10003939_pt1 | contig 15747 bp, 14 predicted proteins | sample KNB2016incub_MG_FD_105486 | JGI IMG/M metagenome (GOLD analysis project Ga0138256, IMG submission 105486) | Active sludge microbial communities from wastewater in Klosterneuburg, Austria - KNB2014incub_MG | ecosystem: Engineered > WWTP > Activated sludge > Unclassified | place: Austria... | reverse complement strand
GAAGGCCGGTCTTAGCGCGCGCTCGGCGTTGATCCACGGCGCCACGTCTTCGTAGGCGATCGCCGCCGGCGCTTGCGGCGCAACCTGCGCGTCGCGGAACGCGGCGGCACGGCGCGGCAGCGTATCGGTGAACGAGCGCGGCAGGCTCTTGATGCGGTCGACCGGCGGGCGCCCGCCCGCCGCCCCGGCGTCGGCGCCGCGCCGGTCGTAGGCCTGGCCGGCGGCCAGCGCGTGGCGGCGCGGCGGCTGGCCGTCGGCGCGCTCGACGAGCTTCGCGCTGCCCGACTCGACGAAGACGAAGGCCGCGTCGGACCGGATCAGCGCGACCGTCGTGCCGGCGACTTCGGCGAAGTCGAGGCGCGGCGTCGCCAGGCCGATGCGGTCGGCCGGCGTTACCGTCAGCTTGACCCAGCCCTGCGACACGTAGATGCGCGACGGCCGCTCGCTGCGCGGCTCGGCCCAGCGCGGGCGCAGCAGCAGCCGCGTCGCGGGCCCGAGGTCTAGTGCGCCGCCTTCGGCGAACTCGATGCGCGCGACGTTGGCGCGCTCGCCGGTGTGGACGATGTCGTCGGGCTGGACGCGCAGCCCCTCGACGGCAGCGAAGCGGACGGCGTCGCGGATCACGACCGTTTCGCCTTCGACGATCGTGAACACGCCGATCGGAGGCGCAGCGGTGCTCCAGGCCGGCAGCAGGCCGAGCAGCCCCACCAAAAACGCGGCGTGTCGCATGGCCGGACTCCCTCGCTCTGTCGCGGGCCCAAGTGCCCGCGGTCCGCAGAGGCGCGAACGCTCGCGGCGATGTTACTGCCGGGCATGGCCGCTGGAATATCCATGCGGCGGTATCGGCGGCGCCTTCGAGAGCGGAACAGCTAGGGATTGACTCTCACGGTCCGACGTTGTCGGCGAAGATCACCAGCAGCGCGAGGAACGCGATGAACACAGGCAGCAGGGCCCACAGGTGGTCCCAGGCGTCGGGCTGCGGGCGGTGGGAATCGCGGGTCGGTTTCATCATGGCCTCTCGGTGTCGGCGGCGACACCGGTGCGGCGCGCCTCTCGGGCCATGGGTTGCGCTATTCGGCTGCGCGGTTCAAACGAAGAACTCCGCGCGATGTGGCGGCCGGCGCCGCTCAGACGTGCATGCCGCCGTCGGCCATGAAGACGCCGCCCGTCGAGAAGCTGCTGCGCGGCGACGCGAGGAACAGCACCATCTCGGCGATCTCGCGCGGCTCGCCGTGGCGGCCGAGCGGAATCGCGGCGTCGAGCATCTGCGTCGCGTCGCGGCCGACCACGGTGGACAGCCGTCGTTCGATGTCGGCCTGGAACTCGTTGGCGATCGGCCCAGGCGCGATCACGTTGACGCGTACGTTGCGGCGCGCCGCCTCCTTCGCGGCGACGCGCATCAGGCCGACCAGCGCGTGCTTGGACGTCGCATAGGCGCAGATCCCGGGATCGGCCGTGACGGCGACGACGCTGGCGTTGAGCAGCACGCTGCCACCCTCGTTCATCGCCGGCAGCCCGTGCTTGAGCGCGAGGAAGGGGCCGCGCACATTGACGGCCATCACGGCGTCGAAAACGTCCTCGGGGTAGTCGGTGATCGGCGTGATCGCGCCGTTGATGCCGGCGTTGCAGAACAGGAAGTCGATGCCGCCGCCGCGCGCCTGGGCCTGCGCGATCCAGGCGCGCGTCTGCGCCGCGTCGGTCACATCGGCGACGGCGACATCGATGCGCGCCGTGTCGCCGCCGAGCGTGGCGCGCGCAGCGTCGAGCTGGCGCGCGTCGCGGTCCACCAGCAGTACCGTGGCTGCGCCGGCGTCGAGCAGCGCGCGCGCCGACGCGACGCCGACACTACCCGCGCCGCCCGTGACGACGCACACCTTGCCCTGCATTTCGTTCATCTCCAGCGCTCCTGTGGAACTCGAGTCGCGGCGATTGTCTCCGCATTCGGCGCGCTCCGCAGCGCCGCGTTGGCCGATCGCGCACTGCGTGTTGATCGTGCGCGCACAGGCCCGGCTCGGCCCTTGCGGGCCGGCGGCGGCGTGCGCACGATGCGTCACCGCCGCAGCGGCGCGGCAGGCGCCGTCGAGGAGACTGCTGCATGACGATACCGTCGCTCGGACGATGCCAGGACTCGCGGCATCGCTCGTGCGTCGCCGCGAGCCCATGGAGTTGATCGACCGCAGCGTCTGCGAGCAGCGCGACGCGCTGGCGCGCGGCGAAGCCCGCTGCGCCGATCTGGCCGAGCAGTGCATCGAGCGCACCGTTGCGGCCGCGTCGATCAACGCCTACGTCGCGTTCGACGCCGAAGCGCTGCGCCGCCAGGCACGCGACGCCGACGCGCGGCTCGCGGCGGGGCAGCGGATGCCGCTGCTCGGCGTGCCGCTGGCGCTGAAGGACAACATCGACGCCGCCGGCCTGCCCTGCGGTAACGGCACATCGGCGCTGCACGGCCGTCACCCGAAGCAAGATGCCGAACCCGTGCGGCGCCTGCGCGCGGCCGGCGCACTGATCACCGGCAAGCTCGGCCTGCACGAACTTGCGCTGGGCATCACCAGCCGCAACGCCGTCACCGGCGCCGTGCGCAATCCGTGGGACCTGCGCCGCATCCCCGGCGGCTCGAGCGGCGGCGCGGGCGCGGCGGTGGCGGCGCGTCTGGTGTCGGCGGCCATCGGCACCGACACCGGCGGCTCGGTGCGCGTGCCGGCGGCGCTGTGCGGCGTGGCCGGCCTGCGGCCGACGGTGGGGCGCGTCGGCACGGGCGGCATCGCGCCGATCTCGGCCACGCGCGACACGCCCGGCCCGCTGGCGCGCAGCGTGGCCGACCTGATGCTGCTCGATGCCGTGCTGTCCGGTAACACAGCGGCGCCCTCGGTGGCTTCGCTCGAGGGGCTGCGGCTCGGCCTGCCGCACGACGGCTTTTGGGACGACGTGGACGCCGGCGTGCGCGCCGCGGCCGACGACGCGATCGCCGCGCTGCGCGACGCTGGCGCCGTCTGCGTGCCGGTGTTGCTGCCGGGCGCCGCGCGGCTCGCCGGCGAGGCCGGCTTCGCCGTCGCGCTGTACGAGTTCGTGCGCGACATGCCGCGCTATCTGCGCGAAGCCGAGTGCGGCGTCTCGTTCGAGCAGCTGATCGACGGCGTGTGCAGCCCCGACGTGAAGGCCATCGTCGGCGCGCTGGCCGGCGACGGCGCGGTGCCCGAGCCGCTGTACCGCCAAGCGTTGCGCACTCGCCGCCGCCTGCAGCAGTCGTACGCCGACGCCTTCGCCCGCGCCGACGTGGCAGCGCTCGTGTTTCCCACCACGCCGCGCACCGCCGCGCTGATCGGCGAGGATGACACGGTGATGCTCGCCGGCCGCGCCGTCGCGACATTCGCCGTCTACATCCGCAACACCGAGCCGGGCAGCCTGACCGGGCTGCCCGGGCTGTCGCTGCCGATCGGGCTCGCTGACGGCTTGCCCGTCGGCCTGGCGCTCGACGGCCCTGCCGGCAGCGACCGGCGGCTGCTCGCCGTCGGTGCCGCCGTCGAAGCCGCGTTGCCGCGCATGCCGGCGCCACCGCCGCTGCGCTGAAGCGCGCGCGGCGGCATGCAAGGGCAAGCCGCAGTGCGCCATCAGTCAAGCCGCGCAGGGGCGCGCTTCCTACACTGCCTCGCAAATCCGAGAAACGACGAGGCAAGTCATGAGCCGATTCACGAACCAGGTCGCCTTCATCACCGGCGGCGGCACCGGCATCGGCGCCGCCGTGGCGCAGCAGTTCGCCGCCGAGGGCGGCCGGGTGGTGCTCATGGGGCGGCGACTGGCGCCGCTGCAGGCCGTCGCCGAGCCGCTCGGCGGGCTCGTCGCCGCCGGTGATGCCGCCGACACGGCCGACGTGCAGCGCGCGCTGGCGCTTGCGCGCGAGCGCTACGGCCGCATCGACTTGCTGGTGGCCAATGCCGGCGGGCACGGCGTCGGCGAGGCCGCGCAGACCGACGATGCCGCGTGGCGGCTGGCGACGCGCGTGAACCTGGACAGCGCGTTCGTCTGCATCCGCGAAGCGCTGCCCGAACTCGTCGCGCAGCGCGGCAGCGTCGTCGTGCTGTCGTCGCTGGCAGGGCACTTCGCCGGGCCCGCCGTCGCGGGCTACGTGACGATGAAGCATGCACTGATCGGCCTCACGCGCTCGGTTGCTCGCGACTACGGTCGCCACGGCGTGCGCGCGAACGCCGTCTGCCCCGGCTGGGTCCGCACGCCGATGGCCGATGAGCAGATGCAGGGGCTGGTCGACCAGCACCGGCTTGCCAACGTCGAGGCCGCGTATGCGATGGTCACGCGCGACGTGCCGCTGGGCCGTCCGGCGACTGCGCAGGAGGTCGCCGACGCCGTGCTGTTTCTCGCGTCGCCGCAGGCGGCGATGATCACGGGCACCTCGCTGATGGTCGACGGCGGCGCCTCGGCCGTCGATCTGCCGACGGTGGCGTTCGCGCAGTGATCGCGATGGTCGACTGCTTCGCGCAGATGCGCTCGTGCGCCGGTGCGATGGGGCGCCGAGACGGGCGGCGCGGATGCGGCGGCGCCTCCTTGGCCGATCATGCACTGCGAGTTGATCGAGAGCGCACGGCGCGGCGAATCGCTTGTCCGCGCTGCCGCGTGCTCGCATGATCGCCGCGTTGCGGGAGCGCTGGATCGGATGGGGGGCGGCGATGGCAGACAGGCGGAGTTTCGACTGCGTGGTGGTGGGCGGCGGATCGGCGGGCTGCGTCGTCGCGCACCGTTTGGTGCGCGCCGGCCGTTCGGTGCTGCTGCTCGAGGCGGGCCCGAGCGACGACACGCGCTGGATCCGCATGCCGGCGACCTTCGTGCGCGTGATCGGCACGGCACGCACCTGGCCCTACCATACCGAGCCGCAAGCGCAGGCCGGGGGGCGCACGCTCCACGTGCCGCAGGGCCGCACGCTCGGCGGCGGCAGCTCCGTCAACGCGATGGTCTACATCCGCGGTGCGCGCCAGGACTACGACGACTGGGCGGCGCAGGGCTGCAGCGGTTGGAGCTGGGACGACGTGCTTCCGGCCTTCAAGCGCGCCGAGTGCAACGAGCGCTTGTCCGAGCCGCTGCATGGCACCGACGGCCCGCTGCGCGTGACCGATGGGTACCGCCACCCGCTCAGCCGTGCCTTCGTCAAGGCCGCGCAGGAGGCGGGACTGCGCTACAACGACGACTTCAACGGCGAGCGGCAGGACGGCGTCGGCTTCTACCAGTCGACAACGTTCGACGGCGAGCGCGGCAGCACGTCGGCGACCTATCTCGCCGCGGTGCGCGGCGATGCGCGACTGACCGTCGTGACCGGCGCGCACGTGCTGCGCGTCGTCTTGCGCGACGGCGAGGCGCGCGGTGTCGAGTACCGCCGCGGCGACGGCGCGACGGTCGCCGTCGACGCGCGCTGCGAAGTGATCCTGGCCGCCGGCGCGCTGGCGTCGCCCAAGATCCTGCAGCTGTCGGGCATCGGGCCGGGCAGCGAGCTGCAGGCGCTGGGCATCGACGTCGCGCACGATCTGCCCGGCGTCGGCCGCAACTACCAGGACCACCTCGAGGTCTCGGTCTACGGCCGCACGCACGACCCGATCAGCCTGTTCGGCAACGACCGCGGCCTCACGGCGCTGCGCCATGGGCTGCAGTGGCTGGCGTTCCGCACCGGGCTGCTCACGTCCAACGTCGTCGAGAGCGGCGGCTTCGCCGACACGTCGGGCAGCGGCCGGCCGGACATCCAGTTCCACGTGCTGCCCGTGCTGGTGGGCGACGTCGACCGCGAGCCGCTGCCGGGCCACGGCCTGTCGATCAATCCGTGTTTCCTGCGCCCGAAGTCGCGCGGTACGGTGCGGCTGCGCAGCGCCGACCCGATGGCGCCGATCCTGTTCGACGGCGGCTACCTCACCGAGCAGGCCGACGTCGACACGCTGGTGCGCGGCCTCAAGCTGGCGCGGCGCATCCTGCGTGCGCCGTCGCTGCGCAAGCTGGTCAGCGAGGAGTTGGCACCGCAACGCAACGAGGCCTGTGCCGACGCCGCGCTCGAGGACTACGCGCGGCGTTACGCGAAGACGGTCTACCACCCGGCGGGCACCTGCCGCATGGGCGCTCCGGACGATGCGCGCGCCGTCGTCGATCCGCAGCTGCGCGTGCGCGGCGTCGGCCGGCTGCGCGTGTGCGACGCCTCCGTGATGCCGACCATCGTCGCAGGCAACACCAACGCGCCGACGATCATGATCGCCGAGCGCTGCGCCGAGTTCATGCTGGCCGGCACACCGCGCGCCGTGCCGGCCGCAGCGCCCGCCATTGAGGAGACGACCGCATGACGACCGCAGCGCGCCCCACCGGCTGGAAGAACTACGACGACTTCGCGCTCGGCATTGCGACCAACCGCCTGCCGTCGAGCGAGGCGCTGGCCGGCCGCACGCTGCGCCTGGCGCTGCCGGCGACGACGCTGACGCTGCATCCGCAAGCCGGGAACGTGCTGCAATGGAGCGAGGAGGGCGAGCGCGCCGGTCGCGGCAGCGGCTGGTACGACGCCGTACCCACCACCGAGACGACCTGGTTCATCGACCTGACGCTCGCCGACCGGCCCGACGAGGCGCTGACCTTGATCGTCGACACCGCCAGTCTGCGCGTGCTGGCGGTGCGCAGCACGATTCTCGACGCCGCCGCCGCCGGCGGCGACCCGCGCGTGACGCAGCACTTCATGGTCGGCACGCTCGGCGACGAGACCGTACGCGCGAGCGGCGAAGTGCCCGCGCCGACGCGCGACCTGATCGGCCTGCGCACGGCGCAGACCTACAGCCCGAACCACACCTACGAGCACACCTACCTGAACTCGCAGCGCTATGCGTGGCAGTGCCTGATCGGTGTACAGCGCGGTCACGGGGCCGTCGATCTGGCTAGCTACTGGCGCTTCGCGAAGGACCAGTACATCTTCACCTTCCGCGAGTTCCTGATACCGGTCGCGTCGGTGTTCTTCTTCGACTTCGCGAGCGGACGCTCGACCGGAAAGTTCCTCGGGCTGACGGGCGAAGGGCGCATCTCCAACAGCCCGGCCGGCGCGTTCATGCGCAAGTGTTCGGTGACGACCTACCCACCCGGCGAGGAGCCTGTATGACTGCACGGACTGCGCTTCAAGTCATTGCCGACCACTACGCCGCGTCGGCGCGCCACGACGTCGCGGCGATGCTCGCCGAAGCCGCCACCGACATCGAGTGGACCGAGGCGGCCGGCTTTCCGACCGCCGGCACCTGGGTCGGCGTGGAGCAGATCGTCGACCACGTGTTCAAGGCGCTCGTCGCCGACTGGGACGGCTTCGCGTTCACGCTCGAGCGTCTCATCGACGGCGGCGACAGCGTCGTCGCGATCGGCGGCTACAGCGGCGTGCACCGCGCGACGGGCAAGCGGATGCAGGTGCGCGCCGCCCACGTGTGGGACGTCGCCGGCGGGCGCATCCGGCGCTTCGAGCAGTTCACCGACACGCTGCTCGTGGACCGCGCTGCCCGGTGAAGCGAGTGACGAGCGATGCGCGCAGATGCAACGCATGCTGCGCTGACAGACAAGCCACGGCGGCGGCTGCTGCCTACAGTACAGCTGGTCGAAGCTGAACAAGGAGCATGGCGATGGACCCGCGCGACCTCTCGCTCGCACAGCTGGCCAAGGTCGGCTTCCTGTCGCGGCGGCGCCGCGGCAACTTCATCGACGGTCGCGAAGCCGCACCGTCGGGCGACGCGCACATCCCGGTCGTCGATCCGGCCACCGAGATGACGATCGCCGAGGCGCCCGACAGCAGCGCCGCCGACGTCGACGCCGCGGTGGCAGCGGCGCGCCGCGCGTTCGACGACTCGGCATGGTCGCGGCTGCGCCCGGCCGACCGCGAGCGCCTGCTGTACCGGCTGTCGCTGCTGATCGAGGAACACGCCGACGAACTGAGCGCGCTCGAGACGCTCCAGGGCGGCAAGCTGCAGGGTCTGGCGCGCATGATCGACGTCGGCGCCGGCGCCGAGTTCGTGCGCTACATGGCGGGCTGGGCGACCAAGCTCGAGGGGCAGACGCTCGACCACTCGATCCCGTTCCCGCCCGGCGCGCAGTACTTCACCTACACGCGGCGTGAGCCGGTGGGCGTGGTCGGCGCCATCGTGCCGTGGAACTTCCCGCTCGCGATCGCGCTGTGGAAGGTCGCGCCGGCGCTCGCTGCCGGCTGCACCGTCGTGCTCAAGCCTTCGGAAGAAACGCCGCTGACGGCGCTGCGGCTGGCCGAGCTGGTGATGGAGGCGGGTTTCCCGGCCGGCGTCGTCAACGTCGTGTGCGGGCGCGGCGCGACGGCGGGCGCCGCGCTGGCACAGCATCCCGGGCTGGGCAAGCTGAGCTTCACCGGCTCGACGCCGGTCGGCCGCACGATCGGCCACGCTGCGGTCGACAACATGACGCGCTTCACGCTCGAGCTCGGCGGCAAGTCGCCGCTGATCGTGCTCGAGGACGCCGATGTCGAAGCGGCGGCGGCCGGCGCCGCGATGGGCATCTTCTTCCACCAGGGCCAGGTCTGCACCGCAGGCTCGCGCGTGCTCGTGCAGCGGCGCATCTTCGACCGGGTCGTGCACGGACTCGCGCGCGCCGCCGAGGGCATGAAGATCGGCTCGGGGTTCGATCCGCACGCGCAGATCGGCCCCGTCGTCTCGAAGCGGCACTTCGAGCGCGTGATGGGCTACATCGAGGGCGCGCGCAGCGAGGGCGCGACGGTGCTGACCGGCGGCGACCGCGCACTCGACGGTGGCTGGTTCGTCAAGCCGACAGTCCTTGTCGATGCGCATCCCGGCATGCGCGTCGTGCGCGAGGAGGTGTTCGGCCCGGTCGTCGTCGCGATGCCGTTCGACACCGTCGACGAGGCCGTCAGTCTGGCCAACGACACGCCCTACGGCCTGGCGGCCAGCGTCTGGTCGAACAACCTGTCGGCGGTGCACCGGATCGTGCCGCGCCTGAAGGCAGGCACCGTGTGGGTCAACACGCACAACATGCTCGACAACAACCTGCCGTTCGGCGGCGTCAAGCAGTCGGGCGTCGGTCGCGACCTGGGCCGTGCCGCCGTCGAGGCGTGCACCGAGCTCAAGAGCGTGTGCATGTCGATCTGACGAATGGGCAGGACAAACAGCGTGACGACGACCAGGACAGCGGTGCCCGAGGGCGAGGCCGTGCTGCGGCTCGACACCGTGGGCATTGCGTTCGGCGGCCTGCGCGTGCTCGACAACGTGAGCTTCGAAGTGCGGCGCGGCGAGGTGGTCGGACTGATCGGCCCCAACGGCGCCGGCAAATCCACCTGCTTCAACGTGATCACGTCGGTCTACCGGCCCGACACGGGATCGATTTCGCTGAGCGGCTCCAGCATCGTCGGGCTGCGTCCCGACCAGGTCTGCCGGCGCGGCGTCGCGCGCACTTTCCAGCTGGTGCGCACCTTCCAGCGCATGACGGCGCTGCAGAACGTGCAGGTCGGCGCCATCTACGGCAACCGGCAGCGCAGCGAGAGCCCCGATGCGCTGGCCCTCGAGGTGCTTGCTCTCGTCGGCCTGGCCGACCAGCGCGAGCGCGATGCTGCGCACATGACGCTGTCGGACCGGCGCATGCTCGAGATCGCGCGCGCGCTGGCCAGCGGGCCGGCGCTGCTGCTGCTCGACGAGCCGATGGCGGGCCTGAACCCCGGCGAGATCGAGACCATGGTCGGCGTCATCCGCCGCATCCGCGACGAGCGCGGCATCAGCGTGCTGTGGGTCGAGCACAAGGTCGATGCGATCATGGCGGTGTGCGATCGCGTGGTCGTTCTCCATCACGGCGAAAAGATCGGCGACGGAACGCCGCAGCAGATCGTCGCCAACCGCAACGTCATCGAGGCCTATCTTGGTGAAACCACCGTTGCTTGAGGTGCGCGGCCTCGACGCCGGCTACGGCGACACGCAGGCGCTGTGGGACGTCTCGGTCGCCGTCGCGGAAGGCAGCGTCGTGTCCCTCGTCGGCGCCAACGGCGCCGGCAAGTCGACGCTGCTCAAGACCGTCTCCGGGCTGCTCAAGCCGCAGCGCGGCCAAGTCTGGTTCCGCGGGCGCTCGATCGCGGGCATGGCGCCGCAGGCGATCGTCGCGACCGGGCTGTCGCACGTGCCGGAGGGGCGCGGCCTGTTCACGCGCATGACGGTGCTCGAGAACCTGCAGCTCGGCGCCTACCCCGGGCAGGTGCGCGGGCGCACCGAGGAGTCGCTGGCGCGCGTGTTCGAGCTGTTCCCGCGGCTGCGCGAGCGCACGCGGCAGCAAGCCGGCTTGATGAGCGGCGGCGAGCAGCAGATGCTGGCGATCGGCCGCGCCGTGATGGCGTGTCCGTCGCTGCTGATCCTCGACGAGCCGTCGATGGGCCTGGGGCCGCTGGTGGTCGAGGAGGTCTTCGGGCTGATCCGCCGGCTCAACGACAGCGGCGTCACCATCCTGCTCGTCGAACAGAACATTCAGCGCGCACTGCAGATCGCCGACCGCGCGTTCGTGCTGCAGACCGGCCGCGTCGTGATGCAGGGTACCGGTCGCGAGCTGCTCGCCGACCCGGATATTCGCAAGGCCTACATCGGGAGTCTCGGTTGACCGCGTTCGATTCCGCCACGTTGGGCGTCCTTGGCGAGTTGCTCGTCAACGGCGTGCTGTTCGGCTCCATGTACGGCGTGGCCGCGATCGGGCTGAGCCTGATCTTCGGCACGATGGGCATCATCTTCCTGGCCCAGGGGGCCATGATCGTGCTCGGCGGCTACGCGGCCTACTGGGCGTTCAGGCTGCTCGGTCTGGACCCGTACCTCACGCTGGTCGTGCTGATGCCGGTCTCGCTGCTCGTCGGCGCGGCTCTGTACCAGATGCTGTTCCGGCGTGCCGCCGCGCTGAGCGACCGCAACACGACGCTGCTGATCGCCGTCGGCTTGAGCTTCATGCTCGAGAGCGCGATGTCGCTCATGTGGACGCCCGACCCGCGCTCGATCACGACGACCTATACCAGCAGCGGTTTCGAGATCGCCGGCATGCGCCTGTCGGTGACGCGCACGGCGGGCTTCCTCGTCGCGATCGTCGCCACTTTCGTCGTCACGCTGTTCCTGCGCCGCACGATGATCGGCAAGGCGGTGCGCGCGGTGTCGGAGGACATGGTCGCCTCGACGCTGGTGGGCATCTCGCCGCACCGCGTCAACATGGTCGCCTTCGCCGTCGGCATCGCGCTGGCGGGCGTTGCCGGCTGCACGCTGGCGGCCACCTACACGATCGATCCCTACTTCGGCTTCCTGCTGAGTCTGAAGGCGCTGATCGCGCTGGCGCTCGGCGGGCTGGGCAACGTCGGCGGCGCGCTGGCGGGGGGAATCCTGCTCGGCGTGATCGAGAGCGGGTCGTCCTACTTCCTGCCGGGCTGGGGCGATGCGATGGGCTATGCCGCGTTCCTGCTGGTCCTGCTGTTCAGGCCGCAGGGCTTGTTCGTGCGTGCGATGAAGAAGGTCTGAGCGATGGCCGGCAATCGTCTCTACAAGTCCGCGGCCGCGGCGGTCCTGGCCCTGGCGCTCGTTCCCCTGGTGCCGGGGGCGGTCGACCACTACGCGTTCTTCTATCTGTTCCTCGTCTTCGTGCACATCGTGCTGGCGCAGAGCTGGAACCTCGTCGCCGGCTACACCGGCCAGATCAGCCTCGCGCAACACGCCTTCTTCGGCGTGGGCGGCTACACGACAGTGCTGATCGCGACGGCGCTGATGGACGAAAGCGGCTTTTACTTCAACCCGCTGCTGCTGCTGGCCAGCGGCTTGACGGCGGCGCTGTTCGCGCTCGCCATCGGGTATCCGCTGCTGTCGAAGCTGGCGGGCGACTATTTCGCGCTGGGCACGCTGGGCTTCGGCGAGATCATTCGCATCGGCCTGGTCAAGGGCGGCGCCGCGACCGGCGGCTCGGCCGGCGTCTCGATGTCGTCCGAGCCGTTCGAGACGCTGTTGCCGCATTACCTGGTCGGGCTGCTGCTGGCGGTGGCGGCGACGGTGCTGGTGGCGGTGCTGATGCGCTCGCGCATCGGGCTGGCGCTGATGGCGATCCGCGAAGACCCGGTCGCCGCCGCGGCGAGCGGCGTCAACGTGCTGCGCTTCAAGCTGCTCGCGTTCGCGATCGGCGGTTTCCTCGCCGGACTGGCGGGCAGCCTGTACGCGTTCTATGTCTTCTCGGTCAGCCCGGGCGGCTTCCTCAACCTGAGCTGGACGCTGTACCCGATCCTGATGTGCGTGATGGGCGGCAACGGCACGGTGCTGGGCCCGGTGATCGGCGCATTCCTCATGACGGCAGTGTTCACGGCGGCCAACATCTGGCTGCCCGGGGCGCATCCGATCATCTCGGGCGGCCTGATCATCGCCGTCATGCTGTTCATGCCCGAGGGTATTTTGAGGCTGAAGGCGAAGAGGGCCGGGCGACAGCCGGCCAAGTCGGCGGCGGCGACGCCGCCTGGTGAATCGAGCAACATGCAAAGGAGACAAGCATGAAGAAGCGAGCTTTGTTGAGCGCGATGGCGGCTGCGGCCGCCGCAGCGCTGCTGCCCGCCGCGGCGTCGGCCGCGGCGCCCACCGAGATCCGCATCGGTGCACCGATCTCTCTGACCGGGCAGCTTGCCGCCGACGGGCTCGATCAGAAATGGTCGTACGAGCAGGCGGTGGCCGACGCCAATGCCAAGGGCGGCATCTTCATCAAGGCGGCCAACAAGAAGCTTCCGATCAAGCTCGTCTTCGCCGACGACCAGAGTGACCCGGCGAAGGTCACCGACGCGATGGAGCGCCTGATCAAAATCGAAAAGGTCGACCTGCTGCTGTCCACGCATGGCGGCGACCTCAACATGGCCGGCGCGCTGGCCGCCGAGAAGTACAAGAAGTTCTACATGATCACCACGATGTGGCCGCACATGTGGACGCCCAAGAAGTTGAAATACTCGGCGCTGTTCTTCTTCGACGCCGGCGGCGGCGCCGAGGTGCCGTTCAAGATCTGGCAGACGATGCCCGAGAAGGACCGGCCCAAGAAGCCTGCGCTCGTGGTCGAGGACTCGCCCGACGGGCAGGGCTTCGGCGGCGTCCTCAAGGATCTGGCCAAGAAGTACAAGGTCGAGTTCGTGATGGCCGAGCCCTGGGCCATGGGTGCCAAGGACTACTCGGCCTATATCCTGAAAATGAAGTCGCGCGGCGCCGACGCGGTGCTGCTGTTCGGCAACCCGGTCGATGCGATCACGCTGGTGCGCCAGATGAAGGAGCAGAACTTCAGCGTGCCTTACCTGCACGGCTGGAAGGGCACCTGGCCTTACGAGTTCCGCGAGGCGCTGGGCGAGGCGTCGGACTACGTGCTGGCCGACGGCTTCTGGTCGATGGACTATCCGTACCCCGGCGCCAAGGCGCTGGGCGAGCGCTACACGAAGCAGTACAACAAGTCCAACACCAGCATCGGCATGTTCTACGCCAACGCACAGGTGCTGCTCAGGGCGGTCGAGAACACCGGCTCGATCGATTCGAAGGCGGTGCGCAACGCCGTGGTCGGCAAGGAGTTCAAGGGCACGGTGCAGGGCGACGTGAAGTTCGACGCCGCCGGCCTCGCCCTGGTCACCAGCACGGCCAACCAGTGGTGGAAGGGTCGGCACATGCTGGTCTATCCGGCCCAGCCGGGCGGCTGGCAGCTCAAGCTGGCGCCGCCGTGGGATCAGCGCAAGTGACCTGATGCGGCCGATGCGGCGCGCGCAGCCGGGAGGCCGGCGCGCGCCGCCGGGAGGCACGCGGCTCGATGCGTGCCTGCAGGCAAGCCTGCGAGACTCCGCCTACTCGGTCTGGAGGCCACCGGCGCCAGCGGCGCGGAGCTGGGGCGCATCCGCAAGGCCGAGCCCGAATACAGGGCGGGCATCGTGAAGGCGACCCGGTTCACGCCGGAGAAATGACTCCCGCCGCGCGCAAGCCCGTCAGTGGCTCAGCGCGCCCGCGGTGCAGGCCGAGTCCGCCGCACGGCGCCTGAACTCGCTCGGCGAAACGCCGTAGTGGCTCTTGAACAGGCGACAGAAGTGCGCGCTGCTGTTGAAGCCCCAGGCGAACGCGATCTCCGACACGGAGCGGTGCGCCGCTCGAGGCAGCTCGAGTGCGGCGCGGCAGCGCTCGAGCCGCGCCAGCCAGCTGTAGCGCTCGCGCGAAACCGGCTCGTCCTCGAACACGCGGTGCAGGTAGCGCTTGGAGCAGCGCAGGTCGAGCGCGATGCGCTCGATCGTGAGGTCGGATTCGCCGAGGTGCGTTTGCACGTGCTGCTTGACGCGCAGCTTGAGCACGGCGGGCAGCGTCGCCGTGTCGGCGCTTGCGTCCTGGCAGGCCGCCAGCGTCGATGCGAGCAGGCCGAGCGCCGTCTCGCTGACGGCCGGACCGACTGCGTTGGGCAGCATCGGCAGCTGCTCCGACAGCGAGCGCAGGAACGAGCCGAAAACGGCCGAGAGGCCGAGCAGGCCGCTCGACTGCGCCGCGCAGGTGTGCAGGTTGGGAACCTTGAAGCCCTTGAGCTGCTGGCGCGGCACCTGCGCCACGAGCAACTCGGCGCGCTCGAAGTTGGTGATGGAGTACGGGGCGCGCGGGTCGTAGAGGCTCCAGTCGCCGGGATACAGATCGAAGACGCAGTCGCGATGGCGGATCTGCGCGCGCCCCGCGAGCTGCAGAACGAGCTTGTAGTAGCCGTCGGTCGGCAGGTCGCGCACGGCGCTGTCGCGCCACACGCGGTGCGCCGGCGCGTCGATGCGGAACATGCGCAGCGGGCCGACGTCGTAGGCCGACAGCTCGGCGTCGAACGGGCCAGGGGCGAGACACTCCACGCCGAGGTCGCCGAAGTAGGCGCGGTTGATGCGGCCCCAGCAGTCGGCTCGGTCGCCGGCGCTCTCGGCGTAAGTGTCGAAATGAACCTGATCCATCGTGACCTCCGGGACGGCCGAACCGGCCCAGCGGTCGAGTCTACGAGGGCGGTGGGGCCTGCTTCATCGGGGCTTACACCCGCACCGCGGCTCGCCGGCTGTGCCGGGCCGTACGCGGCCGGACCGGGTGTCCCGCCCCTGGGGCCTGTCCACACTGCGTGCCGGGTCTTCGCGGTGTGGACAGGCCTCTCGAGGAAACGCCGGGCCGCCCCACGTTTCCTTGGCCCCCGCGGGGGGGGGGCGGGCTGGGCGCAGCCCGGCCCTGGGGGCGCTCAGTGCGCGCCGAGGTAGGCGCGGCGCACCGAGTCATCGTTGAGCGCATCGGCGGCGAGGCCGCCGCCCGCCACGCGGCCGGTCGCCATCACGTAGGCGCGGTCGCCGATCGCCAGGCTCTGGCGCGCGTTCTGCTCGACGAGCAGGATGCCGACGCCGGTCTCGCGCACGCGCCCGAGCGCCGTGAACAGCTCGCGGCACAGCAGCGGCGACAGGCCGAGCGATGGCTCGTCGAGCAGCAGGATCGTCGGTGCCGACATCAGTGCGCGGCCGATCGCGACCATCTGCTGCTCGCCGCCGCTCATCGTGCGCACCTGCTGCGTCAGGCGTTCGCCCAGGCGCGGAAACAGCGCGACGACGCTGTCGAGCATCTTGCGCTCGCCGGCGCGCGCGCGCGGCGGGAACGCGCCGAGCGCCAGGTTCTCCTGCACGCTCAGCTCGGCGAACACGCCGCGGCCCTCGGGCACGAGGGCCAGCCCCTGCTCGACGATGCGGTGCGCCGGCAGCTCGAGCAG
>Ga0138256_10003938_pt1 | contig 15751 bp, 5 predicted proteins | sample KNB2016incub_MG_FD_105486 | JGI IMG/M metagenome (GOLD analysis project Ga0138256, IMG submission 105486) | Active sludge microbial communities from wastewater in Klosterneuburg, Austria - KNB2014incub_MG | ecosystem: Engineered > WWTP > Activated sludge > Unclassified | place: Austria... | reverse complement strand
CTCAGCGGTGATCACGCCCGTCGAAACGGGCGATCAAGTTCCCGGAATGGGTGATCACGATGCCCCGAAAGAGGTGATCACGATGCTCCGTAATCGGTGATCACGATGGCGCGCAGCACGCATCGTGCATTTCGCGGCCGTACGCGGCCTCCTCACTCTCACCGCCGCGGGATGGTTTTGGCTCGTGACGCGCGACAGGACGTTCCACTATCGGCTCGCTCCGGCGAAGCGTACGGGCGGAACTCTCCGTGGCCTCTTCGAGGCGGTGCAGTCCTAACCCCCTGCGTAGCGCCCCGAAATTGGGCAGCACTCCGTAGGAGAGGAAGCTGGCCCCGAGGCTAAGACCCGCAGCGCCTCTCTCCCAGCCTGACGCTTTCGGATCGGTGAGCGCCTCGGCGTCCATCAGTTCGCCGGGACCCGGGACCGCACTGATGCCAACATGCCCAAGCAGGCTGAGCACTTCTTCGCCTGGGCGGCTCCCTGGACGACTCTGCGCCTCCGGCGACGCCGCCGTAGCGGCAGGAGCTGGCTCACTGATCCTGATTACCGTTGGCTCGACATGAATCTCGGTCGGCGTGGCGACGGTCGGTGGGCTCGGAAGTCCGGTGTGCGTCACGTCGGTTACGCGCGCTTCTTCCAGGCCCATCGGGTCAGTGCTGCTGAGCGCGTTGCCACTCACATAAGCATATAGGTTCAGGTCCCCGCCGAGCGCATGGACGGTAAGCGGATCCGCACTCACCCACCGATTCAGAAGCGGCGCGTAGTACCGCTTGCCGAAGTACTGCAGCCCGACCTCGACATCTTCCTCTTTGCCCGTGAACCGATAGTCCTCCTTGAACGCCGCCCACCTTGCAGGCCGGTAGTCGCTCTCCGCAGCGCCATAGGCCTGGAACGTGCTCCGCTCGACGAGCTCGCTCGTTGCCCGGTCGAGCACCACGCTGGTCGAGCCGAGGTGATCGCCCAGCTCGAACAGCACGTGGAGGTGCGTTTGCCCGATGCTCGGGACGTCGAGGTCTTCCCACGCGACGCGCGCGAGCCGGACGCCGTTTGCGAAGAGATACGGGACCTCGGTGGTCTTCGAGAGCTCGTAGTCCGCGTCATCCGCTGTCCCCGTGAACCCGTACGCCGCCCTCCGCAACTCCAGCGAGCCGAACACGTACACCGTGTGGCGCTCGGCGCCGCTCGAATCGGTCGCGGTCTTCAAGACTCGCTGGTCGCCGGCGTCGTAGGCGTGGCGTAGCTTCGCCCCGAGCACCGCACCTGACGGGATTCCGTCGGCCGGCGGCACCGTGCCCGCGGGCAGGTCCCAGCGCGCGGCTTCGGCGAGGCGTCCGACCTCGTCCCACTGGTACTCGAAGATCTGATTGCAGCCGCCGGGGGTCGGCAGGCACGGCCCGGTGCGCTCGAGGGCGAGACGAACGAGGTGCCCGGCGGCGTCGTACTTTGCGCTGAGCTCGCCCTTGTGGGTGGAGCTGCCGCTCTTGTTGCTAGCGTTCGCGAGCTGGTACGGCTTGCCGTTCGTCAGGTTGTTGGTGATCGAACCGAGCGAGCGGTCGTGGAAGCCGCCAACGTCATCGTCGGTCTTGGACGTGTTGCCGAGCCAGTCGTATTCGAACGCTTGCCAGAGCGGGCGCATAGTAAACGACGAATGCGGGCTCGGCGTCGCGCGGCGCGGATCCTGGAGTGCGGCGGTGCCGCTGTTCTCCGCATCGAACGGCGAGGTCCAGGTGTCGTCGCCGGCCGCGTACTGGTAGTCCACGCGCCGCACGCGGTTCAGGTCGTCGTACTGGACCTTGCGCGTGACGGGCTTCGCGCCAGCGGGCCACTCGTCGGCGATGCGCCAGTCGCGGATCTCGACGGGGTTGTTGACTGAGTCGTATGCGAAATCCTCGTCCTGCAGCAGGAGCTGGAAGGTCGGCAGCGAGCCCGAGAGCGGCGCGGGCTGGATGACCGCGGGCGAGGCTGACCACTGGGGCGGCGGGCCGCGGTAGGTCTGGACGTTCTTGAGGCGCCGGCGATTGTCGAAGAAGAAGTCGGTGGAGGTCTTCGCGATATCCCCGTACTCGATCGACTCGATGAGCCCGTCGGCTGTGCGGTGAACGTTGTTCACGAGTGAGCCGTAGCTCCCGGCCACGCTGCCGACAGCGCCGCGGTTGGTGTAGGTCGTCTCGACTGCGCTCTCGTTGTTCATGCCGAGCAGATCGGCGACCGTGGCGCCCGTGCTGGCCTTGACCTCGCGATCTGCGGCGTCGAATGCGACGGTCTTGTAGTACCACCTGGGGGCGTAGCGACCTGCGAGGGCCCCGGTCATGCTCGGCCGCGTGATCCGCACGGCCTCCTCGAGTTTGCGGCCGCGGGCGTCGTATCGGCTCCAGACGGCCGAGCCTCGATCGAACACGGCGACGGGGCGACCGAGCGAGAAGCCGGTCGCGAAGCCTCCGGGCGCTTCGAGCCCGGTGACCGGAGTCGCCGGAGCAGCGTCATAAAGGTAGATGACCTCGAGCCCGGTCAGGGTGGAGGCGTTGGGCGCGCTGTAGGCCTCGTGCTGGCCTGTGACGCAGGGCGCGTAGTCCTCGCCCGCCAGGCGCCCAGCGCCATCATAGAAGAAGCTCGATCCGCAGCCGCGCGCGTCGCTGGTCGCGCGGAGCTCAGCCTGATCGTTGTAGGCGTACCGCCACGCCTTGATGCCCTGCCCGACGTCGGGGTTTGCCGCGGGATTCGCGGTGAACCCGACCGTGGTGTGGGGCTCGACATTGAGCACCATGCGCCCGAGCGTGTCGTAGCGCATCCAGCGCACGACCTTGTCGTTCGTGCCGGCGCGCACGCGCTCGATGACCTCGGGCTCCCCGGTTGGGAGATAGGTCGTGCGGGTCTCGCGCGCGATGATCGAGCCGTTCTCGCGGAAGCGTTCGATCGCGACCGCGGTGCGGCCGTGTCCGTCGCGACGTTCCGTGGCCGGCGTGCCCTGGTGTGGGCCTGGGAGGATGTCGGCCGCATCGAAGAGGTCCGTGCTCAGCGCGTGATAGACGCTCTGAAGCGTAACCGTGCCGTCAAGGTCGAAGGTCTGAAGCTGCCGGCCGAAGGCGTCGTAGCGCTGGCGGCCGTAGGGCGCGCTCGGGGCGACGCTCACGTCGAAGGACTGCCACGTACCAGTGAAGAAGACCTCGAGGTACTTCCTGCGAAGCGCGCCCTTCGCGTCGAAGTCCACGAACCCGCCGGCGACCCAATCGCCGCCATCGCCAGCGGCCTTGTCGGCTTCCTTCAACGTCGCGCGCGTACGGCCCATCCCATCCACGAACGAGACAGACTCGAGGTACTTCGTGTCCGCAGGCCCGCCGCCGTCCTGAGTCATCGAGTGGATCGCCGAGTACGGCTTGTTCAGATCGGGCGGCAGGAAATAGGCGAGCTTGACGGTCTCGACCGCGCCCGCGCCGCCACCGGGCAGCGGGCGGATGAGCGCCGTCAGGCGCCCGAAGTGGTCGTAGGTCATCCTCGCGGGTTGCGCGTTCCAGTCCCTCACCTCTGAGGCAAGCTCGAATCCGCGGTCGAAGTCGGCCTGCGTCGTCAGCGGGGCGGTGCCGCAGCCTCCGCGGAAGATGGTCTCGGTAACCGGGAGGTCGGCGAAGGCAGTGTCGTAGGAGATCTGCCGGCAGCGCTCGACCTGCCCGCCACCGACGGGAGCGGCGTCGTCGGTGACGTTGCCGAACTGGTCGTAGGTCTTGTTGGCGATGAGCTTGAGGCCATCCGTGGACAGACCTGTTGGCACGGAACCGGCGACCGAACGGTCCACGCCCAACGACCCGGCGAGCTGGGCGTGGACGTAGATGAGATCCCCGTTCGCGTCGTAGGTGTTTCGCGTGTCCTTCCACTCCGTCGTGCCGTGGTTCTTGCCCGTCACGAAGCTTCGACTCGTGCGCCAGTTCCACTTCGTCGGATCTCCCGGCGGCAGCGCTGCGAGCGTGTGCTGCCTGATCTCCTCGTCTACCGCCGGGCACGCATCACCGCCCTCGCACCCGAACGCCTTGGCAAGCGCTCGATTGCCGAAGCCATCGACCACGAAGGTCGAGCGCGTCCTAGCGAAACCCGCGGTCGCACGGGTCGGAACACTCACCGGAGTGTCGTCCGTCGTGGTGCCGGCGACGTCGAGCGTCACGGCGTTCACCGAGGTCACGGTGGACGCGGTGGTGGGCTGGGCTGTGTCGTAAAGCGTTTGGCCGGTCTCCACCACGTGGGCGTGTCGAACGACGCGCCCGTCCAGTCCCTTGTAGAGCTCGCGTAGCACGTACCGGTTCGATTCGGTCTGCAGATAGCGCCCACTCTCGTCGCGGCGTTCGGTCAGCCACGGCAGCCCCTTCAACGCCTCTCGGGGGTTGTCTCGCCACCGCTCGGGCAGGCCGCATTCCGCAGTGGCGTTGGTGGGCGTCTCGTCCACGCACTCGCCCAGCAGGAAGCGTGAGTCGGTCATGTCAGTCGGGCTGTTCACGTCACCGACGCGACGGGCCGTCGCGCGAGCGAACCCGCGGAATTCCCGCTGCTGGCCGTCGAAGCCCGGGTCTCCGTAGGTGTACTCGGTCACGTACGCGCCGCCGAGCCCGTCTTGCTCCGTCACCTTCTTGACGACGTGCGCCACGGTCGGCATGCGCGTCGCCCATTTCGCCGGAGTCGACTCGGCCGCGAGCATCTCGGCCGTCGAGGTCGAGTACGCGACCGCGGTCGTCTTGCCGAGACCGTTTTGGACCTTGGCCAGTAGCCACGGGCGCACGCCGCCCGCCAGGTCGATGTACTTGTAGTCGTAGCCGTCACCCCAGAGGATGTCGCGGGTGCCCGAGCCGTCCACGTCGACCAGGCGTACACGGTCCGTTGCGGCGGGCTTGGGCGGCGTGTTGTAGAGGATGTGCCGATCGGTCCAGGACTCGCCGTTCACGTTGAGGTAGACGTCCACGGCGTTGAACCGGACCTCGACCAGATCGGAGAGCCCGTCCCCGTTCACGTCGTCGAGCAGGAGCTTACCGTCGCCGACGACCCCGAAGTTCGGGCTTAAGGACATGGCGATGTGCCGGTCCTGGCCGAACGTCCCGGAGGGGCAGTTGTTGCGAATTCCCGTTCCCCAGAACCCGTTTCCCCGGCCCGGCCAGTACCGGATCTCCCCGGCGCGTACGCGCACGATGTCAGTGATGCCGTCGCCGTTCATGTCGCCGAGGAACACGTCCGGGTCGCTGAACTGGATCGGAGTCGCGCTCCACGGCAGGCAGGAGGTCACCGGGTCGTTCGATGCCGTGGCGCTCTCCGCCCCGGTGCGCGTGCCTTTGCCGAATTGCCCGTCTTGCCCCGGGTAGCGCCCGAGGGCGAAGAACGTCTGCATCTGAGTGCCGGTCGTGACGACGACGTCGACGAGACCGTCCGAGTCGACGTCGAACACACGGATCTTCGAGCTTTCGTTCGTGAAGTCGATCTTCACGTCCTGCGCGGACGCCGTGCTGATCGACCGGCCCTTCCATTGCCACGCGCCGTTCACGAGCTCCGGCGCGAGCACCTCGTACTTCTTGGCGATCGGCATGTGCACGAGGTTCGCGCGCCCGTCGCCGTCGAGATCGAACACCGAGACATTCGTGTTCGAGAGCTTGAGTATGTTCTCGTCCGTGCCCCCAGGGATTCCGGCGGGATCGACCGCGATGGTCGTCGCGCTGAACCCGAGGCCGAGCGGGTTCGTCGTGGCGCCGGCAGCGCCGCTGACGAAGAGACCGTGTTTGCCGTTGAACAGGGCCGGTGCCGTGACCACCACGTCCGGCAAGGCGTCCGAGTTGACATCGAACAGATCGGTGAGCGCCTCGTCGAGCGAGTACTTCGGGCTCGAGCCGAGGGAGAGCTGCTTCTCCACGAAGTCTTCGAACCCGAGCTTCCCGGGCTGCGGCTTGACGTGCGTGTACTCGAACGTCATCGGCGGAAGCTTGGCGCACGCCTCCGCGGCGCCTTCGCCAGGCGCGGACACCTCACTGCCCGCGCAGCGTCCCTCGACCTCGACCTTCTCGAGCAGCGAGACGTGGAAGGAGTCGTTGTAGGTCAGGTGATACTTGCGGACACGCTTGAATCCACCTGCATTGTCGAAAGTCTTGCTGGCGACCTCCACCGTCGCGAGACGCCAGCGCTGGTCGATGCGCCAACCGGGGCGGAACGAGAACGTCGGATCGGGGCGGACTTGCCAGGCGAGGTGCGTGTGATGCGCGAAATCGGCGAACGTGGTCGTGGTCGGGTTCGCCTTCGGCGTCGTGTCGTAGATGTCCGTCAGGTAGGCGCGGCCGGAATTTTGGGTGTAGCGATACACCACGACGTTCTTGGGATTGGCGTCGCCATGAGTGTCGTATTGCCGGACGAGGTGCCAGCGATAGATCTCGGCTAAAGCATCGGGGTTGCGCTCGAGCCCGGCTGTATACGTGGTCTCGTTCAGCGGAGCGCCGAGCTCCATCGTGACGCCGGTCTTGCTCTGCACGCGCCACGTATTGCTGCCGTTCCAGAAGAATCGGAGGAACGACCCTTCAACGCGGGGACGGTAGTACTCCCACCCGGTGGCCCACGCCGGGAGCTCCTCGCCTACCTGGAGCTTGCCCGCGCACCCGAGCGTCGCGTGACCGACGGTGCAGATCGGAATCAGCTCCTGCCCGCCGTTGAAAACGAAGCGGTCGCGCTCCGGGTGCCAGCCAGTCGCATCGTTGTACTTGGGCGCGCCACGATCCGTTTGCCGCGCGATGAACGGCACCGGAAGATCCCAACCCACGCCCGCGGCCCCGAAGCCTGCGCTCGAGCTGTACGAGAGTCCGAGCGACGGCTGCGCAGCCCCACGGGCCGAGGGCAACGAGAAGGGCACGCTGAACGTGGCGATGCCGGTCGAGAGCTGGGCCGAGAAGCTTTCACCCATGCCCTGAATGCTCCCGCTGGTGCTGGGGAGCGAGATGGCTTGGCTCGTGACGCCACTCTTGTCGGCGCCGCTCGGCAAGGATGCCGGTGGTATCGCGGGTGCCACCGGTGTCGACGAGACGTCCACGCCGCTGACGGGCTTGGTGCTGACCTTGGCCTCGCTCTTGTTCCGAACCGGCGGCTGTGAGCTCTGGCGCTCTGACGACTCCGCGACGGGCAGCTCGGACTCCGCTTGAGCCTCGGTCGAACCCTCGTCCGCGGATTCCGCGGCGGGCGGTGACTTCTCAGGCGAGCTCGCGCGGGCGTCCGGCCCGCTCGTGAGCGCCACGCACGATCCGAGCAGCGCCGCCGCGACGAGGGCGATGCGGCTCGCGACACCGGTTCTTCGGCTCATCCTGACCCCGCATCGAGCAAGGGGTTCTTCCGCACGATGGGGACTGGGATGAGCTCGACGACGACGTCGGGCGCGCCTTCATCCTTGCCGAAGACGAGACCGTAGTCGTCCCACGCGGTCACCAGCGCGCCCTCGGGCGCGAGGGGGCTGGCGGCGAACGCGGGGAAGCGCTGGTCGCCCGACGTATGCGAGTCCCACCTGGGCAAGCGCAGAGGCGTGCCCAACGTGATCGTCGAGCCGTTCCACAGTACTTCGCGAAGCCAGAGCTCTTCTGCCTTCGGATCACCCGATGCAGCAGCTCCGCGCCATGAGAGGTAGATGCGCGAGCCGACGCGAACGGCGTTCGGGTGGCTCTGCGCAGCGGTCAGCCCGGTGTCCAGCGCTATCGCTGCCGTGCCGCCAGGAGCGCTCGGGCTCAGCAGCGCGCCGCGCAGCTTCGAACCGGCACCGGACCCATTGTCGCCCACGGTGAATACTACGAGCAGCGTCAATGCGTCGAGCTCGGCCAGCGCCGGCTTGTCCTCGGTTCCAGGCGGGGCGTGCGGGCCAACTGACCAGGTCGTGGTTCCGGACTTTGCTTCGAGGGTCTCCGAGCCGGTGCTGGTGGTCGCGCGCCAGGCAGCCGCCCAGGTCGAGCCGAACATGCCGAGCGCCACGTTGGCTTCTGCGTTCGCGGAGTCGGCGAGCGTTTGGTCACTTGTCGACTTGGGATTGATCGCGGCGTCAAAGGCCCGGTAGCGCAGGTCGGGGCCCTTCACCGCATCGGAGTCGTCGACCCAAGCGACCACGAGCTCCGTCCCGGTCCAGAGCACATCCGGGTCCGACTGTGAGAACACTGTCGTCTTGTTGGCATGAGCGGGCTCGCCGGACGGCGCGTTCGGGGGCTCGACCAGCCGGAGTGCGACGCCAAGCGCATCGCCGTCCCCGTCGAAGTCCGTCCAAGCCACCGCGTACTTCGCGCCCGGAAGCGCCGCCACGACGGGCGAGCTGAAGAGCAGCGGCTTCGACTTGGTGCCCGTGCTGACGAGCAGTGGGTTCCCGATGCGCAAGCCTTTGGGATCGAACGCGTTGAGCGCAACCCGTGGCGGCGCGAAGCCAGGCTCGACGTAGGCCACGGCAAAGCCATCGGAGTCGGCGGCGACGGGATGCCGGCCCTCGCCGAGATAGCGACCGGATGCGGGCTTGCCGGAGTCGTTGACCGCCGGCGCGACGGAGAGGAAGTTGTTGACGAAGCAGGATGTAGTGCAAGCGTCGTCGTTCGATGTGTTTCCGTCGTCGCACTCCTCGTCGATGCCCCGGATGCCGTCGCCGCACACGGTTGAAACCGGGCCGGCATCAGAGTCGGCGGGTGCGTCGGACGACGCGTCCGGCAGTACTCCGGCGGTGCCGCCATCGCCGGGGTTGATGCCACCGGAGCCGCCGCTCGCGCTAGCAGCAGAACCGCCCGCGCCACCGGTGCCCGAGGAGCCGCCAGCGGCACCGGCCGCCCCCGCGATGCCTGCGCTGCCGGCGGCGCCGCCGGCTCCCGCCGCCGCCAGCGAAGGCGCCACTCCGCCTGCACCAGATTCGCATGCTGGTATGGCGGCGAGCACCACTACGAATGGCGCGCACCTTCGCGCCAAGACAAGCGCTGTGCGATTCCGAAGTAGATGATCCAAGGCAACCTCGAATCGCTACTGCTGTTTCACCCAGTACTCTTGGCCTGAGAGGATCTGCACGCGCTCGATTCGATCCAGGCGCGTCTCAGGTTTGACGTCGAACTCCAACGTGTACGCGCCACCGAACGGCCGGTTGGCAAGCTCCGATCGTGACACTGCACCGATGTAGCTCGTGTCCCAACCATCCTTCAGAGGATCCAGCCACAGCTCCGCTGCGAGGCCTTTGGCTGCCTCGATGGTGCCGGCCGGAACGGCAAGCGTCCGCCAGCCGCCCTCGTAGTTTGTAATCCAAGCGGGGCCGACCTGACGGAGATCGTAACGTATGAAGCTCTGCGCGTAACATCCTTGAGGATCGGCCGCCTTCTTGCAGTCTAGAATCCCCGTGCCCACGAAGTTCACCGCGAGGTGTGACCAACGTGCGTTGAAACGGTTCTCGTACGGGGGATCCGCGTATCCCTGGTCCTTCCGTCCCCACGGGTCGAGGTTGAACAGAAGCCGTGCACGCGTCGGGCTCACGTACTTGGAACAAGCGTCGATGCAGGACGAGCTGCAAGCAGGCGCGCACCCGCAACCGTCGCAATCCTCCTTGCCACAGGTCTGATCGACCGGAACGCCAGCGCTGACGGCCTTCCAAACGGGCGGGCCGCCGCTCGGTGCGGGACACAGAAGCATCCAGGGAGAAATCGTCGGCTTCGGAACCACGTCTGTTCCGGGCGGGACCTCGACGGTCTCGGCGATTAGGCCAGGCAGGGTGACAACGTCGATGTCTTTCTGGGCGACAGCGGCGGGGCGAGTTACCGCGTAGCCGTCAACGAATCCCTCGAGGTTACTCACATAGTCATTGAGCTTGTTCGAGTAAATGCCACCCGGCGCGGCCGAACCCACGCTGAGTCCCACTGCGGCCGGCAACGCGAGGTCGTAGGTGTAGACTTCGTCGGCCCAGGACGCGGGGCTGTAGACAAACGCTTCGGGCGCCGTGAGATCGGACAGGTTGACCACGTATCTCGCCTCGACGGCGCGCCGAGCCGCGAGTGAGTATCGCCGCGCATCTTCAAGCAGAGCCTTCGCGCGCCAGAGGTCGTAGCTTCGGTATCGTCGGTAGAGTCCATACGACGTTATCTGGCTGGTCTTGGTGAGCTCGAGCTCGAGTTTTGCGCGTTCGCTCGCAAGCCTACTCTGGTTCAGCGCGAGCTGGATTGCCGCGCCGCTCTTCACAATGCGTGCGCCCGCGTCACTGAGGCCTTGAGCGGCGGCGTTGAGGCTTGCGAACGCCTCGAGCATAGATTCGATGGCCTTGCTTTGCGCCGGGGCCACCTCTGTGCACACGTCCTTGCACTTCTGCATCTGCTGAATCAGTGGTCCAGGTGAGAAACTCACTGACACGGACACATCGACTGAGCTCGGGATCCCGACCGAGGTACCAACCGACACGCTTGTCGAGGTTCCAGCTTGTCCCGCTTTTATCATCGCTTCGACAGAACAGTTGTCTTGGCAGACCGCATCTCGCGCCGCTAGCTCTTCCTTCGCCGTGGCTATCCTCGCTTGAACGGCACTCGATGCAGCGTGCAACGCCGCAACGTGCTCGCCCGGTTCGCGGAGCGCTGCCCATTGCTCGATGAACAGGCCCTGCAACAACCCTCCGGAATAGTCGTCGAACTGAGGCGCCGCCGGCGCGTCCAGCTTGTCCGCAACGGCCTTCGCCACGGACGGACGCAAAGAGTTCATAGAGTCCACCCGTCCCTGGACGAAGCAGTTCAGGATAGCGACGATGTCTGACCCACTTGGAGGACATGTAGGGGGCGGGGACACGCCCGGATAGTTGGGGGTGTAGGTTCCGACAAGCGTATCGCACGTCGTCTTGCCGGCCCCGCAGAGTGCTTCAGCCTCTTCCTGCAATGCAGCGTTAGCCTTCGCCGTTGCCGCACCAAGCTCGGCCTCGCTCGACTGCTCGACCAGCAGATTCTCCAGCGCCGATTCGACTGCCGCGCTTGCCTGCTTTGACTTCTCCTTCGCGGCAGTCAGGTAGAACTCCGCCGAGGAGGACCCGTCTTGCCCGCCCACCAGCTTTGCGTTGAGAGGTGGCACCCAGTTCGTCGGCATTCCGAAACCATCGAAGGCAGGCTTCGTCGGGTTGGTCTCGAGAGCTTGGGACTGCTGATTTGCCCAAGTACCGAACTCGCCGCCGCCGGCGAACTGCTGGCCGTACTTGGCGCTCGAGGCAAGCCGAACGCTCTCCATCACCAACCGCACCTGGTCCGTAGGCTCGTTGTAACGGCGCCGAACTAGCGTCCAGAATTGGTTCTGGGTGAGCGGGATGTCCGAATACACCCTTCGCCAGGGCGCTGACTTCGCGCCGGTGATTTCCTGGTCCTTGCTGGTCGCGCCGTTGAAGTGGTGGGTCAGATTGTAGGAGGATACCTGCGTGAAATCGAAGATGGTCTTCCCGAGTATCTTCGTGCCGGGATGCTTCGCGAGATTTCCCGCCCACGGATTGTCCGGGATGGCGATGATTCTCACGTTTCCTTCGCTGGTTGGTGTGCCTTCGTCGGTGGGCTTGACGCCGGCGAAGTCTCCGCCCGGCTCGAAGAAGACGCTCACCTCCCACTGGTCCTTCCCCGCGGTCACCTTGGGGACGAGGCGCGGCACTGCAACGTAGTTCCAGTCCTGGGTCCAGATGACTTGAGTTACCGGCTCGACCATCGGACGTACCGTGACGCTGCCAGGTCCGATCGCGGCGTTGATGAGTTGAATGATCGCGTCAGACTGAGCGAAGTACGACTGGCGGAGCGCCAACTTCGCGGGACTCAGCGGGGACGGCGGGTTCTGTAGATAGGCCAGTGCCGAGAACAGCATCTCGCGCGTCGCCGCCAGTGCGGGAACGGCGCCCAGGGTCCGCTTGGCTTCGTTGATAGTCTCATCCGGGCTGGACGTTGAAACGAACCCCTGATCTGCTCCGAATGCGCCTGGGTCTAGGTCCTTCGCCGTGGGGAATCTACGCGGAGCAAACGCCTGGTAGGGCGCGGTCCGCTGGGCAAGCGTCAGCTGCGAGAACGACGTCGGCGCGCCGGCAACGCTATTAGCGAGCCGGTAGACCCAGGTATTCGTGTTTGGCTCGTAGAAGTCCTCCAGAACGCCGTCGATGTTCTGCGCAGCCGGGTGGTACGGAGGGTACACGTTCAGGGATGTGTTTCCGATCGAGTCCGATAGAAGCTGTGCAAGCTTCGTCGCGTGGGCGCGCGTGATGCGGAACTTCTTCCAAAGAAGGTGCTTCGAGCTGTCCGCTGGAACCGTGGAAGGGAAGTTGCACGCGCCTGTGACCGGATCGACATCCTCGCAATCCTCCAAGCGCAGGAACCGTTCAACGATGTCGTACAGGAACGTCGCGCTCTGGTTGACGGGGATCTTTCCGTTGACCGGCTGTTGGAGGTAGACACGGTTGAGGCGCCGCGCGAGAGCAAAGAGCTGCGCGACCTGCGGCTCCGCCGTGTCTGCCGTTACGAACGGCTGCCCATCAGCCGTGGGCCAGTCCCCCCCCACCCCGATGTTGGGCGCCGGCGTCTTGAATCCCAACGGGTGCTTCCACGGCCCGTTTGCCCTGACCGCCAGCGGATCGCCACCGTAGAGCACAGAAAGTCCGCGTTGGAACCACGAAGCCTCTCCCCATGCCTCGTCGGCGCGCGTCGGCGCGTCGGCGCCATACGCAGTTCGAGCGCTTCGGCTGCGCGCCGCGAGCCTCGTCATCTCCTGGGTCACTTCGACCATGAGCTGAGCAGCTGTCGCAAAGTCTCTGCCCATGAGCTGGAGGGTGCTCTCGGTCTCCCCGGGGGCCACGTCGAGACCGCAGATGCTCCCTGTCAGGAACGACCCGGCGCAGGGGACCTCCGACCAGAGCTGGATCAGCGGGATTGGCCGCCACGCGATTGATGCGTTGAACGGCTCGAGATCGGCCGGGGCGAATGGACGGACGAACGCGACACCGAGCAACGCGTATTGAAGCGTTGCAATCTGGGCACGCTCGCGGATCGTTTCGAGCATCTCGCGTTGCTCGGCATCGGACAGCAAGAGTGCCTCACCCCCAGAAGCGCCTGGCGAAACCGTCCTGAGGTGCTGAGCAATGCACAAGTTGAGCGCCGCCGTGCGAATGTCCGAATTCGCGTTATTGACCATCAAATCGAGCGGCTCGCCGGAGCTGAGTCCCGGCCAGATGAGCCGCTCCCGCACCGGAGTCGGGGATATCTTTGCAGAGATTCCGGGTTGCCCAGTCACCGGGTCGCAGTTGAGTTGCGCGTTGTTCCGGTTGGCGATCCACTGCTGGAAGGTCAGGGCTCCAAGGCCTACCATCCAGTCACGGACTTTGATCAGGTATAGGTCGTCGAGGCGCACTTGGACCGCCGTTCCGACGGCGTCCTGCGAACAAGCGGCCAGCGCATCGGCGGTCAGGAGCTGGACGAAATTCCCCTCCCAGCTCGGCTTTCCCGAGAAGCACGGGACCGGCGTGAGGCTTCCGACCGTGAGCGCTGACGCGGTGCTTCGCGAGCCGGAGTGCGTGTCGACGGAGCACGCCCCGAGCACGGCGAGAAGCAGAGGGAGCAGTCGCATGTGTGCGCGGGCAGTCATCATGGCGCGCTCCTCTCTGCAACCACGCAGCGGAACGAAGCAGGTGGAGCGATTCGCCCAAGCTCCGCAAGAACGGCCCCCCTATCATCGCCGTCGAGATCGCTATCCAGAGGAATGACGCTGTCGATGGCGCCGGGCACGAGACCAGTGACCAAGCAACCGAACTTCGAGCACAAGCCGAACCGCGCGCCGCCGGACCCAATCAACTCGGCTCGCGTGCTCAGCACGTCGGCTAGGCCAGCCTTGGAGGCGCCTTGCGGGTGCTTCCCAACGGCCGCAGCAGCCGGGGTCGAACAGTCCGGTCCACAGCAGGACTCGCCCGACGCGCTCCAGGCCAGTCGCCACTGCTTGCCGCAAGTCGGTGCCGCATTGCCCCAGGCGAAACGGGCAGGATCCTTCCCCCGGCTCGCAACAAGCCACTCAGCAGCGTGGGGAAGGCGTCCCCCAATCCAACCGCAGTACTTGATTGCTTGAGCGGGAGCGGCGCAGGTGAGTGGGGCGTCTTCGGCACCTCGCTCGAACGTCGGTCCGTCAACCGCGCCGAACGCAGCGAGACAGGCAGTCGTGTTCCAGCTCGGCCGCTTGCAGACTCCAGCCTCGACACATTGGCGGTACTGCCCAACGGTCACCGGAGTCGTGGTGATCGAAAAGGAGGGGACGTCAGCAATGGGCCGGAGCTTCCCGAGGGCGAACCCCAACACGGCCGCCGTGGTCTCGGGCACCTGCGTGGTGGCGGGCACCTGATCCGGGCGCGCCCGGGGGCCGGGCAACGCCTCATCCCCCCCACATCCGCAAGCGTGCAGCCCGGCAAGTAGCAGACCCAACTTCGCAGCGCTTCGCATATTGATTCGTCCTCCAGCTTTCAGTTCCCCTGTCGAGCGCACCGAAACCCTTTGCCGATTCCGGACCAGAAGCCGCCGCCTACCCACTTCGAGTTCAACGCCGACGCAGCACCGGCGACAGCGCCATCGCCAAAGGCGCCGCCCCGGACGCCCTTTCCTTCTCCGCCAGGCGCCCACGGTATCGCTGCGCAGTCGTTGCAGGGCACTGCGTAAGTGGCATCCCATGTGTCCAGCAGCGACTCAGCCATATTGCCGGCCATGTCGTGATGCCCCCACTTCGCCTTCCCCTTGGGGCGCGATCCGACCTCGAGAATCGCCGATGCCACGTCGCTCGGCCCGGAGTCGAGGGTTACTTCGAAGCCCATTGCTACGTACGACAGGTCGAATCCAGAGCCCCACGGATACTCGCGTTGCTCGCCACCGCCACACGCTGCGAATCCCCACTCGGCGTTTGTCGGCAAGCGCCCGCCGTCCCACGCGCAGAATGCAAATTCGACCCACCAGGTCACGTGGCTCATGGGCCGGCGCTCGTGAATGGACGGCGCGTCAGTCCAGGTGTACAGCGGAATGGCCGGGGCCTTGAGTTGTTGGAGTAGCGCCGCCTTATCGGCGGGCAGGTTCTTGTCCCAGGCCGCGTCCCACCCGCTACCGGGGATGTGCGGATTCGCGCCGTCCCCCACGTTAGGCTTGCTCGCGGGGTAGGCCTCCACGAACTGTCGAAAGCGTCCGACGGTGACCTCGAATTCGTCCAAGTAAAACGGAGAGACGGTTGCTGGCGCATTGACGTTGTTGTCGCGATTGAACGTGCCGCCCTGCACCAATAGCGACGAACAGCAATCGCGGGGGGGGCCTCCGCAGGTCTTGTCCGCCCCTGGCGTTTGCGAAGCGCAACTCGGCGGACCCAGCGGCGTGCTCGCATCGGCATCTGTGGAGGCGTCGGTGCTGGCGCCTCCAGACCCGCTGCTGCCCGCCATGCCGTCGCCGCCGCCACCAGCCGTGCCGCCACCTGAGCCAGGGCCGGCTCCGCCGGCTGACGCATCCTCCGGGATGCACTGCGCTCCGCTCTTCACGGTGCCCGGTCCGCAGCGCAGTGGCTCGCCGTCGTCGGAGGAACACGCCGACGCGACGCTCGACGCAACGAGCAGCGTGGCAAGTGTCACCACCGTGGAGAAGTCAGTCCGGTTCATCATTGATCAACAGCCAGGCCTAGTGCTGCGTCCCAGAAGTAACGATCGCTGAGTGCGATTCCATGGAAATAACCAACGAAGTCCGTCCGTTCTCCGCGTGGGCCCAGTTGGACGCTGGAGGAACCACGCGGAGGTGGACGG
>Ga0138256_10003937_pt1 | contig 15757 bp, 15 predicted proteins | sample KNB2016incub_MG_FD_105486 | JGI IMG/M metagenome (GOLD analysis project Ga0138256, IMG submission 105486) | Active sludge microbial communities from wastewater in Klosterneuburg, Austria - KNB2014incub_MG | ecosystem: Engineered > WWTP > Activated sludge > Unclassified | place: Austria... | reverse complement strand
TTAGAAAGGAATAGTAACAGTAGTACGGCCATTTTTTGCTTTACGTATCCATTTTGGTCCGTCTTTAATAAGGCGTATGGCTTCTTTATCGCATTTGCTGCAAAGCGACTTTATTATTTTAAAATTTACTGGCTCACCATTTTTATTTACTTCAAATGATACTTGTACTTCACCTGTCATTACAGGTTTGGATTTATATTCATCAGGAAGCTGAATATTATTTACAAGATAATTGTCATAATAACCCCAGCCATCCGATGGTTCTGGTTCTTCCAGTTGCATGGTGTTGTTATTTGATCTTGCTTGTAGGTTTGGCTTTTGTTTGCTCACTACTACTTCAGACAAACTACTTCTGTCATCTTGTAAAACAACTTTGTTCGTTGGTGCTACATTTCTTAATTGCACATTATTGTTTTCAAACCCTATTGATCTTACTTGCACATCTAATATTGAATCAGGATAGGTAAGATTAAAATATCCTCTTACGTCTGTGTAAGTTCCTGTATTTTCTTCCAGATTAGTAACATTGGCAAAAGGAACACCAACATTATTCTGATCTGTTACACGACCACGAAAAATATTTGTAGTCTGATTTCTGTAATTCTGATCTTCAGCTTTTTTATTTGCTGCTACAGACCTTTTTTGGCTTTCAAGATTTTCTAGTCTTTCGGCTGTTTTATCTTTTGTAGCAATTGCATCAGCTTCTTGGTTTGCTGTAACAATACTTCCTGCTTTTGCTTCTTCTTTGCCCAATATTTTTTTCTCAGTCACATTTCCTATAGCCCTTTGCGTCTCATTATTTTTTACTACTGGAGGCACTGCCGCAGGCGAAGAGTTTATTGCTTTCTCATCATCCATCGAAATAGCGACTTCTTTTTTTATACTTGCGCCACTACCAGATGCACTGGAAGTTTGGTCTGTAGCTACTGATTGATCTACAGCTTCATTAGTCGTTACCTTCTCAGCCGCAGCAACTGTTGTATTGCTTGCATTCGAATCAGCAGTATCAGTTAATTTATTCTCAGTTGCTTTTACAGGCTCATTCTGCGCAATGGATTCTGCCTTCTTATTAAATCCAAATTGATAAATAGCAAATGCAGCGCCAGCTACAAAAACAAGCATGGCTGCCACTTTCAGCAAACGGAAATTATTTTTTCTTTCAGAAGTTTGTAAAGGGATTACTTTGGCAGTTTCTGCCTGCCTGCCGTCAGGCATGGTTTTTTTGGCAAGCCTTTCTTTAAGTTCAGCAATATCGGTAGCAACATTCACACCAGCAATAGCATAACCTTCCAGTGCATCAGCAAGAAAAGGATCATCCATCGCCGCTTTTTCCAGTTCATGCATTTCTTTAGCAGAAAGCACACCCTTGTGATATTTTTCAATATCATCGGCAGTAAAATTCTTTATGTTATTATCTATTGCCATTTATTAAAGTCATGCTTGTATTTAATTTGCCAATTGTTTATTGCCCATTGCTAATTGCCTATAGCTCATTTTCAACTCCCAACTTCTCATTTTCCATACACAGTTTCAAATTCCTTCGTCCGTTCTGTATAAAACTTCTCACCTGGTTCCATTCCTGCCCGGTTATTTCCACTATTTCATTATAGCATTTACCTTCCAGATAAAATAGTTTTACCGCTTCCCGTTGCTCATTTGTCAAAGTGCCAAGGCAGTATTCCAACTTCATGAAATTCTCCTCTTTTTCCAGCACACCATTCAGATGCACATTGTCTTCCGATTGCACAAGTTCATACTTAAACTCTACTGTTTTCATGTTTTTGGGAGTCCGTAATTGCATCAGGCAGTGGTTTTTCGCCACTTGGTGCAGCCAGGGTTTAAAATTCTCCACTTCATGCTTTCTCAATTTTGGTACCAGTTCCTCAAATATCTGCATCACACTGTCTTTTGCAGTTTCCGCATCCTTATAATATTTAAGGCATACACCATACACCAGTTCCATGTATCGCTGATACAATTCTCCAAGTACGGCCATATCACCAGATTCCTTGTATAGAGCAACCAGCTCCTTGTCGGATAGTGAGTTATGAGATATGTTCTTTAAAAATGACAACGGTCTAAAATTACATAATATTTTTTTATGTAGCCAGCTTAAGTGCATATGGCATCAACAGTTGCGACGCTCCGTTCATCGTTCCGATCATTGGTCATCAAAAACCTCTCCCCATTACCATTCCTTATAAAGGAAAAGTTATTATACCCTCTCCTCAAGGAGTGGGAGTCGGCATTTTTGAATATCGGAGAATAAATTGGGAGAGGTTTATGCAATCCGCTTAATACCCGCATCAGGGTATGTAAATACTTATATTATGAAACGAATACTTCTTTTAGCAATGCCCGTTATTTTAATAATGCTGGCATTCCGTCCCGTAAAATCTCACTCAGTTTCCGGAACAGTAACGGATGAAAAAGGAAATCCTCTTTCATCTGTTTCTGTTAAATATAAAGGAAGCTCAAATGGAACTTTTACTGATGCTTCCGGTAAATACAATATTACCATTGCCTCAAGTAACGGCACCCTTATCTTTTCTGCATTGGGTTACATTACTGTAGAACAAAAAGTTGGTGGCAAATCTGAGATCAATGTTGTTCTAAAGGCTACAAATACAGTGATGCAGGAAGTTGTTGTAACGGGAATGGCAACTAAAAGGGAAATGAAGTCGCTTGGTGCGCCTAATCAATTATATGGCAGCCGTGGCATACCCGGATCATCAACTATTTACGCTGAAAGAGACAATACTTCATACTACCACAATAAAGACGAAGAATACATAGATTTCAACAGAGAAGGCTACGACAAAATAACCGAGAACCAGTTTATGAAAGTAAACGACAATCCATTATCTACTTTCTCTATCGATGTAGATGCAGCATCATACAGCAATGTTCGCCGTTTTTTAAACCAGGGGCAATTGCCACCTGCTGGTGCAGTAAGAATTGAAGAAATGGTGAATTACTTTAAATATGAATATCCGCAGCCAACAAATAATGATCCTTTCTCTATCAATACAGAAATTGCGGATGCTCCGTGGAATAAAGATCACAAACTAGTTTTAATTGGTTTACAAGGAAAGAAAATTCCGACAGAAAATCTTCCGGCTTCCAATCTTGTATTTCTTATTGATGTATCTGGTTCAATGCAGAGTGCTAATAAATTACCACTCGTAAAAGCATCTATGAAAATGTTGGTAGATCAGTTAAGGGAACAGGATAAGATTTCGATGGTTGTTTATGCTGGTGCCGCAGGTATTGTATTGACGCCAACAAGTGGTGCAGAAAAAACAAAAATTAAAGATGCGATTGATAAATTAGAAGCAGGCGGTTCTACCGCTGGTGGTGCGGGAATAAAACTGGCTTACAAAACTGCACAGGAAAATTTTGTAAAGAATGGCAACAACCGTGTTATCCTTTGCTCAGATGGTGATTTTAATGTAGGCGAAAGCAGTGATGATGCAATGGAGCGGTTAATTGAAAATGAAAGAAAGAGTGGTGTGTTCTTAACGATACTTGGTTATGGAATGGGTAATTATCAGGATGCTAAAATGCAGAAGCTGGCTGATAAAGGAAACGGTAATCATGCCTATATAGATGGTATCAGCGAAGCAAAAAAAGTATTAGTGAACGAATTTGGCGGAACACTTTTTACTATTGCTAAGGATGTAAAACTGCAGATTGAATTTAATCCTGCAAAAGTACAAGGCTATCGTTTGATTGGTTATGAAAACAGGATGCTTGCCAAAGAAGATTTTAATGATGATAAAAAAGATGCTGGTGAACTGGGTAGCGGTCATACCGTAACTGCCATTTACGAAGTCATTCCTGTAGGTGTAAAAAGTAGTTTCCTAAAAGATGTGGATGCATTGAAATACCAGAAAGATGTTGCTCCTTTAAGTAAGTCAAATCATACCGATGAAATCTTGACAGTGAAGTTTCGGTACAAAGCACCGGATGGTGATGTAAGTAAACTAATAGAACATCCTGTTGCCGATAAACAAATGGCAATTGCAAAAACTTCTGACAATTTCCGTTTTGCAGCAGCAGTAGCACAGTTTGGTATGTTACTTCGGGATTCAGAATTCAAATCAGATGCTTCCTTTAATAGTGTAGTGGAAATGGCTCGCAAAGCAAGAGGTAATGATGATGAAGGTTATCGTTCAGAATTTATAAGATTAGTTGAAAGTGCTCAGTTGCTTGCAAAATCAAAGCCAGAGCCAAAGAAAAATATTGACACGGATGAAGAAGAAGAAACACTTCCAATAAGTAAAAACAAATAATACTGAAATATTTGGCGCAGCATAAAACTAATTATGCTGCGCCTTTTCTCTTTTCTAAAACACTCACTACGGCTGGCAATTCTTTTTTAATCTTTAAAAATAAATGCCATGAAATGAGCCTCACAAAAATTCTGTTTTGTACAGTAATTAATGTTCAGGCGAATTCCATGTGTCAATTTTATAACAATAAAAAATAAACACATGAAATTAAAATTATCAAGAACAAATGCATTGTTGTCTGTCTCTGCTTTTGCAGTAGCAGCAGTCTTTGCCAGCTTTTCCATTGGTAACAATGCGGATGGAAAAAGAGAAGTAAAATGTTGTAGCAATCCCGATCTCAATCATGTATGTATTATGAAAACGATTCTGGGACTTGATACAACCGAGCAATCAAAACATATCAGCAGTTTCAAAACTCCTGAAACGGTTGAAACGTCATTGCAGAGAGGTTTACTCTGGATTGACAAAGCACAGGCTCCCGATGGAGGTTGGGGAGCAGGTTCTCATTCTAGCCAGGGTAATTTAGATCCTCATGCTGTAACAAGTGATCCTGCTACTACGTCATTAGTAACGATGTCGCTGTTGCGTACAGACAATACGTTGGAGAAAGGAGAGTACAAGGGGAATCTTAAAAAGGGAACTGAGTTTTTATTGAAAGCAATTGAAGATTGTCCGGAGAATCAACCTTACATCACTTTATTAACGAACACTCAACCACAGGTAAAACTGGGGAGAAACATTGATGTAATTCTTACTGCTCAGTTTTTTACAAATATGCTCCGCTATGATATAGCTGATGTGCAAATGAAAAAGAGAATTGAAAAAGCATTAGATAAATGTGTTGCAAGAATTCAAAAAACTCAATCTGCTGATGGTAGCTGGAAAGATGGTGGTTGGGCACCGGTATTACAATCAGCTCTTGCAAATAATGCATTGGAAAGTGCGGATGATGTAGGAAGAAGAGTGGATACAACAGTTTTGAATCGCAGCCGTAATTATCAAAATGGAAATTTTGATTTAAAAACAAATGCGGCGATAACAGACAAGGCAGCTGGTGTTATGTTGTACGGATTGTCCAGCACTGCAAGAGCAAGTGCTAAAGAATCTCAAAGAGCACAGGAAGTTATTGTAAGAGGTTATGGTACTGGAAAAGTAAAAGATAAAAAAATTACAGAACAAAATCTCAGAGATGCAGGTATTGATGCGGTGGAAGCAAAACAATTAATGACGGCTTACTCTATCAACCAGGCAGCAGGTAACCAGGCAGTGCGGGAAGATGTAATGGCTGGTTTTGGAAATAATGGTGGCGAAGAATTTATGAGTTTTCTAATGACGGGAGAAAGTATGCTGATGCAAGGCGGCGATAACTGGAAGAAATGGTATGATATGATGTCTGGTAAACTGGTGAACATTCAAAACAATGATGGTAGCTGGAACGGTCATCACTGCATTACCAGTCCTGTTTTTTGCACCGCCACCTGTCTATTAATACTTTCTATCCATAACGATATGCAATTTTCAATAAAGCAGCATCCAAAGACAAAATAACTAATCATTTAACAGCCGGTTAGTGATAACGGGGTTCCGTTTTTACGGAACCCCTCATTTAATCGCTGATTATTTTGATTTAATGATTTTTAAAACCAAGCTTATGCGTTTAATATCTACATTCTGCTTATTATTGTTTTCTTCGGTTTGCTTTTCTCAGATATATGATTTGATTAGAAAAGCAGACATTGACAAGGAATATTTTGCCTCGAAATCAACTAAGCTTGAGCTATGTAATATGAAAGGTGTTTTTATAAAACCTTTTGACCTTTATGCATTTCAGCAGAAAGTTCATAAAATAGATACCACTCAGACGAAGATTAGTTTAAGATGTGGTATTTCATCAAAGAGAGTTGAACCATTATGGATTGTTGATGGATTCCCTATTTTAAGTATTGATAACATTAATACAAATGATATTGAGAGTGTATCTGTATTAAAAGAGGCTGAAGCCTCAGCAATTTTTGGTTGTAGAGCCGCTGTGGGAGTAATTATTATTACAACTAAAAGCGGTAAGGTTAGAAAATTTACAATTCAAGATTTTTTAGATGGAAATCCTGTTTCAAATGCGACTGTTTGCTTTGTTTCTACAGATAAGAAAGACACAGTAATTACTATAGCAAATGACAGCGGTGTAGTAATGACTGATAAATTAAAGTCATCAAAACTTTACGAAATGTCGGTTACTGCTATTGGGTATACATCATTGCATCAAAGCCTTAAAAATAGTTACTGCGAAAAAGATCAAAGAATATTACTGGAAATGGATGTGAAATTTTGCGATGAAGTTGTTATACACCCAGGAAATATCATACGATGTAGTCGAATATATAAAAGAATAAGCTGTGGAGCTAATGGAGTTAAAACCATAACAATAATTAATGATAGCCTAAACAAGAAGAGTGATAATGGATTAAAAAAGATAAAAACATATCCAAATCCTGTACAAAAAGGCAGCCTGATTACTGTGGAAACTACAACCGATTTCGGAGGGATAATTGAACTTAAACTAATCAGTTTGGATGGGAAAATATTGCTATCGCAGCCCCAGAATACAATAAAAGGTTTAAATCGTTTTACACTCAGAACCGATAATCGTTGGCCAGCAGGAATTTATTTTTTGCAATTGTATGCAAATGGCAAACTGATGGCATCTAATAAAATAGTAATACAATAAAACCTTTTTATGAGTAAAAAAATAGCACTCTCCATCGCCGAACCTTGTCATGAAAATTGGGATAATATGAGTCCCGATGCAAAAGGTAAGTTTTGTGGTTCTTGTCAGAAACAGGTTGTTGACTTTACTAATATGAGTGATACTCAGGTTGCCCAGTTTTTTAAAAAACCATCAACTGGTTCTGTTTGTGGTCGTTTTATGACAGATCAACTCAATAGAGAAATTGAAATTCCAAAAAAGCGGATTCCATGGGCAAAACATTTTTTTACTATCATGCTGCCTGCTTTCTTGATTTCAAAAGCATCCGCTCAAAATAGTAAAATGGGTAAGATAATGTCTGTAGAGAAAGATACTACCCGTACACCAATGACCAGCGAATTTAGAACCTTGGGAATGGTGGCACCAAAAAATATTGAACCATTTATGGGAGATACCACCGTTTGTACAACTGAAGTAATTACAAAAACTCTCAAAGGGAAAATAGTGGATGAAGCTGGTAACGCTGTTCCATATGCCAGCATACAGATTGGTAAAACATTAAATACTTATGTAGCAGATGAAAATGGAGAGTTTGCATTTAATGAAAAATTACTTGGCAAAAACAAATCATTGCTTGTTTCATCTGTTGGATTTGAATTAAAAGAGATAGCGATTGATAAATCTGTCAATTTCTTGAAAATTGAAATGAAAGCTATCATGTTGGATGAAATAGTGGTGACTACTGCTACAATGATAAGAGGTGAAGTAAGTGTTATTATGGGTGCGGTAGCAAAAGGAGTATGCATTACAAACGAAGTTGATGAAATTATAACCCGAGATATTGAAGTCCCCCAATCACAAAGCAAGTTCTTCATTTATCCAAATCCTGTTTTGTCTGGTGGCAATGCTTCGCTTGGAATTGCATTGATGGAAGAAGGATATTATGCAGTTAATTTTCTAAGTCTTTCTGGCCAGTTGATGCAACAAAAAGAAATCTGGATTGATGGGAAAGTGAGGGTGTTGAATATTGATGTTCCTAAAGTTTCTGCTGGTAGTTATTTCTTAGTACTTACCAATAAAAAGACAAGTAAAAAGATGACTGAGAAGATAATTATTCAATAGAATGTTATTTAAAAGCCGGATGAAAATTCTCTAACGTCTTTCTAAGAAATTCTCTGTCAAGATGAGTATAGATTTCAGTGGTTATAATGCTTGCATGCCCGAGCATTTCCTGAACGGCTCGTAAATCTGCTCCGCCTTCTACCAGATGTGTGGCAAATGAATGACGGAATGTATGTGGCGATACAGTTTTCTTTATCTCAGCTTTCCCTGCAAGGTCTTTAATAATATAAAAGATCATCACTCTCGATAATTTGCCTCCTCTGTAATTTAGAAAGAGAATGTCTTCATTGCCTTTGGTTGGAGTAGCATGAACTCTGATGCTATTCTTATAAAAATTAATATACTTGATTGCACTGCTTCCGATGGGAACCAATCTTTCTTTATCACCTTTGCCCAGCACTCTTATAAATCCTACATCTAAATAAAGCTGAGAAATTTTAAGGTTTACCAATTCCGACACCCGAAGACCACAACTGTACATAGTTTCCAGAATCGCTTTATTGCGACCGCCTTCTGGTTTGCTAAGGTCAATACAGGAAATCATTTTTTCTATTTCATCAAAACTCAACACATCTGGCAACAACCTTTTTTGTTTGGGAGCTTCCAGCAGGGCAGTAGGATCAGTTTTGGAAATATCTTCCAGTAAACAATACTTATAGAATGCTCGGATACCTGAAATAATTCTTGCCTGCGAGGAGGCTGTCATTCCCAGTTCAGCAATCCATTTAATAAACTGTTGAAGGTCTTTTAATTTAATATCAGCCGGATTTTTTAATGCTGCTGATTCTTGCAAATAATTCGTCAGCAATTCCATATCCCGCAGATAGGCTTGCACAGAATTATCAGATAGAGATTTTTCTAATTGCAGGTAAGCTTTAAATCCTTTTTTATAAGGTTCCCACATTATGGGTAATTAGTTAATTGGTTTATTAGTTAATTTGGAAGGAGTGAATTAATATGCTTTCTTCTGTATTAACTAATTTTTTCCTCACTCCAAGGTTATATTCTTTTCGATTACTTTCCACTCTTCGCCAATTTTTACTTTAGCCCATGATCTTGTATTGGTGATGTTAACTGAGTCAATAGAAGCATGCATGTTATCGTAATCTATATCCAACGCTTCACCAAACGTCATAGAACCTTTTTTGCCTGTACTCATATCTTCGATAAAAAGATTGCCACGATCGGTATACACTATTAAATTATCTGATATGGAAAATTTAGGATCAAGATTATTGATGCCACTGCCTTTGGGGCTTACACTCTGACTTCTATCGTAAGGTAACTTGATCTGAAACCCTCTGCCAGTTTCGCAATCATTAAACATTACCCATGCTACATCTGCATTAGTGAAATAACAACGAATAAAATCTTTATTAATACTCGGGGTTCTTCCGATCAGGCCTTCAAAACTTGTTTTACGTAATTCGCCTAACCCTTTGTAAGTCCAGATAATGCTATCAGCCTTACAATTGTTACTAACAATAAATACAGCCGGCTCCAGCTTATGGTCGCCTTTAAAATTAATACTATCTGTTAAGCAGGCAGTATCGCAGAACGTTGCTGGCCCATCAGCAGATTTTGAGCCGCAAGCTACAAACGTAATGGCGGTAATAAATGATAATGCTACAGTAATAAAAGCCTTCATAATAATTGGTTTGTTGTTGCGCAAAAATAACCATTGAAAATTTGAGAGACTAATATTATTTTACTGCTCAGTGAATTGTTTCAAATAGTATCTTCGGCACATGAGTACAATGCAGCCAGTTAATCTTCGTTCGTTCAGACAAAAAGCAAAGGATAGAAAAAATAGTATGCGTCGTTTTTTGACCAAGTTGGGAAGAGAAGCACCCCGTGGGTTGGATAAAAAAATAGCAGTGTTAGAAAAAGAAGTATGGCAGGAAATCGATTGTCTTACCTGTGCCAATTGCTGCAAAACGATGACGCCGACATTTACCAATACAGATATGAAAAGAATTTCAGCTCATTTAAATATGACAGTTGATGCTTTTCAAAAAAAATGGCTACGCAAAGAAAAAGGTGGTGACCGTGACTGGTTGAATAAAACAGAACCTTGTCAATTCTTAAATCTGAAGGATAATAAATGCAGCATCTACGAAGTAAGACCTGTTGATTGTTCCGGCTTTCCGCATCTGTCAAAAAAATTCAGCGAATACGATCATATACATAAGCAGAATGTGGAATTATGCCCAGCTACGTTCAGGTTGGTGGAGAAAATGATGGTGTTGGAGAGAGGGCAGTAGTAAGTGGGGAGTAGGCAGTAGGTTCCTGAACGAATAGTAAAACATTTTATGTTAGAACTATCACATAAGAATTTGGAGGTTTACAAAACTGCTTTAATGCTAGTAAAAGAAATTTATGCAGTTACTAAAACTTACCCCAAAGAAGAGCAATATGTATTGGTTAGCCAATTATGGAGGGCTGTTATATCAGTTTGCAGTAACATAGCTGAAGGTGCTGCAAGAAAAACTAAACCAGACAGAAGAAGATTCTATGAGATTGCCAGAAGTTCCTTGGTAGAAGTTGATACCCAGATTGAAGCCTCTTTAATTCTAAACTATACAACTAATGCCGACATAAAAAATATTGAAAACTATCTTGTTTCGATATTTAAGATGCTTAGTAAAATGATTGCAAATTTGGAGAGCTGACCCACTGCCTACTTCCCATTTGCTACTAACTATAAAAAAATATCCTCAATCAAAAAATACTCCACCTCATTACCATTCAACGTAATCGACAGTACATCATATTGTATCCAATCACTTCCCGGATTTAAAAACAAATACTCATCAGCCGCTTTCTGTAAGTTTTTAAATTTCTTTTTTGTAACGCTGTCCTCAGGAAATCCGAATGGAGAAGCCTTTCTTGCCTTTACTTCTACAAAATGTAAAAACTTTCCCTTCGTTGCTACAATATCAATTTCATAATGTGAATGCCGCCAATTGGTATGCAAAATGGTATAGCCATGCTCACTTAGCCATTTTACGGCTAATTCTTCCCCTTCTTTTCCCAGTTCATTATGCGATGCCATGTAGTATCTTTATAGCCAAATTACAAAATCAACAGTTAATATTTCTATGGCAGGGATTTATAAATTAACAGGTGTAGTAAAACATTATGATTGGGGTGGCAATACGTTTATTCCTGCATTATTGAAGAAAATAAATGAAAAGAAAATCCCTCATGCTGAATATTGGATGGGTACCCATCCTTTAGGTCAGGCTGTTGTCGATACGGGAGGAAGTATGCCAACAGAATTAAATGCAATTGCCAACAGCCTTCCTTATTTATTTAAAGTGCTGGATGTAAAAGATATGTTGTCCATCCAGGTACATCCTTCCAAAGAAGCTGCGCAAATAGAATTTGCAAGAGAAGAAGCAGAAGGTATTCCGCTCGATGCGCCAAACCGATCTTATAAAGATGACAACCATAAACCGGAACTGATGGTGGCATTAAGCGACTTTTGGTTATTGCATGGATTTAAGCCAACAGAAGAATTAATGGACATATTGACTAATGTTACTGAGCTGAATGAATTACTTCCGGTGTTTAATGAATCGGGTTATACTGGCTTATACAAATATGTAATGGAAATGCCGCAGCATCAAGTGAATCGCATACTGCACTCATTATTGAATAACCTTGCTGATATTTATCAAGATGAATCAGCTGATAGGTCATTAGAAGATTATTGGGCATCCAAAGCTGCTGCAACATTTAAGAAAGATGAAAATATCGACAGGGGCATATTCTCCATTTATTTATTCAACATTGTTCAGTTGAAAAAAGGTGAAGCCATTTTTCAGGCAGCAGGTGTGCCACATGCTTATCTGGAAGGGCAGAATGTAGAGATCATGGCGAATTCGGATAATGTGCTCCGCGGTGGACTGACCAGCAAACATATTGATGTGGCAGAACTAATGAAGCATGTAAAATGCGAAGCCACCATTCCACAAATAATTATGGGAGATGTAAATGAAGAAGGAGAGAGAACCTATAATACACCGGTACCCGATTTTACCCTCAGTGTTTTTGAAATGGAAAAAGGTGATGTTTCTTCTTTTAATCCTACTACAACGGAAATAGTTTTACTAACAGAAGGTGTTGTAGAAGTGGATGATGATGAGACAACTATTAAATTACAAGCAGGTACTCCGTCAGCAGTTGTATTTCCCGGTGCGACTGTCTATTTGGCTGCCGCAGCTAAATCCATTGTATTCAGGGCTTCAGCAGCTATCCACAATCGTTGATAAAAGGAAAGGCTAATTGGCTCAATTAAGTTATTTTTGTGGCTTAACACAGAATCAAATAATTATCATGAAGATCAACAAGAAATTAATCGTATTCACAATCATATTGGTAGCACTGGCAACGGCTTGCAAATTCTTTTTCGGGCCTGAGTTGGCCTGGTCTGGATTTTCACCGGTTATTGCTATCGCATTATTCGCTGGTTTTATCATGAAGCAAAAGGATATGTCTTTCCTGTTACCGTTAGCAGCTTTATTTATCAGCGATGCCGTGATACAATTATTATATACACAAGATTTATTTCCTTACGCCGGTTTCTATGGCGGTCAGTGGAAAAATTATTTAGTATTGCTTGCAGCAGTTTTAATCGGCTGGGGCTTGAAAGGAAAAAAATTGTCTGGCATTTTTGGTGGCGCCATTATCGCACCAACAGTTTTCTTTGTTGTATCTAACACAATGGTGTTTTTTGCTGCTACTGAAATAGTGTATGCAAAAAGTTTTGCTGGTTGGTTAACTTGTCTTGAAGCTGGTTTACCTTTCTATAGAAATTCATTGATCGCTACGATGGTTTTCTTGCCGGTGATTATGTTTGCGTATAATTATATGACAAGAAAAAAAGTAGAGCTTACAATAGCATAATACTTGCCACTAAAAATATTTTAACCCATCTGCCTTCGGCGATGGGTTTTTTATTTAGCCACGAAAGCACACGAACTAACACGAAATGAATACAAGATATCTTTAGGAATTTAAATTAGTGTAAACTACTTTTTGTGTGCTTTTGTGTGACCTGCCAGTCGGCAGGTAGGTTTCTTGTATTTATTTTTTTCGTGTTTTTTAGTGTGATTTCGTGGCTAACCTTTTTTGCCGAAGACAAAGCATTCATATCTAAGAAGCTGTCCCTTCGTACCCCTCATCATGCATCAACGTATGGTGGCTACCATCCGCCGCTTCAGTAGCTAATTCATCGCAGCGATTATTAAATCCATTTGTAGAATGCCCCTTCACCCATTTAAATTTAATGACATGACGTTTCGCCAGTTCAAAATATTCTCTCCACAAGTCAGGGTTTTTTTTATTGCCTTTAAAGTTGGTCTTTATCCAGTTGTTCAGCCAGCCTTCTTCTACTGCTTTTACTACATATTGGCTATCGGAATAAATAGTAATGTGCATGCCCGTTTTCTTTAATGCTTTCAGTCCGGCGATAACGGCCATTAACTCCATGCGGTTGTTGGTGGTGTGGTGATAGCCTTGTGATAATTCTTTTCTATGATTGCCACTCATGAGTATAGTGCCATAGCCACCCGGTCCGGGATTACCTCTTGATGAACCGTCGGTGTATATAGTGATGTCAGTACTCATGAATTAATTTGTGATTTAGGGCAGATTTTCTTCATGTTCTTTGTGGTAGCCTTTGTGTTCTTTGTGTTCCAAAAAGTACCACGAAGGGCACAAAGAAAATACAACACGAAGTACACTAAGCTAAAAGGATTTTAATTGCATATTAAACTTGAAAGACGCCAGTTCTCAATTCCTTTATCTCCGGATTATTATTCGCCGCCTTTATCCCTTCGCTGATAACTTTTCTTGTATCCACCGGATCAATGATCGCATCTACCCAAAGCCTTGCCGCTGCATAGTACGGCGAGGTCTGAGTATCATAACGGCTTTTAATTTTATTCAGCAATGCATCTTCAGCTTCTTGTGTAATTTCTTTGCCTTGTTTTTTTAGCGATGCCACTTCTATTTGTAATAAAACTTTCGCAGCCGCATCTCCACCCATTACGGCTATTTTAGCCGTAGGCCATGCATAAATAAAACGGGGATCGTAAGCCTTGCCACACATGGCATAGTTGCCGGCACCATAACTGTTACCAACTACAATGGTAATTTTTGGCACCACAGAATTAGCAACGGCATTCACCATCTTGGCGCCGTCTTTAATAATGCCGCTGTGTTCGCTGCGGCTGCCAACCATAAAACCGGTAACATCTTGTAAGAAAACCAACGGTATTTTTTTCTGGTTGCAGTTGAGTATAAACCGGGCAGCTTTATCAGCACTGTCGTTATAAATAACACCGCCGAGCTGCATTTCCTTCTTCTTTGTTTTTACAATGGTACGTTGATTCGCCACAATACCCACCGCCCAGCCATCAATACGGCCATAACCGCAGATGATTGTTTTACCATAATCTTCTTTGAATTGTTCAAACTCACTGTTGTCTACGATTCTCTCAATCACTTCCACCATATCATATTGGCCGCCATCATGCGGAAAGAGACCGTACAGCTCTTCCGGATTTTTTGTTGGAGCAGCGGATGCTATCCTGTCAAAACCAGCTTTGGGTTTGTCGCCCAGCATGGAAAACATTTTTTTAATATGATCCATACATTCCTGCTCGGTCTTGAATTTATAATCGGCAATACCGCTTATTTCGGTATGAGTATCTGCACCGCCGAGGGTTTCATTATCTACGTCTTCGCCAATGGCGGCTTTTACCAGGTAAGGACCTGCTAAATAAATAGAACCATTACCTTCCACCATCAATGTTTCATCACTCATAATAGGTAGGTAGGCACCGCCCGCCACACAAGGGCCCATTACGGCGGCTATCTGGGTAATACCCATGCCACTCATTACCGCATTGTTGCGAAAGATGCGGCCAAAATGTTCTTTGTCGGGAAATATTTCATCTTGCATGGGCAGAAAAACACCGGCACTGTCTACCAGATAAATAACCGGCAAATGGTTTTCCATCGCTATCTCCTGCAGCCGCAGGTTCTTCTTACCTGTTATGGGGAACCAGGCACCGGCTTTCACCGTTTGGTCGTTGGCAACAATCATACATTGCCGGCCGCTTACATAACCCACACCGGCTACGGTGCCACCGGCAGGGCAGCCGCCTTGTTCGGCGTACATATCATAACCGGCAAATGCGCCGATCTCGATAAAAGGAGAGCTTGCCTGTTCGTTAGGCAGGTCTTTATCTATTAAATAATCAATCCTTTCTCTTGGGGTAAGTTTATTTTGCTTGTGTTGTTTTTCAATGGCTTTTTTACCACCGCCTTCATATATTTTCTCCAGCCGCTGCCGCATCTCACTCAGGCTTAGTTTTAGTATGTCTTCGTTCTTATTGAATGCTAAATCCATATTTATTTCGTTAGGGGGCAAAGATAGTGGTGAATGCCGAGTGTACAGTAAGAGCTAAAATCCTCTTTGTTACGGCATGCCTACGGCTGGTAAAGCAGAGAAATTTAATATCTTTAATACATAACAAGTGAGTATGAAAAAAGAATTGATTGCAGAACTGTTTGAAAAATTTGAACAGGCATGTTATGATTATAAAGGTATTGAGTGCTGGAG
>Ga0138256_10003936_pt1 | contig 15761 bp, 11 predicted proteins | sample KNB2016incub_MG_FD_105486 | JGI IMG/M metagenome (GOLD analysis project Ga0138256, IMG submission 105486) | Active sludge microbial communities from wastewater in Klosterneuburg, Austria - KNB2014incub_MG | ecosystem: Engineered > WWTP > Activated sludge > Unclassified | place: Austria... | reverse complement strand
TTGAGAAGATGGAATTGATGTGGTTATCCGGAAGTATTGAGGAAGCGCATGAGGCTTGTTTTCGCGAGTTGATCAAACGTAAAACCATACGTGAGCTGGATGCTGTACCGCACAATTGTAAAGGGCCAAGGGTTATCATGTTTCTGCCTTCCGGAAATCAACAGGAACTCAGCCATCTGTTTATGCATTACTTTTTGCGAAAGCAAGGATTGTGTATTACAGACATGGGCTGTAATATTTCAATCGATTGCGCCAGTTATGCATTACAAAAATCAAATGCGGAGTGTATCATCATCGTCAATGCGGATCCGGTGCACTGGCAATTCAAACCGTTTATCAAAGAGCTGGTCAACAGGACGTCACTACCGATTGTTGTTTCCGGCCGTGCTGCTGATGATGACTGGAACCAATATGATGGTCAGGTAATCATCTTCGATAGCATTGAAGAAACCCTTCGATTTGTCAGTCGCCTTCAGGAAAATTTACAAAGCCAAATTTCGTAATCTACATCACTAATAAAACAAACAAACATGAAACACCTATTGATCCTTAGTATTCTTTTCGTTGGTTTATCAACGATCGCCTGTAAATCAAAATCAAGTGAAGAATCCACTTCCACACCGCAACCCCTTGGCACCATGCCTACCGGTGATGCGTACAAAATTGATGCACCCCGCACGGAGTTAAAGTGGATGGCTTTCAAACCTACTGGCAACCACTACGGCATTGTCACTGTAAATAGCGGAACTATATTCGTAAAGGATGGCAATATTACCGGCGGTATCATTGATATCAATATGAGTGGGCTGGAAGTACAAGGTATGGATGGGGAAATGAAAGAATCTCTTCAGAGTCATCTACGCGGAACTGCCCCGGGCAAAGAGGAAGATTTCTTTAATGTCGTAAAATATCCTAGTGCCTCTTTCGAAATAACCAGTGTCAGCAAACTCGAAAATGATCCGGTTGGAACGCACATGATCAGTGGCAATCTGACCATTAAGGATATTGCCAAACCAATCAGCTTTAAAGCTACAGTCGATCTTGCCAGTGGTAGTGCGTTGAAAGCAACTACAGAACCATTTGTCATCGACAGAACGCTCTGGGACATCAAATACAAATCGAACAAGTTTTTCTCCGACCTGAAGGATGATTTCATCAATGATGAGATTAAGATTGAGATTACGCTGGGAGCGGTAAAGGAGTAAGCGGTATTCGGTATTCGGTATTCGGTATTCGGTAATCAGTAATTAGTGGTCGGTAATCAGTGGTCGGTAAACGGTATTAGGTAAACGGGAATTGACAATTGACAATTGACAATTAAAAAACTCACGACTCACGATTGACGATTGACGACTCACATCTCACAATTGACAATTGACAATTGACGATTGACGATTGACAATTTTTAAATTAGCTTTACCGATTATTGATGATAATCTCACTATTTGTCTCCTCTTGGAACTCACCCCCGACCCCTCACTTAACAAAATGAATATGCACACTTATATGATGTAGCAAAAGAGAGGGGTGATATGATTATTCTAATTTCGTGATTATTTATTGATGTAATAGCATACCTTCCCTCTCTCCCAAATAATTCTCTTTCCAACAGCAGTTACCTGAATAAGAGAGGGATCGAGGGTGAGTTATAAAAGATTTCTAACCTATGTACACTCACAGATCACCGAATACTAAAAACTGCTAACTTCTAACTTTATTCAAGTGCCACAGGAGAGCGGCGATAGTTTTCGCATCACCGACAGGCTGATGAGCTATCCATTCAAGGGCTTGTGATTTGGGAAGCCAGACCAACTGGATATCTTCATCTTCATGTGGTACACCTCCGCCCTCATTGATTCTTGTTGATTCATCTACTTCTGCGTAGAATAAGGTTATACGTTCGCTCATGATCCCCGGGGAAACATAAAACTGCATTACCCGTTCTATGGAAAGTGGTTCATATCCGATTTCCTCCACTACTTCCCTGAAGGCAGCAGTTTCTGTTTCTTCGCCGGGTGAAATACCACCGGCAACTATTTCTGTAAGCCATGGATCGATACCATGATGTGTAGGCGGATACCTCATCTGGCGGACAAGGATATAAGAATCTTTCTTCGTGTGATACACGAGTATAGCTACTGCATCCCATTTTGTAAAACTATACCTTGTCACTTCTGGTGACATCGTGCCGTCAAAGCGCTGGAATTGCAGCAGGCTGCGATGTACTTCAAAAAACTCGTTGAATAATGATTCTTCTTTGTGTTTGATTACGTCCATGGTTGCTGCTTCTGCACTAAAGATACGTAAGAGTGTAAGAACGTAAGAGCGTAAGAGCGTAAGAAACGTGAGAACGTGAGAACGTGAGAACGTGAGAACGTGAGATGTGTGGGTTTAGGGTGTGGGGATGTAAGAAGGGCTTGACGCTCGCTTGTCATGAGACAAGCAAATATTACATTCAAGTCTATAGACTTGAACGAACTATAAACAATTTTTAAGCATAGGCCTCTTCAGCCTCTTCAACCTCTTCAGCTTTTTTCCAATCAACATTATTGGGAAATAAATGTTAAGTTGCATCTATGGCGTTAGGTAGAGATTTTCCTCCGGAAATGGATGCAAAGCCGCGGAAGGACTTCGTGGAAAGTCTCCAATCATTGAAACTCCTCATTCCGTTTTTCCGAATGATCTGGAGAACATCTCCCAGCCTCACCTTTTCCAACATTTTTTTACGGTTGTTCAAGGCAGCCATTCCATTGGGACAACTTTATGTTGGCAAGCTGATCATAGATGAAGTCATTCATCAGATCAGTGCCCCACAAAAGGACTTTGAACAATTATGGTGGTGGATTGGAATTGAATTGGGCCTGGCAGTATTCTCCGAAATATTCAACAGGATGATCAGCCTTACTGATGCATTGCTTGGTGATTTATATGCCAATCACTCTTCGATCGAGCTGATGCACAAAGCTGCTTCGCTTGATCTCGGCATGTTTGAAGACAGTGAGTTTTATGACAAGCTGGAACGTGCCAGAAGGCAGACCACAGGAAGGGTGGTCCTGATGTCGATGGTATTGAGCCAGCTCCAGGATTTGATTACGATTATCTTTCTTGGTGCGGGGTTAGTTGTATTTGAACCGTGGCTTATCCTCATTCTTTTTATCGCAGTGTTACCATCCTTTCTTAGTGAAGCCTATTTCTCAAGATCGAGTTATTCGCTGGTAAGGAGTTGGACACCTCAACGAAGAGAGTTGGATTATCTCCGCTATATAGGTGCGAGTGTTGAAACCGCTAAAGAAATAAAAGTATTCGGTCTTGATACTTTTCTCACAAGCAGGTTTTCGAGAATTGCAAAGGATTATTATAAAGCCAATAAAGCGATTGCTGTCAAGCGCACGATATGGGGCACTCTGCTGCAGATCCTAAGTGTGGGTGCATACTATGGGGCTTATGTGTTGATTATCGTACGCACAGTCGCAGGTGCGGTGACCGTAGGTGATATGACCTTTTTATCAGGGTCATTCAATAGGTTGCAAAGTCAATTACAGAATCTGCTTTCAACATTCACGCGCATCACGGAATCTGCATTGTATCTCCAGGATTATTTTGACTTCCTTGCGATTGTTCCGACCATCCGGGACCATCCGGAAGCTATAGATGCCCCTAAAGAAATAAAAGAAGGCATTCGCTTTGAAAATGTGGGCTTCAAATATCCCGGCACAGAAGTGTGGGCGGTCAGGCATATTAGTTTCTTTCTCGAATCTGGTGAAAAACTTGCTCTCGTAGGTGAAAATGGCGCCGGCAAAACAACCTTGGTCAAATTGCTTGCACGCATGTACGATCCTTCCGAAGGTCAAATTCTTATAGATGGAATAGATGTACGCCGGTTTAAAATTGAATCCTATCGCAAGATGATTGGTGTCATCTTCCAGGACTATGTTCGCTTCAGTTTTAAAGCCGGCGAAAATGTTGCTGTAGGACAAATTGAAGAATCGGACAATACGCAGCAAATAAAAACAGCTGCTGAAAAAAGTCTGGCTGATCCTGTCATTCAGAAACTTCCAGGCGGATATGATCAAATGCTCGGCAAACGATTTGCTGAAGGAATTGATCTGTCCGGTGGCGAGTGGCAAAAAATTGCGCTCGCACGCGCTTATATGCGCGATGCACAGATTGTCATCCTGGATGAGCCGACAGCGTCCTTAGATGCCCGGGCGGAGTATGAAGTATTCAAGCGGTTCTCTGAGCTTACAAAAGGTAAGTCCGCTGTCATCATTTCCCATCGCTTCAGTACCGTACGTATGGCGGATCGTATTCTCGTCTTGAAAAACGGCGAGTTACTTGAATTGGGCACCCATGAAGAATTGCTTCACAAAAATGGTCTGTATGCTGAGCTCTTTGCCTTGCAGGCACAGGGCTACCAGTAACTATTTTCTATTAGGTTGCTGAACGTTGTCGAAGCTTCAATCTTCATTCAATCTCGCGCAGAGACGCCAAGACGCAATAAACGTTATCACTTTTCACTTTTCATTTTTCATTTTTCACTCAATACTGAGTTCGCCGTAATTCATCCTTACGAATATCTGTCCACCTCCTGTGCCCCTCGAAGCCTTCAGTGTAAAACTTCCTGCACGCTGTATATCTTCAGTCACCTTTAGTCCATGGTGGTTGATATCGCAATAATTGTTTTGGGCATCAATTGAAAAGGAAGCGCCTTCATCAAAGCCGAGTACAACGCCTGTATAGGATGTATTAATATCCAACCGTGTAAATCCCCTTCTTATACTACTAACATCTAGCTCACCATAGCGCATATCAAATCTACCACTTGTACTTAATCCACTGACCTGCATCCCTGAATATGCACTTTCTGCTTCAATGACCTTAACTCGTTCAAATGCCAGTTCGTCATACTTTCCTGAATAAGAAACTTCGTCAACATCATTCCCTTGTAGATCACAATAGGATGATACCACCTTGAGGCGAATTGCTGAACCCATCACGAGATCACTATATTTCATATCAACCTGCAATGCTTCTGCATCTTCCATTTCGAGATCTGAATAACTAAGCCTTAGATCACCGTTCTTGATTCCGGATATAGCACCATCACTATACGACATGTCAAGGTCTAGTTTCGCATAGATATTACCTAATCGTATGTCGCCATAATCCAAATCGATACGCAAGTCCCTGTTGGTCGTCTCTACATAGATATTGCCGTATTTATTGGCTAGTTGCATGAAGATATCAGCAGGCACCATCACGGTGTAGTTAATTTTCAAACTCACATTACTGTTGTCAAACCAGCCGGACCATCCCGAGTTGCTTTCGACTTCGGTACGGGCGGCTACACGATTAGCACTTTCTTCAAATGCAATATTGATCCTGTCAACTGCCTCCTGGGCTTTCTTTACATTAGATGCTTCGGCAGTGATCAACACATCTATCTTTATCTGATTGCTTGCACCGATAGCTACATCTATATTTCCATACCGGTTACTGATATCGAGATAGCCATTGGTTTGCGTCGTAAACTGACGGCTGATTTTTCTTTCTACCTCATCACCTTTCGATCCTGAAAATCCAAGCACAGGAAGGAGAAGCAACAGCAAACTACATTTCATGTTTATCATTTTCATTGGTTTTATATTTTGATACGCGATCAACTATTTTTTCCATGACTTCCAGTTTTTGTTGTTGATGTTTGATCATGGCACTCAACAACAATTGTGTATCGGCATTGGGATCTTCCAGAAGTTGATTCCGCAGTTGCTGATACACTTCATCAAGCATTTGTATATCTGTCATCACTTCATTCCCAACTGGTAATGATTTGATTTTTTCCATATTACGGTCTATCCTCGCCTGGTAATACTTTTCAGTTTCCAGATATTCATCCCATCCGGCTATTTCCGGTTTGGATTGCGTCTTCATTCCAAAAATGTATCCCACGGCCACCAGCAACAAAGCACTTGCCGCAACTGCTGTCCATTTCCAGAGATGGAGTGCAGGACGATCTTTCTTGTCAATACGCTCCCACACGCCCTGTGGAGCCTTCAGGTCATCAAAGGATGCCCTGTGGTCCCGAATAAAATCTTCTAGTGGATCTTGACTTTTCATACTAAGAACGTAAGAGTGTAAGAACGTAAGAGTGTAAGAACGTAAGAGGTGTGGGAGTGTGCATGTGTGTAATTTTTTAAATGTATTTTCTATATTGAATCACTTGTACTTTATCTTTATCATTCACTTTCCACTCGAAACTCGAAACTCGAAACTCGAAACTCGAAACTCGAAACTCGAAACTCGAAACTCGAAACTTTTCACTCTTCACTCTTCATTTTTCACTTAACAACTCTCTTAGTTTCGCTCTTGCTCTACTGTACTGCGATTTTGATCCTGTCTCCTGAATACCAAGTATATCCGCAATTTCTCCGTGATCATAGCCTTCGATCAGATAGAGGGTCAAAACTTGCCGGTATCCATCGGGTAGTTTCAAGATCGCTTGTTTTACTCTCTTCACTTCATAGATCGTCTCTTCGTCATCGACATATTCTTCAGCAGGGATCTCTGCAATCTTCTCTGACATTTCCTCAAATTTTACCCTTCGCTTCTTAAAGACATTGAGGCAATGATTAATAACAATTCGTTTGATCCAGGCACCAAGACTTGACTCTTCACGAAATGTATCCAGCCTGCGGAATATATCGATGAACGCCTCCTGCAATGCATCTTCTGCTTCCGCTTCTGAGCCCAGTATCCTGTGGCAGACATTGTACATAGCATCGCAATACCTTTTGTAGAGCGTATGCTGGGCATGCCTGTTTCCCTTGAGGCATAGAGCGATCAGGGATGACTCAGATTCTGAATACACCTGGTTTGTCGTGTCTTGATGTCGGGCTAAGGACAACCCAATGGAGCTGAGGTTGCATCTCTAAACGAAATTGCCATCGAATAGGCCTATTTTTGGCATTCGATGAGTTCAGAAACAAAGATACACGGTGTCATTGGTAGGGAGACCTATAGGAGCCGGCTAACCATGAGGGGGCATACATTACATGGCGACGAACCAGTAGAGAATGGGGGGAAAGATGCTGGCCCAACTCCTACAGAACTGGTATTAAGTGGTTTAGCTGCCTGTACAGTGTCCACTCTGCGCATGTATGTTGATAAAAAGGGTTGGAATGTGGACAAAATAGAAGTGGAATTACAAATTCAAACCACTAAAACCGAGAAAGGACAATCAGCTGAAATAGAAAGCGTTATCAAGATAGCCGGTGATGTCACTACCGAGCAAAGGCAACGAATGCTTGAAATAGCCCGGAAATGCCCTATTCACAAGTTACTTACCAACCCAATTCAGATCAATTCACAGCTAGTAGATTGAGGCCCGACCTTCAAGAAAGCCTTTTTTAAGGAAGTAAATGACATGATACATATTAAGAATGCAAATTATCTTTGCATCGACATATAATAAAGCATTATACTATCTATCACTATATTTAAAAAAAAACATGAAACTACGTCACGTATTACTTTTTGCTTTTATAAGCACTTTCATCTCCCTTACAGCATGCAAGGACAATAAGGCAGATGCTGCCACTGAAACGCCAACATCTACTTCACCTGAAGGAGCTACTGGTGAGCAACCTGCAACATTCAATACGGGTACCACCGGTGCTACAAGTGCCACCGGCAGTAAAGAATCACATTACAAATGCACAACAGCGGGTTGCACCGGCTCCGGGGATGCACAAGGCAAATGCCCTGTTTGTGGTGCCGAACTGGTGCATAATCCGGGATTTCACAGCGCGGCTCCAAGTGCTACCACTGGCACATCAGCAGTCACCCCAGGCTCCTCACCAACCAATCCTGTTGTTGTAAATCCATCCAACACCCCAACGCCTGCACAGACACCAGCTTCGGACAAGAATGCCAAAGGTGTTTATCACTATACTTGCCCTAAAGGTCATGAAGGCGGTGCGGCTTCAGCTGGCAAATGTGCTAAATGTGGTGAAGCATTGACACACAATCAGGCTTATCATAATTAAGTTAGCAGTTAGCAGAATTAGGTTAGCAGGTAAAGATTTATAAAAAAAGCAGCATCTGACGATGCTGCTTTTTTTATGCCGTAGTGTTTTCATTGCCCGAGATGGTTAACCTAAAAGAAAAAAGGCAGCACAATTGATGCTGCCCTTTTTCCTTCTCACCCCTGAAAAGTTAGCTTTTTACATTTTGGTAAACTTAATGTGGTGCCATTCACTACCGGATTGAATCCAGAGGAAGTACATCCCTGGTGAAAGTGCTTGCGTATTGATTTGTTTATCTGCGGCGGCTTGCTCACCGATCTTGATTTGCCTGCCATCGAGTGACACTAGTCGAATGGATTGGATATCTCCGTTGAAGGAAATATTCAATATATCACTTACCGGATTGGGATAAACCATCAGATCCTGTTTTGCATCAAGGTGAGCATCAGAAATCCTCTCATCAACTTTTTCCTGAGCTTCCTTAATCTTAATTCCAGGTTCAATCAACTTCGATCCGGTTATTTTGGTCACAGTGACCTGATCTATATATATCTGATCTGTATCATCACTGGCATCGCTTTGCAAGCGGAATCTGCATGAACTGTTAGGCACAAAATTAGGAACAGAAAGATTGGCTACATAAAATACACCATTATTGAAATGTGTTCCGCGTATCAACTGTCCGATAGTTACATATGCCCCCGAACCAACTTTGTATTGAATCCAGAAATCTTCTCCCACCTCTACACCGATCGCTTTGAAATAAAATTCTATCTCTACTCCTGTTGCGTTAGAAAGGTTTAATGCAGGTGTTGTCATCGATGACTGGGCGCCTGAATTGTCCCTGATCTGGATGGAATAAGATCCCTCATAGGAATAGGAAGTATTGAGTCTGGCAGCATCTAAACCACCATCAACCCAGCTATTCCATCCGGTTTCAAAATACGATGCAAGTATGATCGTTTCACCTCCGGGTGGAGGAGGTGGACAGGCAACACATGGCCCACCACAATCTATTCCGGTTTCACCTTGATTCTGGATTCCATCATTACATGTAGGACAGGCAATGCATGGCCCACCACAATCTACACCTGTTTCACCTTGATTTTGGATTCCGTCACTGCAGGTCGGACCTCCGCCACCACCGCCAACAACCACTGTATAATCTTCCACTTCACCATATGTAAATGATCCACATACCGGAGGGTAAGCATTGTATTGCATGGATACACGCATCCGTTTTGAACCGGCGGGTGTTCCGGCAGGAACGGTAAATGTTACATTGATCGCTGCTGAACCTGTTCCCTGTCCTACCTGTTCTCCGCTGTCATTCCAGTCAAGGTCTCCATTGTAATCAATCCAAACACGCCAGTATTCTACAAATGCTCCTCCGCCAAATGCCGGTGTAAGGTTTATAGTATATGCTGTTCCCCCAGAAAGTGAAGTTGAAAGAGCAGTGTAATTTCCATACCCTCCATTATTTCCACTGGTATTGTTTATAGAACCTAATACCACTTTGTTGATCCACTCATAAGAACTATTCGTCGCGTTGGATGCGCAATAGGCTGGTGGCGGTGGCGGTGGTGGTGGGCCGCAAGAGGTCAGGCAATTGCCTGCTGCATTCACTTTATTGCGTATAACATTTCCAGGCTGTGGGCCGAAACCAAGACTGAAATTAATACCAACATTGGTGATATGACAATAACTCATTATCGTACCTCCTCCTGCAGGAATACCTGGCAAGGGACATGATCCTTCAACAGCTCCGGCGCATCCATCAATAGCTGTATTGTTGCCATTCCATGCACAGGCATGTGTATGTTTGGAACCAATGACATGTCCCATTTCATGTGTGATCACCATCACGGACCAACTGTAGGTAGGTACATTCGAATATGAAGAACTAATGCTACTAAAACACTTTCTCCAATCCGGATTGGATGAACATAAATTGTCCAATACAGCTATACCACCGCTGGCCTGGTAGGATACCAGATGGCCAACATTGCCATTAAATTCTCCCGTATTAGCTTGAAAAGAAGACAGCATTGCACTGGACGTACTTCCTGAATAAGGACTGTTTGTTGTCCATGCATAGATCTCATTGATCATCATGTTGACCGTTTCATTGCTGTAAAGCACGATCGACTGATTAAACAAACCTGTGATATAATTTGTCGCTGGTGTTGCACCTCCCTTTTGCGTGACGATATCATCATCAATTTCAATATACACGCGGACACAATCTCCCGCATCACGACCACCAGACTGGGACTTCAAGTCTTCTTGCGTATAAGGAGCGCCTTCATCTACAGTTCCACATTCAAAGCCTGAAGGTCTTTCCAGATCGTTGTCATTGTATAGAATATGCAGGTTATCCCTGTCATTTTCGATTCGACCGATTACCAGGTTACCCTGATCGGTGGTGATGAGACCCATCACTTCATTGTTGAAAACAGACAATGCAACGACAGACGAAGGATCACCATCGATCACACCTTTATAGTAGATACCGGGCGTGTAATTAACCGGAATACCCGGTGCGCTGCTTTCAAATACATTGAAATCTTCTGTAAAAATCTGGTGGCGAACCAGGTTTAGTGTCAGATTCTGACGATCCGCCACCGGCAACTTCAATTGAATGAAGTCATTACTTCCGTTGAGCAAATTTTCTATAGCTGCAGGATCAATTTCAAGTATAGATCCCTTTGTAAGTCCTTCCAGTTGTTGAGTGCGATTCTGTACATCATTCGTCTTGAATTTGACCAATGATACTTCCTGAAATTGTTTCCCTTGATTAAGGAGCCTGGTTATCTCTGTGGAAACTCCTTTTTGGCCTATGGCCAAATTGATGCATAATAACACCATAAGTGTTGTTGCAATTCTTATCATGATAGCGTGAATATTTTTGATTAAGAAAATGTACTGTCGTAAAAAAACCTTGTAAAAAAACCGGATAAGCCTTCCAGGGAAGACCTGTCCTTCATTAGTCAGTAACGGGGGTGTGAAAAGTCATTACCAACAAGAAAGGGAGACTCCGAAATCCATCACAGATGGCGGTTAAACTCTTATTGGTCATTAAATATTGAGCCATTTTCTGACAGTTCAGCGCTTTTAAACTCATTTGCTAAAAAATCAGGGTTTTTGTCTATTCCTTTCCTTTCCGGGAACCCGACAAATACCCCTAGAAATTGCTAATTAGTGCCGTTTAGACTTTTCCAGCAAATAAAAAGGGACCTTCTCATAGTATCTTTTGAGAAGGTCCCTTTGCCAATGTTGTAAGAAAATATTTCTACATCCTGATAAATTTGACCGGATACCAATGATCTCTGGTTTGAACCCAGAGGAAATAAATTCCGGGTACCAGGGAATGAATATCGATTTGTTTCCGGGCCACAGCAGTCTCAGAAATTTTGATTTCCATTCCATCTAATGAAGTCATCCGTAATTGTTGAATCGGAGCATTATAGGAAATGTTTAAAACATCATTTGCCGGATTAGGATATACTTTCAGTTCTTCACCTGAATCAGTCTTCTCGGCTGATGGCACCTGATTAGGAATTACTACCGGACCCGCAACTTCCTCAATGCTGAATCCGGATTCAATAAGGCCTGCACCATTGAGTCTTGTAATGGTTACCTGGTCAATATATACCTGGTCATTGTTGTCACTGGCATCACACTGAATGCGCAATGTACCCGATGTCGTTGGGATGAAATTAGGAACGGTTACTGTACTCGTGTAGAAAGTGTTGTTGTTGAAATTCGTTCCACTTACGTAAGTAGCGATGGTCACCCATCCTGAACCGTTATTGTATCTGACCCAAAAATCTTCGCCGGTTTCCATACTCAAGGCTTTGAAATAAAACTGGATCTTAAGGCCAACAGCGGTTGAAAGATTGAATGCAGGAGAGGTCATCGCAGATTGTGCGGCCGAATTATCCGCCAGTCGAATGGAGTATGAACCTTCATATGCGTTACTTCCATTAACCCTGGCCACATCTGACCCACCATCAATCCAGCTATTCCATCCAGTTTCAAAATAGCTGGCCAGCAAAACTGTTTCAGCAGGTGGAGGCGGACATGGGGCACATGGGCCGCCACAATCCACACCGGTTTCTCCCTGGTTTTGGATGCCGTCAGAACATGAAGGTCCGGATGCAGCTACAATGGTAACATTATAATCCTCCACTTCTCCCCATGTAAAGGTTCCGCATGTTGGTGGATATGCATTATACTGCATGGATACTCTCATACGTGTGGTGGAGGGGGTTGTACCTGATGGAACAGTGAAGGTTACGTTGATGGCTGAAGTTCCGGAACCCTGGCCCACCTGTTCGCCTGAATCAGCCCAATCGAGATCACCGTTGTAATCAATCCAGACACGCCAGTACTCCAAATAAGTTGGTCCGCTAAATCCCGGGGTTAAGTTGATGGTATATGTATTTCCTGCTGTCAGATTCGTATTCAATGAAGTAAAATTTCCATATCCGCCATTATTCCCGCTGGTATTGTTGATACTCCCAAGTACTACTTTATTGATCCATTCATCGGAGGTGTTCGAACCATTGGATGCACAATAAGCAGGTGGTGGCGGAGGTGGTGGCGGACCACAGGTAGTGAGGCAATTTCCTGATACATTGACTGTGTTGCGTATCACATTACCGGGCTGAGGACCAAATCCCAAACTGAAATTGATTCCTACATTCTGAAGGTGACAATAACTCATGATCGTCCCACCTCCTGCCGGATAACCTGGGAGGGAACAATTCCCTTCAACAGATCCTGCACAACCATCGATAGCTGTATTGTTGCCATTCCATACGCAGGCGTGTGTATGACGTGAACCAATGAGGTGACCCATTTCATGCGTTGTCACCATCACATCCCAGCTATAGACAGGCACATTAGAATAAACACCATCCAAACTACTGAAACACTTACTTAGATCAGGATTTGCATTGCAAATACCTGCAAAGCCTGCTGCGATCCCTCCACTGGCCTGGTAAGAAACCAATTGAGAAAGGTCACCATTGAACGATCCGGTATTGTTTTGATAGGAAGTCAACATTGCACTTGAAGTGCTACCAGAATACGGAGCAGGAGTTGTCCAGGCAAGTATCTGATTAATCATCATATTGATACTCTCATTGTTATAGAGTACGATGGTCTGGTTGAACAAGCCGGTAATATAATTTGTAGCGGGTGTGCCACCACCTTTGTCAGTGACAATATCATCATCGATTTCGATATAGAGTCGTACGCAATCGCCTGCATCCCTTCCTGTTCCAACATTACTGAGTTGGTCCTCTGTATAACCAAGACCATCGTCCATTGTGCCGCATTCAAAATCTGATGTGTGGTCCAGGTCGCTCTCTTTGTAAAAAATGTGCTTGTTTTCTTTGTCCCCGGAGATAGGGCCAAGGACGGCATTGCCTTCCTCTGTGGTGATCAATGCCATAATCTGATCATTGAAAACAGACAGAGCTACGATCGAAGTTGGATTCCCTTCAATGATCCCTTTGTAGTGAAGCCCGGTCTGATAGTCTACCGGAGTATCGGGATGCTCGCTGAAATAAAGGGCGAAATCCTGTGTGAAAATTTCGTGTCGTTTAAGCAGCAAAGACACATTGGTGCGCTCATTGAGAGGCACCTGTACTTTAATAAATTCATTCTCCGACTGATCATTGATCAATTGTTGAATGATCTCCGTGTTGAGGGTTAAAACGGTTCCTTTGGATAATCCTTCAAGATGGAATGCCCTGTTTTGAACATCATTTGAATTGAAAACCAGGAAATCGGAAGCTGCCACAGGGTGGCCGGAAGTTTTCATCGCTTTGATCTCATTGAAAACCGGCGATTGACCCATAGCCAATCCAGTAAGCAGGAAAGCAAGTAGTGTAGTGGTAAATCTCATCATGGTTTAAACTATTTTAAGATAAAGAATTGAATACGCTGCACAAAATTTTATCTGAAGTACTTACAGCAGGGAGTAGCCATACTGAGTATGGTTGCCATCATTTGCCGGGGATGAAAGAGACGTTGAAAAAAGAGAAAAAGAATGAATGGTATTGATTTTCCTTCGTTTCAATTACTAAAATTTGGAAAAATATTTATCTCTACAAAGCTTTCACAGGATTTTTAATAAAAAAACTGCTCCTTCCAGTTTTCGATCCAAATTAGAATGCTTGGTTACCCACTAAAAATCAAGGGATCATTTAGGCTTTTGGGCCTTCATTTTATCCAGCTTCTTCTGGACGGCGTCAAGGACGATTTTCTGATTGGCGATATCTGTCTTTGTCTTTTCCTGCTCTTCCAGGTTAGTCTTGATGTCAAGCTCCGCCTTTTTGATTTTGGCATTCGAGTCGGTGACTACTTTATGCAGACTTTCATTTTCACGCTGCAATTTGGTAAGATTACTTTCCAGCTTGGATAGTTGTTTCTGCTGCACTTTCAATTCGTCAGGGTTATCTTTCGCCGCATCTACTACGGCCTTCTGTGCATCAACATCTGCCTTTGCAGATTCCTGGGTAGAGACATTGACAGGAATATCTGTTGTTTCTGCCTGTTCAATTTTAGCCGTGGCATCGATGATGATTTTTTGGAGGCTTTCATTCTGCTTCTCCAGTTTGGCGAAATTGCTTTCAAACTGGGCGAGCTTTTTCTGCTGGTTTTCCAAATCAATCGCAACCAGATCTGTCTGTACCTTGTGTGCAAAATTCTCGATAAACTTAACAGCGGTAGCATATACACTGTCCGTTGATTTCAAATAACTGGGGCCAATTTCAACCCATACAATAAACTTCGTGCCTCCTACTGCTTCCTCTGCCAGACTATAGGCATTGAGCAAGTCACCGGCTCCAACATTCACAATATGGATTCCTGCAACGACGGATTCTTTAGAGCCCTTCACTTTGGTAACTTTTCCATAGGAGGTCATATAATCTTTCCACTCCTGTTCTACAAAACCGGGCTCAGCACCCTGGATGATTATTGACATACATGGCTGCGCACCAGCTACCATTACACGGGTTTCCTCTTTTACTTGCCCGGATGCAACCAGGACATGCATTAAAGAGAATAAAAGGAGATTGAAAATTCTGTTCATAATTTTTGGGCTTTTAATAATAGCTCAAGCTTTAAGAAATGGATGATCCATTCCTAACGGCTCGTGCTAGAGGTTTCAAATTACTAAGATTTTTGGAATGGGTTTAAAATAAACCACAGGTCCCCATGGCGGAAACACTGTGGCAAAAGGTGTGGTAATACCGGAAATACTTATTCTTTGGGTTGCTTTAGGGTAAAGACCCGTGAAATATTGAATCCAAAATGGATACCTCCATCTGACCACTTTCCGACGGTTTCAGTAATAAAGCCCTTTTCGATCATGGATGTACTGTTGGTAAAATGAAGTTGGAAGACATGCCCTCCGGTTTCAATATCAAATCCGATCGAAAGTGAATTACGGAATCCCTCTGCCAATTGATCAGGAAAAACATAGATATATTCTCCATTGATAGAAAGTCGCTTATTGAGTTTCACGCGACCTGCAAACCCCAGGGCAAATACATTGTTTTTTTCTTCAAAGGTGGCTACGAGGTTTCGGTGAACGAGGGAAGGTGAAAGCTGAAAGCTAATTCCATTGCTGAATTTTCGCCCTATAATGACCTGGGTTGTGTAGTACAACCTTGAACTAAACAAATTGTCGCGATTGGGATCCTCCCATTTGAGGGTTGT
>Ga0138256_10003935_pt1 | contig 15766 bp, 18 predicted proteins | sample KNB2016incub_MG_FD_105486 | JGI IMG/M metagenome (GOLD analysis project Ga0138256, IMG submission 105486) | Active sludge microbial communities from wastewater in Klosterneuburg, Austria - KNB2014incub_MG | ecosystem: Engineered > WWTP > Activated sludge > Unclassified | place: Austria... | reverse complement strand
TCAGTACACGTCTTTCTGGGTGTTATAGACGTTGAACTTGCCGGTCGGCGTGATCAGCTTCGGATCCTTGATGACGGCCTTCAGCTTGCGCGTCTTGTCATCGACGACCACGATGGCCGACTGCTGGTTCTTGGCGCTCCACACCGAGAACCAGACCTCGTCACCAGCCTTGTTGTACTCCGGCTGCAGGACACGCTTCGCACCTTCGCCTACACCCGCCCATTCCGCGATCGGCAGGGCGACGTAGCCCTTGTCGAGCGCGTTGATGTCGAACACGGCGATGGTCTGGCTGATCGCGGCATCCGGGTTCAGCGTGGTATCCACCCACAGGTTCTTCGACTTCGGATGGGTCTTGATGAAGACCGAGCCGCCGCCCTGCCCCTTCAGCGTCTGCACCACCTTCCAGGCGTTCTGCTTGTGGCCCTTGGGGTCGGTGCCGATCAGGCTGATGGTCTCGTCGCCGAGGTGGCCGGTGGCCCAGACGGGGCCGAACTTCGGATGCTTGAAGTTGGCGCCGCGGCCCGGGTGCGGGATCTTGCCGACGGGAACGATGGCCTCCAGCTTGCCGACCTTGGTATCGATGACGACGATCTTGTCCGACTGGTTGGCGGCCATCATCACGTAGCGCTGGGAAGCTTCCCAGCCGCCGTCGTGCAGGAAGCGGGCGGTGGCGATCTCGGTGATCTTGAGGTTGTTGAGGTCCGAGTAGTTGGCCATCAGCACCTTGCCGGTCTCCTTGACGTTCACCACGAACTCCGGCTTGTGGTGGTTGGCCACGATGGCTGCCACGCGCGGCTCGGGATGGTATTCCTGCTCGCCGACCGTCATGCCGCGGGTGCCGACGATTTTCAGCGGCTCCAGCGTATCGCCGTTCATGATGACGAACTGCGGCGGCCAGTAGGTGCCGGCAACGGCATACTTGTCCTCGAAGCCCTTGTACTTCGAGGTTTCGACAGAACGCGCCTCGAGGCCGACCTTGATCTCGGCGACGACGGCGGGCTTCTCCAGCCACAGGTCGATCATGTCGATCTTGGCATCGCGGCCGATGACGAAAAGGTAGCGGCCGGAGGCCGACATCCGCGAGATGTGCACCGCATAGCCGGTCTTGATGATGGAGACGATCTTCTTGGAGTCGCCGTCGATGAGGGCGATTTCGCCGGCATCGCGCAGGGTGACGGAGAAGAGGTTCTCCAGATTCAGCTTGTTCATCTTCCTGGCCGGGCGCTTGTCGGCCGGCACGTGAACCTTCCAGGTGGCCTTCATCTCCTTCAGGCCGTATTCAGGCGGAATGGGCGGCTCGTGCTGCAGGAAGCGGGCCATCAGGTCGACGTCCTTATCCGACAGTTCACCCGAGGTGCCCCAGTTCGGCATGCCCCCGGGGGTGCCGTAGGCGATGAAGACCTTCAGGTATTCGGTGCCCTTGGGCAGGGTGATGTCCGGCGTGAGCGGCTTGCCGGTGGCGCCCTTGCGCAGCACCCCGTGGCAGCCGGCGCAACGCTCGAAATAGATCTGCTTGGCGCGCGCGAACTCTTCCGGGCTTACCGGCGGGGCCTTGGGTGTGATGGTTTCCTTGAACTCCTCGGGTTTGATTTGCACGGGCGCGCCCTTGTAGCGCAAATCACCAGGCGTGACTCCCGGGTGGTCGGCCTTGGCCTGTGCGTGGGAGAGCACAGGCAAAGCGGCGAGCAGGGAAAACCCGGCTGCCAATACGAGCTTGCGGCTGAACATCTACTTTCTCCTAACGTGAAAAACCTGGACTGATCAAGCGCTGCATTAAAATTCCGGACGCGCGTGCGGGCCTTGATGCGGATCAATAATGCCTGCATTAACTATTTGATAATTATCAATGTTTGCTTGGTGCTGCCATGTCATCCGGATTTTCTCCGGAGACAGCCAATGCCTTTGCCTCGCTATTGGCCCTGTTCTCCTGACCGCGGACCAGTTGCTGTTCGCGCCGCTTGCGCCGGTCAATCAGGGGCAAACAAACCTTTTCGTTGTAGTAAATGACCTGGCAGTCCAGGCAGTAGTGGCATTCGTTGGCATTGATTTCGCCGGTCTGCCTGATAGCCCTGACCGAGCACTGGTTGGCGCATACCTGGCAAGGCTTGCCGCATTCCTTGCGCCGCCTGAGCCACCACTCGAAAAGACGAAAGCGCCCCGGTATGGCCAGCGCCGCACCGAGCGGACACAAATATTTGCAATAGAACTTGCGGTTGACCGCAGCCACGCCTATCAGGATTAAAGCATAGAGCACGTAATTCCATTCACGCTGGAAGCGCATGGTAATCACAGTCTTGAACGGCTCCACCTCGGCATACCAGGCGGCTTCGGAGATCGACTGCAGGGACACGCCGAAGAGCAGGATGAGAATGATGTACTTGAGCGCCACCAGGCGCTCATGGACCGCATCGCTGAATTCGACCTCCGGCAGCTTGAGCTTGCGCGAGGCGATCAGGATCAGTTCCTGCAGGGCGCCGAAAGGACATAGCCAGCCGCAATACACCCCGCGCCCCCAGAGGAGCAGGGTCATGGCGACAAAGCCCCACAGGATGAAGAGCATGGGGTCGATGAGGAAGTTCTCCCAGCGGAAGCCGCTCATGATCGACCCCGTGAAGGTCAGCACATTGATCACGGAAAGCTGCGCCAGCCCCCACCAGCCGATGAAGAACAGGGTGTAGGCATGAAAGCCGTTGCGGACGTAGGTCAGCAGGGTCGGATCCCGCGCCAGCCAATCCTGGAATACCAGGACGAAGGTGAGCATGATCAGCCCGCCTGCCAGAAGGGATATATCGAATATCCGGCTTTTCCAGATGCTCACCCAGGCCGGTTCTTCCTTCGCAGGCTGGACGGTCGGCCTGTCCGTCAATGGCGCGCTCTGCGGCTCCAAACGCACTGACGGCCGGGTTTCCGCGATATCTCGAGGCTGTGTCTTGCCTGCTGTTGTCTGTTTCAAACGCTGCTCCTGATCCAGACTCTTCGAGGAAACCCTGGGGGTCTGGGGCCCGGCTTCCGGTGTTCCATCTGCAGCTGACGGAAATGAACTGGCCGGTGCCGCTGCTTCCGCTGCAGTGGGTGCAACCTGGGGAGCCGATGGGGAAGCGCCAGTTTCCTCCTTGCGTTCGGCAGACGCCTTTTCGGGAGGCCGTATGCCGCGCGCCTCGGCGACCATTTTCGCCGAACGCGTGACCGAGGCGTTTTCGACCATCACGGTGATGGTGGCGCCGGTGATGCCGTCTATGGCGGCATAGCCTTCGCGTTTGGTCCCGACGATGATCTTCTCGAAGACCGACTTGCCCTGATACTGCGAGACAAAGCGGTTCAGCCGCTCCTGGGTGATGCCGACGGCCAGGATTGGCTCGTCATGATGCACGATGGCCAGGCCGGCGATGCGCCCCGTGGTGTCGATCCCAACCAGCGTATTGATCGGCTTGCCGGAATAGGCCGGGATGCGCAGGATGTCTTCGGTCAGGAGCACGTAGCCAACCGCCCGGCCGCCCTTGAGCACTGCAGCCGAAGGCGGGGTTCCTTCAAATTCGCCGAGAGCCTCCGCGTCGGGAAAGATATTGCGGACATGGGGAGTGATCGAGGCCAAGTCTGCCGCATGCACTCCCGAGAAAAACAGACAGACAACCAAACCCCAAAACAGTCCTGCAATTCTCATGACGCTTGCCGAAGAAAGGATAACTTCCGAAAACCGGCGCAGTGTATCGGTATTGGCAGGGAAATAACAGCGCCGGAGGATCGGGCGCTCCCAATGCCTAATGGTGAGATGCCGCGACTTACAGGGGTTGCGAGATGCCGTATCGCCTCACCATCCTGAAATGGAAGAACAGGAATACGGCAAGCGCGCAAGGAATGGCCAGGATGTGGACGAAATAGATCGTCGGCAGGGTGAAGACGTCAAGCAGCCAGTTCTTGATTGGTTCTCCCCAAACCCAGGTGTCCACATAGTCGAGCCACATCGCGAAGGACCAGTAGGATCTCCAGTCCCAGGGAAGCACCAGCCCGGTGGTGACCAGAAAGAATACCAGGAGCAGCTGAAACACGCCGGTCAGCCAGGTGAAATGCCGGGGGCTCTGGTAGGCTTTGAGGTAGAACACGATGATCATGTGGGAAAACACGGTCGCCAGCAGCAGGGTCGAGGTCCAGCGATGCAGGTTCCTGAACAGCCACCCAAGCGTCACGTCGTTGCTCAACGCCACGATGCTCTGCCAGGCCTTGTCGGGTTCGGGAACGTAGAAGAACAGCATGAACAGTCCCGTAACCAGCTGCAGCAGGATGAGGAACAGCGACAGCCCGCCAAAGCAGTAGAAGAAATTCACATGCGCGGGGATCGGCCTGCCCTTCTTGAGCCGGATTCGCTCCCTGATCCAATCCGCAACCCGGGCACCGCTCGCCATCGCTATTCCTTCTTGGGAGGCGCCTCGCCCTTGCTGGCGGCGATCGCATCGTCCTTCTGCATGCCATGGGTGTCACCGGTGAAATCGATCTTCCAGCTGCGGGTGGCGGAATCGAGGTTGAGGGCGAGTTCCTGCTTCACCTCGTATTCCCCGCCGAAACTCGAAGGCATTTTGAAGCTGATCGCGACCAGCGCATGGGCTCCCTTGATCTCGGCAGAGCCAACCTTGACCTTGAATCCGGGCGGGTAGTTCTTGATGATCTCGAGGAACTGGCTCAGGTTCATGTTGGCGGCCTGCCCGTTAGTCAGCTTGTAGGCCTCGCTGGCGGGAGTGGTGCCGCCCTCCTCCTTGGACGCGGAAACCAACTCATAGAAACGGCGCGTGACGGTTTCAGGGCTTTCGGCGGCTTGATCCATGGCCCCGCACCCGGCCAGGCTCATCAAGAATAGGACCCCTAGTTGAATGGCCAATGCTCTACGAATGTTGATGATCATTCCATTTTCCTCATTGCCGGCTTACCAGACCACCTGAGGATAGAACCAATGTTCAACCATGAATGTATTGTCCTTCAGGTTGGGGTTCTTCTCCCGGTCCTTGAACGAAACGGGAGGAACGCCCATTCGCGTCCCGGCGCTGATGTTGTGGCAGGAATTGCAGCCCATGGTCGGCGAAGGGTAGGAAACCGCATAGAAAGGCCCGAGGAAGGCCGCTGCCACCAGGGCAACGCCGACTGCTCCGACGGTCTTGGTCAGGAACGGCAGGCCAAAGTGCTTGCGCAGACGCGCAAGGAGGTGCATGCCGGCGATTCTCTCCCTGATCGATCTGGCCTGTGGCCCGGCACAACCGGCGCGGCGACCTGCCGTGGCGTGGAAGAAATAGGGAAGCGCCACCAGGATCAGGAAAAGTGTCAGAGGCAGATAGAACCCGAAGAAGGTCGCAATGAATCCCTTGAAATACAGGTAGGGCGCATAGAAGATGAGTACGAACCACTCGGCCATCGGGATGCCCTCGCCTTCCAGGGGCATGGGGATCATCGCCGGATCCTGGGAGGGCATCGGCAGGAAATAGGCCAGTACCGCCACGGCCAGCAGGAAAGGCGCGGCGAACAGGCCGTGCTCGATCAGGTACAAGGACAGCCCGCCCACCCTCTTCTTGATCCTCGAAAGCGCGTGGATGTCGATCAGCACCAGCGTGATCACGGGAAGGATGACGGCATGCACCACGAACGCGCGGTTGAGGGTGAACGCATCGATCAGAAACGCGCTCAAGCCTGGGCCGATGAGTGGGATTGCGGCAACATAGTTGGGGACCATCTCCATGAACCAATAGCCCCGCCATTCCCAGGGCAGGATCATCCCGGTGAGCAGAAAACCGAGCAGGGGCAGGAACAGCAGCACGCCGGTCAGCCAAAGGGTCTGGCGATTCCAGTTGAGGAAATCCTTTCGCAACAGGCTTCTGATCAGGTGCAAGGCGACGGCCAGGCACAGGAACAACGCCGCCCAGCGGTGCGTATCGCGAATCCAGGCGATCCCGCGAAGCTCGTTGTAGATGTACTGAATGCTGGCATAGGCCTCGTTGAGATGGGGCGAATAGAAGATCGTCAACACGGCGCCCGACAAGAGCTGGACCACCATCAGGCAAAGGGCAATCCCACCGAAGAAGTGGTGCCAGTGATATTGCTTGATCTTCATGAATGGATTTTTCGACGGAAATCGAAATCGGCTGGCAGCGGCAATTCGATCCGATCTCGCAGACCGGAATACACAAGCCCCCTAAAGGGATGAATGGCCGTTACTTCACGTCCTTGACGCAGCGGAAGCCGACGTAATCCTTGCTGTCGTTGGGGATACTGATCAGTCTGCTGGTCGTCGTGGCGTAGTCCCTGTCCTCGAAAAAGGAGCCGCCCTTGAGCACGAAATAGCGTCCGTCGTTGCTGTTGGTCCACTCCCAGACATTGCCTGCCATGTCCATGACCCCATAGGGGCTCACGCCCTTCTTGCGCGATCCCCCTTGCAGCGGATGCGGCGGATACGCCCCGAAATCGGTCTCGCTGGTTACCGCAGCAGTCGGATCGAACTTGTTCCCCCAGGGATACATCCTGCCATCCGGGCCGCGCGCGGCCTTCTCCCATTCCTCCTCGGAGGGGAGCCGCTTGTCGAGCGCCTCGCAGTGGGTCCGGGCATCGATCTGCGAAACCATGGTGACCGGCAGATTGTCCAGTCCGGGATCGTACTTGTGATCCAGGTTGAACTTGGCATACTGCTTGTTGGTCACTTCGAACTTGTCGATCTTGAAGGCAGGCAGATCGACCTCCTTCTGTTTGCCTGCTTTGCCGAAGATGAATTTCCCGGCCGGTATCAACACCATCTCTTCGCGACTGGCGGCCGCGTTGTCTTTGGCCGCGACCGGGCTTGGCATGGCGCAAACGCTGGCCACGGCGCCCATCATCAACGCCGCAAGCCAGAACGCCTGCTGGATCCCCTTTGATCGATTCTTCGTCATATGACTCTCTCTCGACAGAAAACGATGAAATACGAATTGTCAGGTCTGGGCGGAGCACCCGTCCTGAATGTTTTTCACCCGGAAGAAAGACCACTTCGCGATAACCCAATTCGCGTGCAACTATCTAACGCGTAATCGATTTCCCTCTCCCAACAAGAACTGCGCAGAGGTTACTCCTGTACCGTGCCGCTGTCGACACTGTCGAATCCGCCGAACGCCGATTCCGTTCGTCTTCTTGACTCAGATCAAGCCATTCGGTCGAATGGCCTAGCGTACAGGAGTCTCCCCGGCTACCACACTACTTGGCTTCCTGTCGCGCACCTCCCGATAGCGAGGCCTGCGCCGTTTCCGTCTTCAGAACATAGCGCCTATCTCCGCCATCACCCTTCTCGATCCGGAAAAGGAGGGGATGTTTGATCGGCAGGTTCTCGGGCGAGAATCGGGTGTTGCCGGTCACCCCTTCGAAATCCGCTCTGCCGATCAGCGCGTCCCTGATCTTGGCGGAATCGGCCGAACCGCTCGTCCTGATTGCGTCGGCCAGTAGCATTAACGTATCGTAAGCCAGCGCGGCAAACCGGTCCGGTTGGGTCTGGCCCAGATCGCCGATGAACTCGTCCCTTTTTTGCGATTTCCTGTCGGCGGAGAAGCTGGCGTACAGAAGGGTTTCGTTCACCGCATCGCCGCCGTTCTGGAACTCATCCGAAAAGAAGTCCTCGCCGCCGAGCAAGGGCTGGACCATGCCGGCCTTCCTCATGGCCTGCGCCAGTTGAACCCCATCGCCGGCCGCTCCCGTGAAGATCACGCCATGCAGGGGATCGCGGCTCTTCTTTATCGCGGCGATCACCGCGTCCAGGTTGCGGCTTCCGGTCAAGGGGTCGTAGCTGTCGGCCTGCACCTTGATGGCTCCGCCATGTTTGATCAGCGCCTTGCGGAACATCGAGCTCAATTCCAGCGAATAATCGTGATCGGCAGCGGTGACAAGTGCGAAGTTGGCATAACCCAACGTCTTGACGGCATAGCCGATCAGGTCGTCGGTGGCGATTTCGTCCGGCACGGCATGACGAAACACGAAGGGGCCGCTCGCCTTGAGATGCCGGCGGGAACCGATGGAAACGAAGAGGGTTCCGGAATCGTTCACCATATGGATCGGCGCAAACGTCGAGGAGCCCGTCGGGGCGGCGAGAATGGCGACCACCTTCCGGCCGATCAACTCCCGCACGATCTTGTTGGTCTGCTCGATGTCGCTGCGGTCATCCATGATGACAATCTGGAGTTCCTGCCCGCCTATCCCGCCCTGGGCATTGATGCGTTTGGCCGCAGCGGAAACCCCCTCCGCCACGCTCGTGCCATAGCGGGCTTCCTCGCCCGTCATGGGTCCGACGACGCCGACAATCAGGGGCCCGCTGAGGGGTGCCGGCTTTGCCTGAGGCTTCGACTCCGCTTGCTCGCCCGAACAGCCGGAGAGCGAGGCGAAGGCAAACAGTGCCCCCGCCAGGAAAAAGTACCCGCGAACGGACAAGACAGCTTCGGCTTTCATGGAAGACCTCGCGATCGGAAGCGGACGTTCAAAGCAGTTTGTCGATCTCGTGCCTGAGGAGCTGCTCGTTGACCGCCCCGGCGTGCAGATAGCTCACCTTGCCGGCCTTGTCGATGAAGAAGGTCGTCGGCATGCCGTAGATGCCGTATGCGTCCTTGATCGACCCGCTCTTGTCCAGGCCCGCCGGAATCGTCAGCCCCGCCTTTTGCAGAAACGCCCGCGCCTTGCTTTCGGTGTCGTCGACCGCGATCGCCACGAACACCACGGCTCGCGGCGCATATTCCTTCGCCACCTTCCCGATCATCGGCGTTTCCTCGCCGCAGGAAACGCACCACGAAGCAAAGAAGTTGATCACCACCACCTTCCCCTTGTTCTCGCCGAGCGAGAACTTGCCGCCATCGAACAACGGCAAGGAGAAATCGGGGGCAGGCTCGTTGACGGCATTCCTGAACGCCGTATCCTCACCGCAGCCTTGCACGAGCAGCAGGCCGAAGACGACGATCGCCATCGTCCAGCTAGTGCGCATGATTTCCGTGCTTGGCATGATCCGCCGGCCTCTCCCCGGGTTTGGCGGCGCGCACCGTGGCGCTGACCGCAAGCGTGTTGCCGTCCTTCAGCGTGAGGTTGAGGGGAACCATGTCGCCGGCCCGAAGCCGCTTTCGTGCACCGATCAGCATGAAATGCAAGCCGCCCGGCTTCATATAAATCGAGGAATTGGGGAGAATGGTCAGCTCCTTCAGCAGCTCCATGCCGGCCATGTTCCGATCGGCAATGGTTCGATGAATCTCCACTCGCTCGAACGCGGGACTGCCGACGGCGGTGACGATTTGCGTTTTCGCACCGCTGTTGTTGATTTCCAGATAAGCGGCCAGGACCTTTGCGTTGGGCGGAGCTTCCTGCACCCAGGGATCGATCACCCGGACTTCACCGGAGGCCGCGAAAGCACTCAGTGCAAGCAGGCCCGGCACGAGCAATAACAGCGACCTTAGAAGAATAGCCATCTCTTGCCGGACCTTTCGTTATGAAATGCGCGGATCGTCTGGAACGCTCGGGCCACTTCCTGCGCATCGTGGGGCGGCGGGAACTTCGCGTAGAGCCTGCCTTGGGGGTCAACCAGGAAAATGGTCGAGCTGTGCGTCACCGGATAGCTGTCGGCGGGTCTGCCTGCTTCCGGCTTTTGAATAGTATAAAACACGCCTATCTGCCGGGAAATGGCATCCAGTTGGGCGACGCTGCCGGTGGCGCCGATGAAGCGCTTGTCGAAATAGGCGGCATACTCGGCCAGCGATTCGGGGGTGTCGCGCCCCGGATCCACCGAAATGAACAACCCTTGCGTTTGCGAAGCCGGATCTGGCGTTCGGTCCAAGATCCGGAACACCTCCCCGAGGACCGCCAGCGTAACCGGGCAGATATCCGGGCAATGCGTATAGCCGAAAAACAGGAAGGTCCACTTCCCGCTCAGATCATTCAACCCCAGGGTTCCATTACCGGCGCGCTTGAGTTGGAAGTCGGACAGCGCCTTGGCCTGCCAGAACAGATAGTCCTCGATCTGGGCCGACGGCCGAACGTCCCGATCTTGACCGGATTTCCAGGCCAAGAACGCCGCCGCCAGGATGGCGACGGACAACAGGAGTGCGATCGCCTTCCCGGCCGTGCCGAACTTCATGATCCTGCGTGGCGTTCCGCGGCGGAGTCGGCACTCGGGCGTGCGGCATGCCGCTTTTCCCCGGACTCCTTGCGCACCGCGCCGATCAGAAAAAATACTGTCCCAAGAATTCCGATCGCCCCGTAAAAGGGATCCAGTTCGAATCCGAGCATTCTCGATAACAAGGCAGTCAGCAAACCCAGGCCGACGAGCACGCCGCCCATGACGAGTTGTTTTGTCCCTTTCGGGGCTTCCGTCACAGCGCCAGTCCCAGAAGAAACGCCTTGTAATAAATCATCCAGCCGGAAATATTCATCAGCGCCAGAACGAACAGCACCGCCGCGCAGACATCCGAGAGAAGGCGCGCATTGCGCCGGGCCGCATCCCACCTTGCCAGCAGGGCGATCGCGGCAGTGGAAAATACGCACATGGCGAGGCAGGTGCCGAGACCGTAGAAAAACGCCAGAACCCACCCTTCGCCGACAGTAGGCCGCTGGGACGCCAACGCCATGATGTCCGACAGCATCGGTGTGATACAGGGCGAATACATCAAGGCAAAGGAATAGCCGATGACCAGCGCCAGGCCGACCGCTGTCGCCGGGCGGAGCAACCGGCCGATGGCGGGCAGGCGGCTAGCGAGGAGGAGGAACAGGCCGACCAAGAGGATGAGGATCCCGGCAAGGACTCTCAGAACCCCCAGGTTGTTGATCAGGGGACGGCTCAGGTTCAAGGCCGACGCAATCAGCAGCGAGTAGAAGAGTGTGAAGCTCAACGTCCAGGCGAGGCTGGGCGGAATCACCGCGCGGAACATACCTGAAGCGGCGGGCTTCCCCGGAGTGGCGAAAAACAGGCCGACGATGAACGCCAGAAAGAACGGACTGAACTGCAGGATGCAGAGCTGCCAGATGGAAAAGAAGGCGGAAAATCCGCCCCACAACGCATCCCCCATGCCCATCAAGTAAGTTCCCTGACCCATTGCCGGAATTCCTCCGGCTTGGTGGAAATGTCACCGTAGAAAGCGCGTTTCACAATCCCGTTCCGGTCGATGAAAAAAGTGGTCGGCGGCGCGCTGACACCGTAGTCCTTGGCGATGCGGTCGCCCTTGTCATAGCCGGCGGCGAAGGGCAGGTTCCATTTCTGCGTAAACTTCTGGAACTTCGACCGCGAGTCCTGTATGCCGACCATGAGGAAGACGATGGCGTCGTCCTTGTGCGCCAGGGTCGCCTGCTGCATGAGCGGCATCGAGTTGTTGGAACAGGGGCACCAGGAGGACATGAAGGTAATCACCAGCCCTTTCCCGGCGTAATCCTCCAGGTGGCTGACCCGCCCATCGAGCAATTCGAGCGAGAAGGAGATGGCCTTCTCTCCGACCTGCAGCAGGGGCTTCGTCTCCTCGCTGCACCCGGCGAGGGCCATGAAGATCGCGAGGCCGGCGAGGAATCGCTTACAAAAGCTTGTCGAGCTCATGGCGAAGCAGTTCCTCGGTGACGGCGCCGGCGTGGAAATAGTTGATGACCCCCTGCCTGTCTATGAAATACGTGGTGGGAATGCCGTACACACCGAAGGATTTCTGGATCGTCGCGCCGCTGTCCAGGCCCACCGGGAAGCTGACGTCGAAGCGCGTTAGGAACTCCCGCATCTTCGCCTCGGTGTCGTCCACCGCCACCCCCAGAAACACTACGCCCTTGGCCTTGTACTCGCGGGCGATCCGCTCGATGGCAGGCATCTCCTCGCGGCACGGCAGACACCAGGAAGCGAAGAAATTGACCAGGATCGGCTTGCCCTTGATCTCGCCATAGCGAAGGCTGCCGCCGTCGATCGATGTCAGCGTGAAATCCGGCGCGAACTCCTTGACCGTCGAGCGGGACCGGGAAGGCGTTTCCGTGTCGGCGTCCTGCTGGATCACCAGCAGCACGGCGATTCCGGCGGCAATCAGCAGGCCGGCAAGTGATGCTGCGAGGAGAAGCTTGTAGAACCTGGGACTCAAGATGCCTACTCCAGCGCCGACGGTATCGGCAATGTCCACCTGAACGTCCGGGTCCCCAAACCGCCCAGTCGCAGGGTCATCTCCAGTTCGGCGGATCGGCTGGAGTCGAAGCCGGGAAAGGTGAGCGCGCCCTGATGATGGTGCTCCTGGCCGTCCCGGTATAGAACCGTCCAGGCGCTTGCCCTGAGCGGTGCTGCCTGGTTGACCCGGAGCGTGGCCATCTCTGTGAGATCCCAATTCGGTACGCGACCTTGATGGGTGTTGATATATACCACAAAAAGATCGTCGCGCTGCCCCTGCGGCAGGTTGCGGACCCCCAGGTAGCCCATCAGGCTCGCATGGGCCCTGGGCACATAAATGATGTCCAGAAACAGGTCGTTTTCCCCGAAATCGCTCCGCCACAGGTGCTGCTTGACGAACTTCATGGTCGTCGCCGGCAGGACGGTCGGCACGTTGCTCAGGAAGTGGTTCTGCAGGTGCCTGACGATCGTCTCGGCGAGGCGCGCATCGAGGTCGGCCCGGTCGGGCGCTTTCATGCGGGAGACCACCGTCTCCCACTCGGCAGCCGTCCTCGGCGCCTTCTCGATGACATCCCTGCCGTGACAGCGGCGCGTGCAGGACTGCTGGTACAGCCTTGTGGTCTCGGCCGCCGAGAGCGTTTCGATGATGCGAAAGCGGTAGAGGGCCAGCGTGCCTTTGTCGCGGATACTCTCGATCGCGTCGGCGGGACGCAGGTCGGCCAGAACCATGAAGGCGAACAGCGCCAGGGCGCCCCCCAGCGCCAGAAACAGGACCAGGCTGACCAGCACCAGCTTCAGCGGCGCTTTCATGTTTCGTCGGAGTCTGGGCGAGGCATTCCGTTCGCCCCTCGGATCGGGCGCGGACGGATCAGCTTGCCCCCCGTTCCGAAGAGCCATTGCCGGCGGCATCCCGCCGGCCGAGCGCGGCGGCCGGGCAGAAGCCCTGGGGCGAGACATCCAGCGCTGCATTGAACTTGCTGGAAAGGTTCTGGAAGGCGACCAGGGCGGTCAGTTCGATGATCGCCACGTCGTCGAAGACCTCCTTGAGCCGTGCTCTCAGCGCCGCATCCACCCGGGCCTCGGTGCGCGTCATGGCTTCGGCATAGGCCAACGCAGCCTTGGTGCGCGCGTCGAACAGCGGCGACCGCTCGTAGTCGGACAAGGCCGCCAAATGCTCCGCAGACAGGCCCCGTTTGAGGCCCAGGGCGGAGTTGATATCGACACAGAACGCACACCAGTTGATCCGCGATACAAGCACCGTCACCAGCGTGCGCAGCCCCGGTTCCAGCGGCGATGACTTGCGGTCCAGCGCGCCGTAGAGCAGCGACAAGCCGGCGAACACCTTCGGCGAGCGTCCCCACAGCCGCGCCGGCTCGAGTTCGCGTCCATAGCGCCTGCGCTGGTTGGCAAGGAAGAGGCGGACATACCAGGGAAAGCGATGGCCCGGCGGCGTTTCGACGAAGCTCATGTCCGAATTGCCCGATGCTCGCCGGTACCGACGATCCGCCCTCGCATGTCAGGCATCGCGCATCTGCCCGAAGAATACCTTCCTGACGCTGACATAGACGCCGAAAAACATCAGGAAGACCCAGGCCGCCAGTCCGGCCCACAGCAGCGCCCAGTCGATTTCATCGAAGCTCCGGGTGTACTGGTAGACCTTGCCATTGATCCGCTGCATCGGCGTGATGCGCGCCTCGTCGCCGTACTTGGCGATGAAATGGTCGACGATTTGCTGCTTGGTCATGCCCTGCTTGATGAACTCTCCGATCTGATTCTTCCATTCGAGCCCGCAGGTCATGTTGCAGTCTTCGAGAATGAGCGGGCATTCGCAGGGGCAGGCGAGATCCTTGGCGACCTCGTTGACCGTCAGCGCGAAGGCGCCGGAACAGGCGGCGAGCGAAATCAGCAATGCGGCAAACAGGCGCCCCACCCGTTGGCGCTTCGCTGTCGTCATGGCTTGTTTCCCGCGCTCGATTTCCTCGCGCGCAGATACCACGCCAAGAGCGCCAGGACGCCGAGGAAACCGCTCCCGAACAGGACATAGATGACGGTCTTGACGTTTCTCTGCGTCTCATAAGGTGCGCTGCGGGCCGGCGAATCCCGCATGGCGGCGGAAGTGTATTTGATGTCGACCGAGGGATTGGGATCCTTCTTGACATAGCTGATCCGGAATCCACGCTCCTGATGCGCCGCGACATTCTCGATCTTGTAGATCTCATGGTGGAAGCCCCGGATCAGGCTCATGGAGCCATCGCTCTGCGATCTGGTCGCGCCACTCGGGGGGACCACCTTGAATGCGCTGCTTCTGAGGGGCTGCTGCACATCGACCTCGAGGGTCTTTACCGGATTGTTCACCTTGATCCGGTAGTCGATCGCTTTCGTTTCGATCCCCGTATCGAGCCGGGGGGTGTGGAAACTGAGATAGAAATTGGGATAGGGCAAGACCAGGCTGACCTCGTCGAAGCTGCCACGATTGACCGTCCTGTAGAGCTGGCAGAAATGCTGCCCCTCGTGGGAAAGACTGCAGGCATCGCTGATCACCGAGCCTTTCGGGATGAGGAAGCTCGTCTTGATGGGGTAGCGCGGCGCATCCGCGAATCTGCCGTCGTAGATGACCAGCACGCTCGGGTCATCGTACTCGGGCATGACCGAGACCTTCATGCGGCCAATGTTCAGGCTGAGGTTAGATTCACTGCCCTGGCTGTCCGGACCCGGGGTGCAACCGGCGAAAGCCAGCAACAGACCGAATGCAAGCACGGACGCCCCGGCACGGCTTCGAATCGTCATCGCTTGAAACCGCTTGGTAGATCAGGCAGTTGCTGTTCCATATCGTTTCCGGGGCGATTGTATATCGCGGCCTGCCTCCCTGGCACATTACTTGAGGACCCCTCCTGAGCAGAATGCCCATCCAAGAGGAAGCTGTGCGGTTCCAGGTGACACAGATCCATCACTATTTCCCACTGAGCAAGCAAATATATTTATAATTAACGCGTTAGCGCGCAAGAAAAATAACAGACAAAATCAAATAACCAAGCGCCGGCAATCATTCCCAGTCTCTTGGATCGATGGCGAAAACATAAGCACTGCATTGCCCGGCTTCCATTGATGTCCGACCTGATGCCCGCGCGGTATTGCCGGACCTCCTGCTCGGTGCAATGGTTCCCGGTCCCTATTTCAACACAGCGCGGAAGCGATGATAGAAGTTGAAAATCTAACCAAGGAATATGGCGAATTTCGCGCCATTGACGATATCAGCTTCAGTGTCGGCAAAGGCGAAATTCTGGGTTTTCTCGGGCCGAACGGGGCCGGAAAAACGACGGTCATGCGGATTCTCACCTGCTTCTTTCCGCCCACCAGCGGGAAAGCCATCGTCGCCGGATACAACTGCTTCGAGGACTCCCTGAACGTTCGCAAAAAGATCGGCTACCTCCCGGAACGGGTGCCGCTCTACGAAGACATGACGGTTTCCGACTACCTTCGCTTCGTCGCCGCGATCAAGGGCACGCCCGCCAAGGACGTCAGCCGCAAAGTCGCCCAGATCACGGAGGATTGCGGCCTCGGCGAGGTCACCCATAAATTGATTCGCGCCATCTCCAGAGGATATCGGCAACGGGTCGGCATTGCCCAGGCTCTGGTCAACGACCCCGAGGTCCTGATCCTCGACGAGCCGACGGT
>Ga0138256_10003934_pt1 | contig 15770 bp, 5 predicted proteins | sample KNB2016incub_MG_FD_105486 | JGI IMG/M metagenome (GOLD analysis project Ga0138256, IMG submission 105486) | Active sludge microbial communities from wastewater in Klosterneuburg, Austria - KNB2014incub_MG | ecosystem: Engineered > WWTP > Activated sludge > Unclassified | place: Austria... | reverse complement strand
TGGTGGAAGCTGAAGGATCGGATCGATTCGCGGTTCATGCGGATGTTTCGCCCGACACCGGCGATGATGGCAAACATGCGGAAGTCCAATGCTGTGTCTTCAGTGGCTGCTGACACGGCGACCGATTCCTCCACGGTCGCCATGCGTTGCCGAGGCTGTGGAGGCAAGACCAGCGCCAGAGTGCTGCAACTCGTGCTGCAGAAATTGCGATCTGAAGCAACATCACCGGCCCCCGGTTTTTTGCAGAGCGACGATACGGCGCTGTTGCCGGATCGCGTCGGGACGAATGCGGTCTCTGTGGACTTCTTTCCGGCGTTCATCGACGACCCGTGGCTGACTGGACGCATCGCCGCGATTCATTCGCTGAGTGATCTGTGGGCAAGTGGTGTGAAGCCGACATCAGCGGTGGCCATGGTGACACTGCCGGAAGGCAGCCTGAATCAACAGTCAGAAATGCTTTATTATGTGCTGAGTGGCGCGATTCGGGAACTTAACTCCGCCGGGGCAGTGCTGGTCGGTGGTCATACGACAAACGGTGACGAACTGGCGGTGGGATTCACTGTGTTTGGAAACGCCCCGGTCGTTGGCGGTGCCTCCATGTCCGACAAACTGCCGCTTAGCAAGGGAAACCTGCGCCCTGGTCAACGCCTCATCCTGACAAAACCACTGGGCACCGGAATCATTCTGGCCGCGAAGGATCAGGGGCGAGGCAACGCTCGCGCGATGGCGGCCGCGATCTCGACGATGCTGCAGTCCAATCAATTGGCTTGCGAACTGGCAATGGAAACCGGCGTCAAGGCCGCCACAGATGTCACGGGCTTTGGACTCGCCGGGCACTTGCTGGAAATGTGTCAGCAGTCGCACGTGTCGGTGGAACTGAATGTCGCGACGTTGCCCCTGATTTCCGGAGCGATACCGTTGGTTATCGGCGGAGTTCAAAGCTCGCTGTTCAGTGAAAATGCGGCATCCGTTGCGAACTTTCTGACAGAGACTGGCAATACGGTCGCGTCACAGGAACTTGTCAGAGCCCGGATTGCCACTTTGTACGATCCTCAGACTTCCGGCGGCCTGCTGGTTGGAGTCGATCCCGAGAACGCTGAATCACTGGTCAAACAGCTCATTACCGCCGGGTATACCGAAGCGGCTATCATCGGCAGTGTTACCGAAGCGACAGACGATCCTCGCATCCTGATCAAGAGTAGTTCGTGACTGCGAGGCGACTGTGACTGCGAAGCGACAGGCGGCACGCCAAAGTCGATACCGAAGAAATTCGAACAGGACATTCTGACAGAGGACTGACACGGTATCCGCGATGCTCTCGACGCCACTTAGGCGAACGGCAGAAAAGGAATTACCATTGGCGAGTCATCGGGCCGAGCAGACCCGTGCGACTGAACCACGCCAAAGGAAGCAGATCTGAGGACAGATCTGCCTACGTAGTCCGACCTCTCTCAGGTCGGATTCCCTCGGCGACGCGATATCCCTGGTAATCCTGTTTCTTCCGCTCGCCTTACAGTCTCACGCCTTCCAGCGTCAGCAGCGTCTGTTTGTGTTCCAGGCCACCACCATAGCCGACGAGTTTTCGGTTGCTGCCAATGATGCGATGGCAGGGAACGATGATCGCGATGGGGTTGCGACCGTTCGCCAGCCCGACGGCTCGGGAAGCGGCGGGATTGCCGACTGCCTTTGCGATATCGCCGTAGCTGGCTGTTTTTCCGAATGGAACTTCGCACAGCGCCTGCCAGACACGCTGCTGAAATTCAGTACCTTGCCCCGCCAGCGGCAAATCGAAGGCACGCAGTTTTCCTGAAAAGTAGGCTTTTAGCTGGCGAATCGCTTCCCTGAGCGGCTTGTCGTTCGATTCCCAATCCGCCCCCGGAACAGTTTCAGGCGCACTGTAATGGGATTTGCTGAACGAGACGTGCCGCAGTCCTTCGTCGTCACCGGCGATCAAGAGATCGCCCACTGGAGTTCCCTGAAGGTATGTGAAAAACATGACTTCCGCCTCGCTGAGAATGCTGACCCTGTGAGCATTGGAAACACCGCTGGCAAATCATACAGTTCCGATCCCGGCCTTTGAATGGATTGAGGGGTGGTTCCCGATTTGTGTCCTCAAAAGATGGTAGTTGTACTTCATGTCTCAGGAATCAATTGCGGCCGAAGTTCGTCAGTCCGCTGCCGAGCGTCAGGCACTGGTGGATTCACTCCGCTGGAAGAAATTTTCCGTGCTGGATGATGGTTTCGTGTGCCTTGTCGATGTCATGGGCGACGACAGCAGCATCGTTCAGGCCGCTCGCGTCAGCTACGGCGAAGGCACAAAGAAGGTCAGTGATGACCGAACGCTGATTCGTTACCTGTTGCGACATCGGCACACGACTCCGTTTGAAATGGCGGAAATCAAATTTCTGGTGCGCGTGCCGATGGACTGCTGGCGGCAGTGGGTTCGACATCGGACGGCAAATATCAATGAATACAGTACTCGTTATTCGCTGGCCATTGATGCGGCTCAGACAACAGACCCCGCCGAATGGCGCACTCAGGCCGAATCCAATCGTCAGGGCAGTGGCGACACATTGCGCGTCGAACTGGGACAGGAACTGACCCACGAAGAAACCGAACTGCAGGCAAAGACGCGTGACGTCTACCAAAGCCGCATTGCGCGCGGTGTTGCGCGCGAACAGGCCAGGAAAGATCTTCCGCTGGCGACGTATACCGAAGCGTACTGGAAGATCGATCTCCACAACCTGCTGCATTTTCTGGCACTGCGAATGGACAGCCATGCTCAGCTGGAGATTCGTCAATATGCGACGACGCTTGGCGAGCAGATCGTGGCACCGCTGTTTCCGATCGTCTGGGAAGCGTTCCTGGATTATCGCATGCGATCGATGTTCCTGACGCGGCTGGACGCGGGCGTCATTCAGCGTCTGACAGCAAATGCCGCAGCGGCGGGCCATGTCCCGCCATTTTCTGCGGCCGAATTCCTGGCAGCTCAGGATCCAACGTGGGTCAGCCTGAACCGCAGTCGCGAACGCGATGAATGTCATGCCAAGTTGCAACGCCTCGGACTAATCGCGGGCGACGGAGATTCCTGATCTCCGGGCTCCAAATTTGACCTCCCGATTGGCGCAATTCCCCCAGATGTCGGCATTTTCGGCAAGGTTGGGCCAGTGGAGTTTAATTTGTGGGTGAACACGACGTCAGATTCCGATTCGATGTGGGGATACACCCCATTTCTATGCGCAGACGCTATGCGCAGTGATGTTTTCGGGAGGCAAGTCTCCGAAAACAGAGCGTGATTCGCCTGAATTCTAGTTGCGAAGCGGTAGTGGGATGTCCGATGATGAGTGCGAGTTAGCAATGAAACGTGGTATTTTGGCCACCGATGCGTTAGAGAAACGGCGGAATTTCGTCGTTCGTCAATCAGCCATGTTGTTTTCCGCGTGAATGAATCCGTTGTGACGTAGCTTTTAGCATGGGCTGCAACAGAGCGTTTTCCGATTTTTTTCGCTAGTTCAGGGTTTCACAGATTATGTCGCTTAAAAACTCACCTTTTCACGGGTTTCTGCGTCAACTGAATTCAATTCTGGGAAAAAACACGCAGCGAAGAAGGCAGCAATCGGCCTTTGGCATTCCAGCAGAACAACTGGAGACGCGCCAGTTGCTGGCGGCCGACCTGTCGAAGGTTCTGTACCAGGAAGCGATCCTTGATACGATCGGGCCGGACTCGCAGATACCCAGCTATTTCGTCGCATTCACCGGCCCGATGAATGCGGCCGACATTCAGGCGGCGACCGGGGCGTCTTCAGTGACACCGTATGAGCCGATGCCAAACACGTTTGACGTGGTGTTTGACACGCCGATCACGTTGCAGTCGGCAGCCGACAAAATCTCAGTGCTCAACAACTTCCAATATCTGTCCCCCAACGTGGATCAGGCCGTTGAACTGCGCTCGATCCCAAATGACACGTTGTTCGGGGCACAGTGGTACCTTAACAATACCGGGCAGACAAATGGAACGGTGGGCGAGGATTTGAACGTCACCAGTGTCTGGGACAAATACAACGGAAGTGGCGTGACCGTCGCTGTGGTGGACGATGGCGTCGATATTCTGCATCAGGATTTGATCGGCAACATATCGGCGGCAGGTATCGATCTTGTCAGCAACGACAACGATCCTTCGCCGACAAGCAATCGTGCAACACATGGAACTGCAGTGGCAGGCGTCATTGCGGCGGTTGGCAATAATAGTCAGGGCATTGCGGGGACTGCGTTCGGAGCCGACATCGCCGGGATTCGTCTGATTAACTTTGGCCCCACCGGCGTGAACGGGGTTGCTTCTACCACGATCGCCACCGCGCTCACGCATGCCTTGAATACGGTTTCGGTTTCAAACAACAGTTGGGGTCCGGACGGAAATGGAGATATCTCCGTCCTCCCGGCGCAGGTGGCCAACGCCCTCGACAATGGTACTGTAAACGGACGAGCAGGCTTGGGAATTGTGTACGTGTGGGCGGCGGGCAATGATGCGGCGACGAATGATCGAGTCGATTATGACCCCTACGCCAGTTCCCGTTATGTGATTGCGGTGGGAGCTGTTGATGATACCGGCAAACACTCCGCCTACAGCGAGACCGGTTCATCGCTGCTGGTATCCGCGTATTCCGCTCCTGCGGCGATCATGACGCTGGACCTCCCCGATGACGGAGGTGTCAATGCGGATCCGCCGCCGAGCAACACTGTGCCCAATCCCAATCCCGACCCGGATCAGGAGCGATACAATGGCGTGTTGTTGAATCGGAATTACACACAAACCCTGATTGGGGATACTTCGACTGCGGCGGCTGAAGTTTCAGGTGTGGTCGCTCTGATGCTGGATGCGAATTCCACATTATCCTATCGCGACGTGATGGACATTTTGGTTCGCACCTCGAGGCGGACGGATCCCAACGATGTCGATTGGGTTCAAAACGGTGCCGGGTTGTGGGTCAACTACAAATACGGATTTGGAGTTGTGGACGCCCAGGCGGCGGTGACCATGGCGGAAACCTATACAAATCGGGCACCGCTGGTGACGGAATCGACGAATCTGGTCCAGGTAAATCAGATCGTGTCTGACTCTACGATCAACGGCGTTACGAAGTCTGTCGATTCCACTTCCGCGATATCGCTGGAACACGTGGAGCTGTCGATCAATGCGGCACATCAGCGCCGCGGTGACCTGCGTGTCACGTTGATTTCCCCGAACGGCACGCGCGCTGTCATGGCGGAGGAGCGCGTGCTGCCACAGGGTCAGCCGCAATCCAACTACAATAATTACACATTTACCACGCCACGATTTTGGGGTGAAGAATCCATCGGAACCTGGACCGTGGAAGTTCAGGATCTGTTGACCGGCGTCACAGGATCATTCGACAGTTACCAACTCAAGTTCTACGGGACCGAATTACCGCTTGCCCTGTCAGTGTCACCAAGGGCAATTGCCGAAGATGCCGGGCCAAATGCAGCAACGGGAACTGTCTCGCGACCGGCATCAGCCAATCTCTCGCAACCGCTGGATGTCTTTTTGGCGAGCAGTGACACAACGGAAGCCACCGTTCCGACGAAGGTCACAATCCCCGTCGGCAGTCGATCGGTCACTTTTCAGATTAATGCCGTGGACGATATGCTCCTGGACGGAGTTCAAACGACGCGACTCACCGCAACGGTCGGTGCATTCACAGCGGGCGTCAACCTGGACGTACTGGACCATGAAGACCTGACGGTCACAGTAGATAACCCCGTTTTCCCGGAAGACGCAGGTCCTGGTGCCGCAACCCTGACGATTACGCGCAGCAACACAAACATCGATCCCGCAAATAAGATCGTCGTCGTAAATAATAAGCTGCTGCGGTTTAACGAAGCGGGAGTCCAGGTTGGGACGGCGATCGATATTCCATGGCCCGGTGGCGTTCGTCCAGGTGGTCAGGATGCTCATGATGTAACGATCATGGACAACGGAAATATCGCGATTTACAACGGGACGACGAATGCAAATCTGTCCGTGTTTAATATCGGCACCGGAGTCTGGAACCATATTTCACTTGCTGGCCTTTCAACAGTGCCGGGTGACAAAGGAACGGGCGGCATCACATCGACCGGAGATTATGTATTTCTTACGGACATGGAAAACGGGACTGGAAATCCATTTGGCTTGGTGCGAGTTGATGTGAAGAATGGGGTTGTGACGCGGTTCGGCGCAAAATCCTTCGGCAATCGATTGTTCACAAACACCCAGTTTGACACTTCAATCTACGAAATCAGTCCCGTCAATGGTTCAGTGCTGAAACAGATTCCACTCCCTCTGGGGACCAACACCGGAGATGCGGGAATTGCGTTCGATGGTACGTACGTCTGGTATATTGCTGGAGGCACAAATAAGCTTCTTAAAGTGAATCCAGACACCGCCGCCGTCGAGGACACGTTCAACCTGTCGTTCAACTCAGTCGTTCGGGACGTCCAGGGTCTCGGATGGTTGAATGGCAAGATCTACATGACGGATACGACTCAGGATGACATCCTGGTGTTTGATCCCACGCTCCGGCTGATTACTCAGGTCTTCGACGAGGATGTGTTCTCCGGGCTCTCGTTGCGGGATGGCTTGACGGGCAACCCTGCGAACAATTCGCTATTCGTGCTGGGGCAGCTCGGTTTTTCCGGAAGCTACGATGTTTTCGAAATCAGTGCCGCCAATGGCTCGATCATCCGATCGCTCAGCGGGGATCTCTGGGACTCAGGGCTGGCGGTTGTTGGGAATTCATTGTACGTCGGCTCGCAGACAACCAGCAAATTGCGGGTCTACAGCCTGCCGAACCTGACGCGTCTTCCTGATGTTACACTGCCGCCGAGTCAATTCTTTTTTCACACTTATGGACTTGGCTCAGACGGAGTTCAAGGGCTGGTTCCGACATCGTTCCGATATCGTGACACAACCATTGGACTGGATGGCAATCTCTATGCATTGGATGTTGCAGGAATCAACATTGGTGTCTTTGATCCAGTCACGCTGACACCGCTGACCTTCCTTCAGCTGGATACAGCCGTTCGGGCGATCACGGTCCAGAAGAATGGCGAGATCTTTGGTGGCGATTCAAGCGGAGTCGTACATAGATTCAATAAGCTGGGCAAGTTGATTAAATCCGCCTCCTCCGGGCGGGGAGTCATTGACGACATCGAATTGAACGGTGCCGGAAAAATTCTGCTGAGCGACGCTGGGGGGGCCTATGCGACCACAGATGTTGCGCTGTTGAATTTCAGCAGTATCGTCACTCCTTATGTCGGCGACACCTTTATTTCATACGGCGAGTCTTCTCTGTTCAGCACCGCTGACCTTGTCGTTACGATCACCAATTCAGATCCGACTGAGGTCTCCGTGCCGCTGACTGTGATCATTCCAGCGGGTCAGCATTTTATTAACGTGCCTTTGGACGCTGTGGATGACTTCATTCGCGACGGTGGCCAGCAAGTGCAGATCAGTGTGTCAGCACAGGGATATTTCGGTTCCAGCCAGTCGATCGTTGTGCTGGATGCTGAAGGTATCAGGGTGGATGTCATTGCCGCCACGATCAGCGAAGCGGCTGGCAAAGCCGCGACAAAGTTAAAAGTGTCGAGAACTGATACTGGTGGCCCGTTTGACTATATTTCGACACAGCAATTCAGCAATAACACGGTTCTGGAGATCCCCGATAACAGCAAGGCCTATTCTCCAATCGTGGTGGCACCGCAGTCCTCTTTGATCAATGATCTGAACGTTACGGTGAACTTTCAGCATCAGTGGCTTGGTGATCTGGACATCTATTTGGTCAGCCCAAAAGGCACACGGGTCGAACTCTTCACAGATCTCGTGTCAAATGGCAACTCGCTCATCGGCACGATTCTGGACGATCAGGCGAATTCCTCGATCAACCTGGGCAGCTCTCCGTATACTGGTCGATTCAGACCGGAAGGCCTGCTCAGCACATTCAACGGCGAGTCTCCTGCAGGGACGTGGCTGCTGGAAGTCGGTGATGATAATACGAAAGACGTAGGCTCGCTCCTGAGCTGGTCGATGACCATGCAGACTGCGGGACTTGAGGGCGTCACTGTCAATCTGAAAAGTTCAGTTCCCGGTAAAGCCAACTTCAACGGAAGCGCCACGAAGACCGTCGTGATCCCGGTCAATCAGTCCGAGATTCTGGTGGATCTTGACACCGTGGATAACAAGATTCTGGATGGCAACACGAACGTCACCATCGAAGCCACCAGCACAAGCATCGCCGACTTCGGCCTTGGGAAGGATCAGGTCGTTGTCACTGACAGTGAAACACTCACGTTTACGGTCAATAAATCGTCCGTTTCGGAAGCGGCCGGTATGGGTGCGTTGACGGGTACACTCACGCGAAATAATACCGATATCAGTGCTGCGTACATCGTGTCGCTCACCAGCAGCAACACAGGCAAGTTAACCGTGCCAGCCAAGGTAACCATTCAACCAGGGCAAACGACCGCAACATTCGGGATCAATGTCGTTGACAACACGATTATTGACGGCAGCTTTCAGGTAACCCTCACCGCGATCGCTCCCGCATACGTCACTAATCCGAAGGTGACTATCACCGTGCTCGACCTGGAACCAGTGCTGCAACTGACGACGCTCACGCCAACTGTTTCTGAAAACGGAGGCTCGTTGAGTGTGACCATGACCCGTCTCGATCAGTCCCCCGCTCAGCTTGCTCTGTCATTAACGGTCAATCTCACAGCGGACCCGGGACTCACAGTTCCGTCAAGCGTGGTAATTCCGGCGGGCGCTGACAAGGTGACAGTTAAGGTTAACATAGTCGATAACGCAAAACTTGAAGGGGTTCGAACCGCCAAAGTATTTGCGTCAGGAAATCTCTTCCAGCCGGGTGAAATCACGATCACAATAACGGACTATGAAACATTAAGCGTCACCGTGGATAAGTCATCATTCCTGGAGAACGCGGGAACCAAGGCTGCCACCGGCATGGTGCATCGTAGCAACACGGCGAATCTGGGTCAGGCCCTTGTTGTGGCTTTGGCCAGTAGCGACGAAACAGAACTGACGGTTCCGGCGTCGGTGACAATTCCAGCCGGCCAGGCGAGTGCCACCTTCTTCATCACGGCGGTAAATGATCCTGAATTGGACGGGCCACAGGATGTGATCATCACAGCCGTTGCTGCGGGGTTTATTGACGGAACAGTCCACGTCACAGTTCTGGACCACGAGCCGCCGGTCCTGACGGGGCCAGCAAGCACGACCGTTAAGCCTCGCCCGCAGGTTGTCTGGAAGAAAGTTCCCGGGGCGCTGCGATATGACGTCTGGGTTTCAAATCTCAGTTCCGGCGTTGCTCAACTACTTCGCGATGTCGAAGTGCAGGGAACGACCTACACGCCACCCGAGAATCTGGGCATCGGTCGCTATCGCGTCTGGGTTCGAGCGATCGACAACCTGGAGATGCCGGGATTTTGGAGTGGGGGCCGCGACTTCACGATCAATACGCCTCCGGCAATTACGTCGCCGACAGCGAACGTGGTTATTACCGGCGGTACGTTTCCAAAGATCACGTGGACGGCGGTTGCTGATGCTGCGAAATACGAATTGTGGGTGAATAATCTGACAACAGGTAAGACACTCGTGATCGATCGCCGGGGGGCTGCGGCGTTGAACACGACCTCTTATGTTTCGACAGAAGACCTCGACTCAGGAACGTACCGCATCTGGGTTCGTGGAATAAATGCCTCCGGCGAGTTTGGACTGTGGAGCGCTCCAGTCACACATATCGTCCTCGCCGCTCCCGTGATTACCGGGCCAACGACCGGTGGAACGTTTGACCGAACACCGACGTTTTCCTGGACAGCCGTGACCGGCACCACAAATTACGATGTCTGGATCAGCAATACAAAGACGAATACGATCGCCATCCGAAACCATTTTGTGACATCAACGACATTCACTGCACCCACTGATATGGCAGTTGGAGACTACAAAATTTGGGTTCGGGCGCAGAGTGGAAACACCTTCAGTAACTGGTCGCTGTCAAAATCGTTTTCAATTGGACTGCCTCCAAAGATCACCTCTGTCACAACAGTTGGTCCGCAGAACGCCGCTCCAAGGGTTACCTGGACAAGCATTAGTGAGGCCGAGACCTATGAATTGTGGGTCAACAATGCGGCTGGCGTTCAAGTCCTGTACTCAAATAAACTCACGACAACCACTTACACGTCTACAAACAGCCTGCAGTCGGGAAATTACCGTGTTTGGGTACGTGCCATCAGCAAGATGGGTGAAATCAGTGCGTGGAGCGCTCCGACCAATTTCACGATAGCGTCTTCAGATATTCCTGAATCTTCACCACTGCCAGGCGAAATGCCGGTTCTTGTTTCGCTCAACTTAGATGTTAAACGCCGGGCACCGGACCGTCCTCCGATTGTTGATTCAGTCCTGCTGGACGCACAGTCAGACAATCAGACGGAGAGCGAAGCAGTTCAGCCAATTCCCCTGCCAACTGACGCGGTGACGACGATTCCGGGTCGATTTGACGAACCTGCATCGACTGACACTGCCAAATTTGACGCAGTGATGGCAGAGTGGCAGTCTGCTGACTGGTGGGTGGAAACTCCGCAGAGGCAGGACGACAGTGGGCTTGAGACGACGGTCGCACTCGCGGCGGGACTTGGATTTTTCGTACGCACAGGCAAGACTTCCGACGATCGAAAGAAACGAAATCTCAACTGATCGTGTCCGAAAGTGACGCACAGAACCTGAGGCCGATCCGAAGACGATCGGCCTCTTTTATTTCACGTCAATCCGTTGCTGAATCGTCCCGCAATGTCTCATCGCGTCTTCTGTGAATCACTGCAATCGGACAATGTTGTCATTGAAGACACCGAAGCGCATCATGTGCTGCATGTCTTGCGATTGAAGATCGGCGATTGTGTTTCGCTCTTTGACGGATGTGGCACAGAAGCTGACGCCACCATTGCCCGCAGCAGTCGACGAGAAGTGTTCTGCACTGTGAACAGTCGTCGACAAACGGCGAAGACGTCGTCGGTCCGCTTGACAGTGATCGCCGCCCCGCCGAAATCTGACCGTTTGAGATGGATGGTGGAAAAGCTGACGGAAATTGGCGTCGAACGACTCATCCTGCTGCAGTCGGAGCGAACGGTTGTGACACCGGGTGAATCCCGTGTCGATAAACTTCGCAGCATCGTTATTGGTGCCTGCAAACAGTGCAGGCGCAATGATCTGATGCTTTTGTCGCCTCTGCAGTCGCTGGCATCCGTACTGGAAGACGTCGGTGCCGGACGGCTTGTCGGCGACTTGCGGCTTGCTCACCCATCGCCTTCTCCATCGTTGCGAAGGTCGTCTGAGATGGATTCAACGACAGAACGACTGCTTCTGATCGGCCCTGAAGGCGGGTTCACAGACGACGAGGTGCAGGCCGCGATCAACGCTGGCGCGACACTCATTGCCTGGCCCGGTACGATTTTGCGGATTGAAACGGCTGCCATTGTTTTTGCATCACAATCGCTGGCCGATCATCACGGGTCGGCAATTTCTTAATGTCGAAAGCTCCGTTCACCTCTCTGCAATTCGCCCAAAAGCCGATTTCCCGTTGCTTTCAGCGGAGATCTCGGGAAAATGCAAGACAAAATCTCCCGGAGTGCGGTTTCCTGAGTTCCGGTTGATGTCTTACGTCCTCGCTGTCCTGGCGGTCGAATCGTCTTTTGGAGTCGAATCAACGTGTGTCTCCCGCCACTGCCGCGAATCGATCTGCAAAATTGTCGCCGACATTGCCTTTTGACAGTCATTGCCGTGACCGTACAAACTTTCGCGGCCACCGCCTGGGCTCAGCAGGAACCTCTTGAATCTCCCGCAATTCCGACAGACAGCGTCCAGATACAATTGGCAGCGCCAACGGACGAGCCCCCATCGACTCCTCCAGCCGCTGGTTCAGCATCTCCCGCAGTGACTCCGGATGGCACGAAGCCAGCTGCGGAAACGGCGACGCCTCCAGCAGTGCAGGATTCCGTCAAACGACCACCGGCGGGTCAGTTCGTGCCGATGAAAATCGACGCCGAGATTCGCAGGAACCCGGACGGACTTGTCGTATTCAATCTCATCGGTCAGCCCTGGGAAGCTGTCTTGCGGTGGCTGTCCGACGCATCAGCGTTATCACTCGACTGGCAGGAGCTCCCTGCCGATTCGCTGAATCTGATCACAACTCGTGAATATACGATGGAGGAAGCTCGGGATCTGATCAATCGCCATTTGCTGATGCGCGGGTTCACGATGATCGTCAGGGGAGAACTGATGTCGATCATGCGCACGAAAGATCTCAACTCAGCGATGGTCGCGCGAGTCTCGCCGAGTGATCTGGCCACTCTGCCTGACCATACGATCTGCAAGGTGTCCTTCAATCTCGACTCGCTGATTGCGGACGAAGCTGTCGAAGAGCTCAAGCCGATGCTCAGCTCTGCGGGGCAGATTCACAAACTCAGTCGTACCAATCGACTGGAGATTCTGGACACCGCAGCCAGCCTGCGGCAGATCTGGGAACTGCTGCAGGATGAACAGTCCGAAAATGGCGACGACCAGCTTGTCAGGGCGTTTCGCCTTGAACACCGCCGCGCCGAAGATGTGATCCGTCTGTTGCGGGAACTCCTGAAACTGCGAGACTCCGGAACGGGATCATCAGAAGTTGGCGGCGGCATGGACCCCAATATGGCGATGCAGCAAATGCAGCAGATGCAGCAAATGCAACAAATGCAGCAGGCCATGCAACAGGCCGCTGCACAGCCAGGAGTTGCCGGTGGAGCAAAAGCACCAAAAGAAACCCGACTCGTTCTGAATCAGCGTGAAAACATGATCCTGGCCCAGGCGGCTCCCGATCAAATGGCCATCATCGAACGCGCCATTAAGGAAATCGACGTCCCGCGTGGAAATAATGAAGGACTGCTGCAAAACATAAATCGCATGAAAATCTACCGTCTGGAATCCGTTGATCCTCAGACGCTCGTTGATCTCCTGCAGCAATTGGGCGATCTTGATCCCGCTACAGTGCTGAAAGTTGACAGGAAGAAGAAGGCGATTATGGCGTGGGCGTCGCTGGCCGATCATCTGACGATCACCACGCTTGTTGAAAAGCTGGACCAGTCATCGCGGCAGTTCGAAGTCATCACGCTCAGACGTCTGGATGCCGAATACGTGGCGGGCACCATCCGGATGCTGATGGATGTCGAACCCAAAGAGGAAGATAACAATAACTCCCGTCAGCGGTTTTTTGGTTATTACGACTTCAATCAGGGACAGCAACAGCAGGAGCAAAAGGAACGGAGTTTCCGGATTGAAGCGGATATTGAAAACAATCGTTTGCTGATGAATGTGAATGCTCTGGAAATGGATGAGATTCGCAACCTCCTCGTAAAACTGGGCGAGCTTCCGGATCCGAACGCCACCGACGACGGCGTTCGCGTGTTTGAAATCAATGAAGATGAAGATCTGCATGAACTGCGGCGACAGCTGGAACAGTACTGGCGTCGAGGCAATCGCCTGGAGTTTGATTTGCCGCCGGAACAGCCGAAATCACTGGAAGAATCAGACACGCCTGCCGATGACGCAGCCACCGGAAACGATACGTCCAGCAACGGCAAGCCTGCGAAGAGGGAGAAAAGAATCGCGCCAGCCGACGTGACAATGGCTGGTATTCATGCTCCGCGTGTTTCCATCTGGAAAGACGGACTCCGACAGCCGGAAAGCGTTCCAGGCTCCGCATTCGATGAACTCTTGCGCCGCGACACCGCTTCGCAGTCTGCGGAACAACCTCTACTGAATGATTCCGCAGCAGCAGTTCTCACAAGAAGCACCGTTGATGAGCCAGCGACACTGCGGGAAAACGAAGATGCAGCCGAGTCCCCCGCTGCGGCCGCTCAGCCGGAAGAAATTTTTGATGAATCAAATTCAGAGCCGACCGGGCCGGTCATTGATCGTAAGCTGATCGATCGACTGCGTGAGAAGTTGCAGAAGACGCTTCCCCTGGAGGACGACTCGGAAGCGTTGATGGACAAACAGCTGCGGAAAGCACCGGCAGACGGGCCCGCTCGACCTCGCGACATCGACCGATTTCCGAGTGAGGACACGCGCGATGCTCCGATCCGGTTTTCGATCACTCCCGACGGAAAGCTCATCGCCAGCAGCCGCGACGTTGCGGCCCTGGCAGATCTGGAAGCACTGATGGGGCAGGTCACGACTCCACGACGAAGTTACAAGCTCTTCCGTCTGAAGTATGCGACTCCGTCGTGGGTGACGCTGAATCTCAAGGACTTTTTCAAATCCGAAGAACAGACAAAAAGTGGATTAGAATACGATCCGTACTGGGGAATCATGCCATCGCAGAAGAAAACGAAAGGTAACCACAGCTTGTCGAAGCGCCGCCAGCCAATGTTCATTTCGGACAACTTCACCAGCACAATTCTTGTGCGGGATGCGGACGCAAAACAGCTTCAGACCATCGAAGACCTGATTGCGATTTACGATGTTCCCGAACCTTCGGATGCGAGGTCGATGCGGGTCACGACAATTTTCAGACTGGAGCATGCCCGCGCGACATCAGTGGCCGCAGCCGTAAAGGATGTCTTCCGCGATTTGCTCAGTTCAAACGATAAGGCATTGGCGACCGATGACAAAGGGGAACGACAGTCCAGCAGCGGCCTCGTGACTTTCCTCCGAGGTGCCCCACCGTCCGGTGACGACAGTGAAGAGGAACCGATCCGCTTCAAAGGCTTGTTGTCGATTGGAATTGATGAATCCTCGAATACATTGATTGTCTCATCGACCGGATCTCTGATGGACACGATTGGTGAGATGATCAAATCGCTCGACAAAGCGGCTGATTCGTCATCCGTCGTGCAGGTGATTCACGTCGATGACTCAGTCGATCTGGCACTCATCCAGGAACGCCTCCGGGATCTGATGAACCCTCCCAGGACGCTTGCGCAACCTAGTCAGCAGCCAGGGCAATCTGAGCCAGGACAAATTCCCGGCCAGCAGCCGCCCGGCGGACCTCCCGGAGCCAATCCAGCGGCAGCGGAGTAGTTGCTGGGCTTATCAGGCGCGGATTTATACTTCACGCGGTCAGAAATGAAGCTGTGGATTTTGTTGCGATTGTCCCCTATCCCCCCGCTCGCCGCAAGCCCGGCGAGCGGAGCGGCGTAAGCCCTCCGAGTCAAATGCGTGCAACTCGGTGGGCTGACACCCACCGCTCGCCAAGTTATGCCCCATGACTTACGCATGGGTGCTTATAGGACAGTCGCCGGACGCGTGAGAGTTCGAGCCCGAAGTCTCACGACTTCCGCGACATCAGAAACGACAGGACATCAAATTCCACTGTCCCAAATTCGACCCCAATGGCCTTGTGCCATTGGTGAAGATGATAGTGAGCTAGAAAACGAAGGCACTAAAGGGCCTATTCTTTCTGTCCTGCCGCCTTCGGCGGCAGGACAGAAAGAATGGGGAAACGGATCGGGTGTTAATTGCTGGCTCGCCATCACATTCACCGATCCGGACGAGCAGGCTGTCGATTTAATACCAACCCGAAGCGATAGTTTTGAAGTTGCGCAAACTGTCCTGATATTAACCCGAAGCGCCAGCGAGGCAAACAAGTTACGTCTGCCCTTCCGCGTGAAGTGTTTGCCTCGCTGGCGCTTCGGGTTAGTAAAACGCACTAAATCAACAG
>Ga0138256_10003932_pt1 | contig 15778 bp, 8 predicted proteins | sample KNB2016incub_MG_FD_105486 | JGI IMG/M metagenome (GOLD analysis project Ga0138256, IMG submission 105486) | Active sludge microbial communities from wastewater in Klosterneuburg, Austria - KNB2014incub_MG | ecosystem: Engineered > WWTP > Activated sludge > Unclassified | place: Austria... | reverse complement strand
TTTGTCAGACGCGGGCGTATTCCCAAATCCGAACTCCGGGCAGCAAGCTTGAAGCTGGTGTCGCGAAGCCGGCACCGCTGATACAAAAACACCCCCAATCGGGGGTGGTTTGTAGTGGCGGAGGGCGTCGTTCCCATCATGGTCTGCAGGCCTTATGAAACCTCAATTTTCTGTCATCTGCATTTTGAGGTACCACCAAAAATACCACCAAACCCACAGTTCTGGGTCTCATGGTCACGGCCGTAGCAGCCATGTCCAAAAGGCAGCTGATGCCAGGGACAGCGCAGCACCCCCTATCGCTGCGCCCGCGTAAGTCCATATGGTCGCTACATGACGGCTTTGTCGTTCTGCCAGGGCCTGTAGCTGCTGGGACACCTGTCGCGCGATGGGATGGATTTCGGCCCGGAACAGTTCGCGCCCGGCTGACTGCATGGACTCGGTCTGTGTGGCGATCAGCTTCTTAGTGGCATCGTCAGCGCTCTGGCCAATGTGCCTGGCCGTTTGCACTTTGGCGAATCCAATGACCTCCGTCATCTGGGCCTTGAAAATCGCCACTTCATTGACGAGTTCTTTGTGGGACAACACCAGTGCCTGTCTGGAGGCTTGCAGCTCGGGTGCCAACGTTTCCAATCGTTCGATCAATGCGGCCATGTCACCCAGCGCCTCGGCGATCAGCGCTTCCTTGGCGGTGGTTGGCCGGTTCATTGCTTGAGCTCCAGAGCGGCGAAGCAGGCATCCAACTCTGGCACTACGCCGCTGGCCAGGCGCCGCGTGGCCAGCTTCTGGGCGAGGGCCAGCTTTTCTATCGTGTCCTTGGCCTGGGCGATCAGGGCCTTGTAGTCCGTGGGATCGGTCGCCTGCGCCGACAGATCGGTCTTCGTCCCCTTGATGCGCCCATAGATTTCGTTCGCCCCGAGTTTGCAGTTCAGGTTCACCCGGGCGATCGGCTGCTGCTTGAGGAAGGCCAGCAAGGGATCAAACACCTGGGCCACCGTGACCCCGGCCTCGACCATGTTGAACACCAGCTTCAAACGCGAAGCCGACACACCGAGCCGATTCAGCTCGATCACGGTGGCGATGGTGTCCTGCTGCTGTTTGAGCGCCGGCACCGTGGGTACAACGAAGGCATCGAAGTCCTCGTGGCTGCCCCGGTAGCGCTGCATCTGGGCCATCAGCTCTTCCACATTGCTCGCGCCGATGTCCACCACGACGCTGGAGACGGTCTGCAGGTACTCCTGCAGTTCGCCGAACTGGCGACCTCGCAATGCCTGACCCTGGCCTTCGTCCGCGTTCAGGCTCTCGATGGCGATGAGTTCGGCGCCCGGGACGCGGGGCAGCAGCAGATGCCGGGCGACCGTGGACTTGCCCACGTTGCCGGAGAAGTTGATGACGGCGATCTTCATTCGGGGCTCCTTGGACGGAAAAGGGGGTTGGTGTTCTGGGTGGCGGTGAAGGCCTCAGCGATCTCCTTGGCGCTGCGCAGGTCGGCCCGCATGGTGGTTCCGGGAGAGGCAGGGGGGTGCATCGGCGCAGTGCTCGGGAACGCGCCGCTTGCAACCTGTCTGGAGTCCACGGTCTGCAGAACGACCTGCTCTTGGGCGGCTCTGGCCACCTCGCGCTGAACAGTGGCGTTACTGACGTGCACGCCCACTGCTGCCAGAGCCATCCGGATCGCTTCGAAGGTGTATCCCTGGGCACGCAGCGCACACATATCCTGTGAAAAGCGCCTGGCCTTGCGCGAGCTTCTGCCCGGTGGATCGGTCGGAACCAGTGTCATGGGTCGGTTTCTGTTCAGGGACTGTTCGGTTGTTGGTCACTCGCTGCTCAATCCGAGCAGTGGCTGTGCGCGTGCTGATCTCTGGCTGTTCTGTTTGCGCGGGTTCTGTGCAGACCTGGCGTCTTTGCATCCATGTTCACGCCGCCAGAGGGCTGGTCGCCTGCTGGATTCAGGCCCAAATCCAGCGGCTCTGAAGCATCGATCCCGGCTATCACCAAGCACATAGACGAGTGCAGGATAGGCAGCTTGCCGCCGATTTCACAAATGCTCCGCATCGCTCGTGGCTCCACTTTTCGGTGGTCATCCTTTCCCATGCATGCACCTCATGAGATGAGTGCCGAGAGGAATGCACCCGGTGCCCCTGAACTTGAAGAAAAGGCTGTCAATCAGATCTACAAGGCTATGCAGGTCGGGTGGCACAGGAGAAGTCCGGCGATCGCTTCGTCATGCAGAATCAAGGCTGCTTGGCGAAAAAACCCCGAGGGAGTTATGGCACTTAGATTGCTGCATTCAGCCGACTGGCAGATCGGGCGGATCTACTCGCAGTTCGAGCCCGACGATGCTGCGGCCCTGTTCGAGGCCCGCTTTCTCGCCGTCGAGCGATTGGCCACATTGGCCATCGAGCACAGCGTCGATGCCGTTCTCGTCGCCGGCGACGTGTTCGACGCGCAGACGGCCTCAGACAAGACCATCCGCCGCCTGTTCAACGCCATGCAGGGCTACACGGGGCCTTGGGTTCTCATGCCGGGCAACCACGACGCCGCATTGGCCGAGTCGGTCTGGACCCGCGCGCACCGCCTGGGCGTGATTCCCTCCAACGTCACCACCTGTCTGGAGTCGCGCGTCCATGTGGTGCAAGACCGCTTTGCGCTGCTGCCGGCCCCACTGGTTCAACGCCACACCTACGGCGACCTCACCGAGTGGTTCGACGCAGCGCCAACGCCGGAAGGTCTTTTCCGCATCGGGTTGGCGCACGGGTGCGTGCAAGGTGTGCTGCCCGAGGGGGTGGACTCCGCGAACCCGATTGCGGCAGACCGCGCCGCCAGAGCCCGGCTGGACTATCTGGCCCTCGGCGACTGGCACGGTTGCCGGCGCATGGACGAGCGGACCTGGTACGCCGGCACGCCGGAAACCGACCGCTTCAAAGCCAACGACTCCGGGCAAGCGGTGCTGGTGTCGATGGAAGGGCCAGGTGCCACCCCAGCCGTTGAGATGATCGCGGTGGGCCGGTACCGATGGCAACAACTGGAATCGAACCTGGCCGTCTCCAGCGATGTGGAGGAAACACTGCGCAAGCTGGATCAGATCGGCGCCGACGATGTGGTGCAACTGCGCTTGTCCGGCATGTGCGACTTGGTCGGGCAACGGCAGTTAGACAGCGGTGTGGAGGCCGCCCGTGCGCGATCCAGGGCCATGCTGCTGGATTCACAAGACCTCAGTCTGGAGCCCACGCAGGCAGACATTGAGGCCATTCATGCCGATGGCTACGTCGGTGAGGTATTGCAACAACTGCGCGCCGAGCAATCGGAGGCGCAGAGTGCCCTTGCACGCGATGCGCTCCTGATCCTGGCCCGGCTGCTGGATGACCAGGCCAAGCCATTGCTAGCCAAGAACCAGGGAGCCGCTTCATGAAGCTCCGAAAATTGCGCATCGAGCATTTCAAGCGCTTCCGCGAACCCTTGGTGATTGATGACTTCGCCGACGGGCTCAACCTGTTCGCCGCGCCCAACGAGTCCGGCAAGTCCACCGTGGCCGAAGCCATTCGTGCGGCTTTTTTTGAGCGGCACCGCTCGGGGAGCGTGGAGCACTTGCGCCCTTGGGGCGATTCTTCTGCCACGCCCACGGTAGATGTGGAATTCGACATGGGTGAGAAGCGGTACCACCTCACCAAGGTGTTCTTGGGCAAGAAGCGATGTGACCTGACCATCGAAGGGCAACCATCGCTGGACGGTGTCGCTGCTGAAGACCATCTGGCCCAGTTGCTGGGCTTCAAATTCCCGGGCAAAGGCGCCAGTGCGCCCGAGCACATGGGCATCCCCGGGTTGCTCTGGATTCGTCAAGGCACCTCACACGAACTGGCCGACGCTGTGACCTACGCGGCAGACCATCTGCGGCAGGTGCTGGGCGAGTCGCTGGGTGACCTGACATCCTCCAGTGGAGACGTCGTGTTGCGGGCCGTGGAAGCCGAGCGCAACGAACTGCTGACGCCCGCCGCTGGCAACCCCAAAGGCGACTACGCCGCCGCCTTGCAGCGCAAAGCCGAACTGACTGACGCGTTGGCCGTGCTCGACCGCGACATCGCGGCCTACCAAAGCAGCGTTGACCGACTCGCCACCCTGCGCCTTGAGCACCAGCGCGACGAGCAGGAACGCCCCTGGATCGGCATCCGCGAGCAGCACCGGCTGGCGCAGGCCCGGCTGGAGACGGCGCAAGGGCTGGAAGCGCGACAACAGGCCGAGCAGGCCGCCCTGCAGCAGTGGCGCGCGCAGACGGCTTCACACCGTTCGGAGCTGGAGGCCTTTGCCCGCGACGATGCGGCCGTGATCACGCGCCAGCAAGCGCTGGACAGGCAAGCGGCGGCGCAAGCCACCGCGCTGACCGAGCTGCAATCCTGGGAGCGACGGCACAGCGATGCCCTGGCCGCCGACGCACAGGCCCGCCAGATGCTGGAGCGCGTGCGCGCAGCGGCCACACGCGCCGAGACGGCCCGGGCCGCAGGTGAACTGGCAACCACGCTCGCAGCCACGACCGAGGCTCTTACCCGAGCGCGCGACGAACGCACCCGCTTGGCCCGCCTGCAAGCCGAGGCTGAAGCCCTGTCCATCCCTGCTGCGGACTTGAAGAAGCTCAAACAGTTGTCAGAGTCGCTGCGCGATGTGGGCGTGCGGCTGGATGCCGCAGCCACCACGCTGGAATTCGAATTGCTCGAAGGCCAATCGCTGCGCCTGGGCGACGAAGACCTGAAGGGCCAATCACGCCGCACGGTGGTGAGCCGCACGGAAATTCAGATCAACGGCGTCGGTCGTATCGCCGTGCAACCCGGCGGCGCCGACATCCCGGCGCTCACAGCGCAGCGCGATGACATCTCGACCGAGCTGACCACCTTGCTGCAGGGACTGGCCGTTTCCAATCTGGCCGAAGCTGAAGAGCGCGCACGCCAGGCCACGCAGCGGCAGCAGGACGCCAAGGCCAGTCAGAAGGTGCTGGAAGCCTTGGCCCCCAAGGGCGTGGACGCGCTGGAAGCCGAGCTGGCATTCCGCACCGTGCGCGCGGAGGAACTGCGCGCAACCCTCGCAGCCTTGCCTGAGACGGAGCAGGGTGACGACGATCTGCCGGACCTGGCCACGGCACGGGCACAGGCCGAACGCGCAGCCACGGCATTGGATGCCGCAAACACCGCGCTCAATCAGGCCCATGTGGCGGTCGGCAAAGCCCAGAGCGACCACGCCACCGCGAGCCAGGAACTGGTCGCCGCTCAGGCCACGGTCAACGACGCCCAGCGTGCACAGCGTGTCGCCGCCGCGCGGCAGTCATTGAGCGATGCGCTGGCCCAAGAGGCCACGGCCTTGCAGCGCGTGGAGACCACCACCGCCGAGCTCAAGAGCGTGAACCTGGCCCTGCTGCGCCAGGACGTGGATCGCTTCGCGCGCAGCGCACAGCAACTGGAAGAAGGTCATGAACGCCGTCGGCAAGACATCATGCGCTTGGAAGTGGATCTCGAAACCAAGGGTGCGCTGGGCCTGGAAGAACAGGGCGCCGAGCGCCAACGCGAGCTGGAAGCCGCCACCCGCCGCGCTGACGAACTGGCCCGCCGCGCCGCCGCGCTGGACCACCTGCTGGGCCTGTTGCGCGAGAAGCGCTCAGCGCTGGCCAGCCGCCTGCGCGCGCCGCTGCAAAAACACCTGGACCATTACCTGAGCATCCTGTTTCCGGGCGCGCGCATCGAAGTGGCCGACGACCTTTCGCCCGGCGCCATCACCCGCATCGGCCCGCGTGGCCAGGAGAGCGGCGATTTCCAGGAACTGAGCGTGGGCACGCGCGAGCAAATGGGCATCGTGGCGCGGCTCGCGTATGCCGACCTGCTGCAGGAAGCCGGCCGGCCCACGCTGCTGATCCTGGACGACGCGCTGGTGAACACCGACGACGACCGGCTGGGGCAGATGAAACGGGTGCTGTACGACGCGGCGCAGCGGCACCAGGTGCTGATCTTCACCTGCCATCCGGCGGCTTGGAGGGATTTGGGGGTGGTGGCTCGTACCTTGGCGACCTGACGTCAGACCAGATCAGTCTGCCTGGGTGTCCGCACCATCCGCCACGCGAGAACCAAAGATGGTCAAAACCAGTTCGCTGGCATCGTTCAGGCGATAGACAGGCCGCCGACCGGCCAGCCGCTCGCTGTTGGCCAGAATGATCGACACGCCTTCACCGCGTTTGTCCATGATGTGACTGCGATGGCGTGCCACTGTGTCGTCGCTGATCGGGCACCGAGCCAGAAGACTGGTCAATGCTTCGTTGCGTGCGGCCTGGCGAAATGCCAGGCTTTCGGTCGTCATGGTGTTGGGCAGCATGCCGGGGGAGTACAGCTCCAGCCGGTCATCAAACATGCGTACACGCACTTTGGACCCCGCCATGGAGTAGTCCCGATGGGCGACGGCATTGGTCACTCCCTCGAACACCGCCAGCATGTCGAATTGCGGCACATCCTCCCGACCGCCCTGTGCATGCTTGTACGCCGCCACCCTCATGTTCTTGCGAACAAATGTGCAGGCATCCCGAATCTGCTGATCCAAAGGGCCCGTGATGTCTTGCGCATCTCGTTGATAGGCGGATTCGCCATCAGGCAGAACGTCAGTTCCCTGGTAAGCCACGGCCTGAATGAAGGCGCCGGGCAAATACCGGTGCGCCACATGACTGCTCATCAGCAAGCCCGCAACGGTGGGGCACCAGTCTCCCCCCTCGTCGCGTGCTGCCAAGGCCAGCTTGCTCAGGAGGATTTCCGGTTCATCCGGGCTGTGTGTCGGTGCGAAGCGTCGCCACAGGGACTCGTCCAACTCCCCAAGCGAAGCGCGAGAAACCGGGGTTTCATCAAAGCGGATGAGCCGGGATTGACTGCGTTGCTGGAATAAACGAGCCAGATGGTCCGGCGGGATCGGGCGCTTGGATGAGCCGACACGGTGCAAGTAGCCCCCTGGGCTTTGGTGGACGAACAGGCTGCGATCCAGTTCTATGCGGATGACGGGTTGTTCCGCTCCTCCCAAGTCAGGCAGGGTCATGCGCTCGATGATGGGAGCCAGTGGCGGCTTGATCGACTGCTCGCACGCTTGGCGCACCACCAGTTCCACGGCATCCAGATGCTCCACGGGAATGCCGAGCACTTCGCGGCTCGTGTCTTCCACGCCCAGCAACAATACGCCGCCTGCGCTGTTCGCGAAGGCGGCCATCTCATCGGCCAGGCTGTCCTGTGCCGGCCCTCGGACCTTGCCACCGGCAAACTTCACCTCCTTCAGTTCGAGGAAGTGGTCTTCACCAAGGCGGATCTTGTCGAGCAGTTCACTGCGGGTTGCCAACATCTCAAACCTCCGTCCCAAGGCGCTTCCAGCGCCGTGCAAAGGCCTCATGCCCGCCTTCCATGACGCGGCAGACCTCGCGGCGCACCGGTGTTTCTTGCAATGCACCGCTTTGCTGGACAAAGCACTGTCCTCGACCGAACTCCATGACGTGCACCAGTTCTGCGTCGCCATTGACCACCACATTCGGATTGTGGGTGACCACAATGAGTTGGCGACGCAACTTGTTATCCCGAATCTGCTGGACGATCAGCTCATAAATCAGATGGTTGTCCAGGTCATCTTCTGGCTGATCCAGCACGACGGGCTCTTCGCCGAACGCCAGCAGAAAAGCCAGCAGCGCTGCCGAGCGTTGCCCTTGTGAACCTTGGCTGATGGACGTCCAACGGCCATCGCGCTGGTACTCGATCCGCAAATCGTCCTTTGGAAACCACGCCAATACGTGGTCAGCAAACTCAGGCTTCTCATGTCGGCGCTGCAGGTAGTTGCGAAAACGCCCCCCCAGCGTGGCATCCGCATCCACCAGTCGTTGCTTCGCCGCATCGAGAGCAACTGTTTTGGCTGTTTGGTCCGCACGCGCAAGGTCGAATGCCATTCCCCCGGACGGTTCCCCGTCCTCCACCATCAGAATGTCATCGGCAAAACGATCATCTGTGACGTCGATCAGTTCACGCAATTCGCGTTCGATCTGCCGCGCGTCGAATCCGAAGGGCACGACTGCTATGCGCACATGCGGGTTGCCGGACAGCGCCTGCTGAATGAAAGCTTGGCGCGTCTGGGTGATGGCCTGGTGTTTCTGCATCAGCAACAGTTTTTGCGCCTCAATCTGCTGAAGCAGCGTTTGGCGGTCGCCTTGCATCTGTTGCAGGGCTTTGAGCTGTGCTTCCAACTGCTGGCGTTCCTGCGTCAATCGTGCGAAAGCCTGTGGATCGCTAACGCCCTGTTGTGTCAGCTGCTCTTGCAACGTGGCATGTGCCTGCTGGGATGTTTCGACACGTGTACGCCATTGCACATACCGCTCATCGTCTAGTAGCGAAGTGAGGGAGGCGTATAGCTTTCTTGATAGGTCCAACAGATCCACCCGAACCTGCTCAACCTGCAGATCAATGTCTGTGCGCCAAGCCAGCACATCGGCGTCTTGCTCCGTGAAATGCTGGCTGGACCAATCGTCCAGCACGATCTGATCCGGCAGTTCGGCGATGCGTGCCGCACCGAGCTTGAGTTGTTCAAGCGTTGCCTTGACGTCGCGAGCCTGATGCTGCGCCTGTGCGTAGGCACGCAGCACCGCTGCGTGGTCGGACTGGGACAAGGCGGCCAACTTGGTGCTGGTTTCGTCCAGCTTGCGCTGAACTTCTGCCAGCCCTGTCAACTTGCCATCCAGTTCGCGTAGTCGGGCTCTCTGTGTGAAGAACGTGCGCTTCGCTTCCGCAAAGGCTTGAATCATCGGCTCAACATCGGCGGCTTCGTCGATGATGGACAACAGGGTTTGCCGCCCGCCACCGGCCAGCGCGGCGATCTGTCCCTGGGAGAAGATGCGCAGCGGGAAGCGCGCCACATTCGCGCTCTGGCTGGGCGACGCATGCCACAGACCATCGCGCAGCTCCTCGACGGCGGTTCCTTGCCCATCGGCCCGCCAGATCAGTCGGAGCTGCGCGTCTTCGTGCTGCCACTCGACGCGGATGACGGTGTTCGACCGCAGTGCACCTTTGTCGTCCCGACCATTGGCCGTTTTGCGGAACGCTTCGAACTGCGCGCCCGGTTCGTTTCCTTGCCCCAGTGCGACCAGTTCCTGGTCGCGCCGTGCGGCCAGTCGCAGTGCGTGCACCACGGTGGATTTGCCCGTACCGCGTCCGCCCACAACCGCATTGAAGAAGGGCGAGCAGTCCAGCCTCGCCAACTGACCATTGCCCATGTAGCCCGCGTTTTCGATTTCGATGGCCCTGATCACATGGGCCGGTACCCGGAAGGGATCAACGGTGCCTTCATCGCTGCGACGGATCGATATGCCGTTGCCGTCCAACAAGGCCAGCCGCAGACCTTCCAGCGTGGGGCTGGCCATCTTTACCCAGGTGTAGCCACTGCCCGGAGGGCTTGATCCGGTGAATGTGTGGCAGTCACTCCCCAACACACGGGCAAAGCGGGTGACCTCACCTTCCAGAATCTGTGGCCATGGATTGGACAGATCGCACCATTCCACGGCCAGCAAGCCTTCCACGGCCATCGCCTGCTTCACCATGTGCGCGCTCAACGCACACTCGCGAGTACCTTGGTTGACGCGCAGCAGCCCCTTGGGCCGATCAACGTGCGCCGGGATAGGGATGGCGCCCGAATCGAGCACCGCTTGAACCACGTTTTGCAGGCTCTGGCTGGTTTCCGCATCGCTATCGCCCTTTGTTCCTGCGTATCCCACCCGGCCCAACAGCGTGTCAATGTGGCTCGTCGTCGTTTCTGGACCAAACAGGGCGAGCAGGTGGACGCCGCCTTGGACAGAAATCTCCACGCCGGGAAACAAGGTGAGTTCACGAAAGCCATCCGGCGGCAGCCCCAGGTCGGATGCCCCTTTCATTTTTGAGTAAGCCGCTTTGAGCGTGTCGATCCACGCGCCGCTGTTGTGATCGGTGACGGCCACGCAGTCGATCTCCGCAGCCATGTACCTCAGTAGCCAGTCCTCCGGGCTGAGCGTCAGGCTCTGCGTGTGCCACGGCGTGTCTCGCGAAGCGGGCGTGTGGGTGTGGAAATCGAACTTCCACCAGCGGGATCCGGGGTAAGGCCATCGATAACTGGGCACTCTAGGTCCTTTTCAAGATATCCGTTGCATCGGCGTTCGCCTGCAGTTTACGCTGGGCACGCACTGGGATATGGCTGTGTTTTCCGCTGAATCCGACCATCTCGACCCAGTCCGACGGATCATTGGGTCGCTGCGAGTACCGCTTCCAACCGACCCCTGCTCGCCGCTCTGAGCTTCAGCAGCCCAACCTCGCGTGCCATGGCGACGAGGGCATCTTCTCCAGACCGCCCCCGGCCGAGCACCCACCGCGCCAGCGACGCCAGTTCCAGCTCGCAGATTTCTTCGACGCTGCGCACGTTGTCGTCATCGGATGGCCAGCGGAAAGCGAATTCGACCTGGGTGTCAACGCCTCGCGGCCAGTAGAACGTCCCGCCGGCTTCCTCTGTCGCATCAAACAAGCGCCGCGCGATCTGCTCCACCCGTTCCTGAATCCTGCTTCCCGTGCGCTGGAAGCCATGTGCCCGAGCGACTCGCCGCGCAAGTACCGCATCCAGCACCGGCCCTTCGTGTTGCACGACCCACTCCACCATCGGCTGCAACACCGCGTCGTAGCTGGGCTCGAAGAACAGGTCGGCAGAGACGGCGTCGGGTGGCACCGCATCGGTGGGTTGTGATGCCTGGAAGCGGCGATCCCTTTGGGAGTCGCTGTCCCCGAGACCAGGTCTTGACGGCGTGGATGCCGACCGGGCGTAGACCGCTTCGGCAGGCTCGTCCGCTTCTTCATGGGCATCGCCGGCAAAAGGTGGCAGTCCTGCTGCCGCACGCGTGATGGCCGCATCGGCCTCGTTGATCGCCTGCAGACTGGGCGTTGCTTCGTCGTCACTCGGCTCGACCAAGGCTTCTTCGTGCGGTGCCTCGGCTTCGGCGGCTTGGCGTTCCCGATCCTTTTCGAGCAACTCGGTCAACGCGGCATGCACGCGTTCCAGTGTGCCGCCCGGGTTCACCCACCAGTCGGTGGACCAGATGCGAACGATCTCCCAGCCCAGGCCGCGCAGGACCTGTTCGCGCAGTTTGTCCCGGTCACGCGCGGTAGCAGAGCGATGGTAGGTCGCACCGTCGCATTCCACCCCCGCGAGGTAGCGACCCGCAAAATCCGGGTGCACCACGCCCAGGTCCACGCGGAACGACGAAGCGCCGATCTGGGTGTGCACCTGCCAACCTTTGCGGCCCAGTGCTGTGGCCACGCCGGCTTCGAAAGGACTCTCAAAGTCGCCTTGGCTACCGTGGTGAGCTTCGGCCAATGCACGCGGCCCGAGTTCTGCAAATTCCAGGAAGTGCTTCAGATCGCGCACGCCGTTCGCCTTGGTGCGAGACAAGTCCATCTGTTCGCCTCGCAGGCTGGAGAACACCCGCAGTTCATGCCTGGCGCGGGTCACGGCCACGTTCAGGCGTCGCTCGCCGCCGTCGCGGTTCAGCGGGCCGAAGTTCATCGACACAGCGCCGGCCATGTCCGGTCCGTAGGTGATGGAGAAATACATGATGTCGCGCTCGTCGCCCTGCACACTCTCCAGGTTCTTCACGAACACTGGTTCGAGTTCCATTTCGGAAAAGTAGGGTTCCAAACCAGGATCTTTACGGCGCTCATCGTCAAGCAAGTCTTCGATCAGTCCCTGCTGTTCAGAGTTGAATGTCACCACACCAATGGTCAGACCGGACTCCCGGAAGCCAGGGCGCTTGAGTCGGCTCACCAGATCGGCCACCAGGGCCTGGGCCTCTGGTTGATTGATGCGGGCACCGCCTTTTTCATAGCGTCCCTTCACTAGGTGGAAGCTGACGGCGCGGTCGTCGGTGACAGGCGACGGAAACGTGACCAAACCACCTCCGTAGTAGCGGTGGTTGCTGAAGGCGATCAGGCTCTCGTGGCGCGAGCGATAGTGCCAAGACAGGTTGCGCGTGGGCAGGCTGGCTCCCAGGCACTCGTCGAGGATGCTCTCCAGATCGCCTTCCACCACGTCGTCGTCACCGTCAGTGCCTTCGCTACGACCGAAGAAGTTGGTGGGGGGCAATTGTTTTGGATCGCCAACCATCACCACCTGCTTGCCCCGAGCCATGGCGCCGATGGCGTCCCACACCGGGATCTGCGAGGCCTCGTCGAACACCACCAGATCGAAGTTGCTGGCTTCGGCCGAGAGGTACTGAGCGATCGACAACGGGCTCATCAGCAAACACGGGGTCAGTCGCAACACCACCGACGGAATCTCTTGCAGCAGTTGGCGCAGCGGTTTGTGTTGCTTCTTCTTGGTGATCTCGTGGCGCAGGATGCCCCACTCGCTGTTGCGTTGAATACTGTCGGTCGCCGGCAGGTTGGCACACAGCTTGGCGCGAATCCACTCGCGGGACACCTTGGTGAACTCGTCATCCAGGGCGCGGAACTCCTGAATGCGAAGTTCGTGCTCAGCGGAAACAAATCGCTTGAGAACCTCGTCCTCGTCCACTGCTTCTGCGAGCCACCAACGGGCGTAGTTCACTTCGAATGCGGTGGGCACCTGCGCTGGGGTCACGTCACCCACCTCGATAGCGCCCACCAGTGCTGGGAGTCCTGCGTTGCGTGCATCGACCTGAGCGTGGCGCCAGGCGCACCATGCGTGCAGGCCATGGTGATTTGCCTCAAGTTGCACTGCCGTCTCAGCCAGCTCTACGGGCTCAAGGTCTGCGAACGCGCGGCGGACGGTATCTGGTTGCGCGGCGTTGTTGCAAAACTGGTCTGTCGCACTGTTGAGATCTGTCAGCTTCGCCATGACCCCGTGGCAGGCTTGCCCAATTGCGCCTGAGTCACCCAGTTCAGAGCGACGCATTGCCAGCACCTGTTGCAAACTGCGACGCGCCTCGGCTACGGCAGAAGGATCCAGACCAAGACCAGACAAGCCAGCCTTCAGCGAGGCATGGAACTTCAGTGCTCGCTCGATCCCGTCACTGTCGGTATCCAGTGAATTCCAGACACTAGGGCATTCGGCCGTGAGACCCGTCATGGAAAGCAGCCGTGCTTCCACCGCACTGCGTCTCTGCAACCACTCATGCTGTTGCTGCAGGGCTGGGCCGCATCGCCCTTCGGCCACTTCCTGATGCGGTGCCTGCAACATGCCTCTTTGAAGCAAGGCCAATCGCTCGCGCTCAAATGCGAGCGCTGAACGAAGAACTGCGGAATCGGTGTTGTGCCCTTGCCAAAGGCCATGGCTGCTTTCCGAGAGCGATGCACACTCGGTCAAGCGATGGTCCAGGTCCAACAAGGTTTTCAGGCGTTGAACCTCCCGTGTCCAGCGCTCGCCACAGTACCCCTCTAGTGCAGCGTCCAGACCCTCCAGCGCAAAGGGCTTGCGCATGCGTGCAGCGTGCAGAGCCGTGTTGGCTTTCAAGGCGCTGCGGGCGTAATCAACCCGGGTTTTGATGCCCGCCCATAAGCCTTCAGCAGCAGCACCTGGGTTCAGTTGTTGGACCTCTTCACGTAGGCTCTTGATGCGCACGAGCGCAGACAGATCATCGGCAACACGTGGTTCACCGGTGCCGTCGATGACTCCTTCCAGCACGCTGCGCACTTTTCGCTTGCCCAGCCAAGACATCGGCCAGAGCGCCTTTTCGGCCTTGGCCCAATCGCGCTGCAGCTGGGACACATTGAGCTGTCCCACACCTGATCCGTACTTCACGGAAAGACCTGCACGCAGTTGGCTCATTTCCTCGATCAACTGTACCCCGCGTTCGATCTCATCGCTGACAGCGGGTGGCCAGGGCGTTCCGAGTTCCGTGTGCAGGGTTCGGTGCTTGTCGAGCAAGTCGAGCGCCTGGGACATTCGAGTCTGCAGCTCTGTGGGCCACGGAGCGGACATCTTCGACGAGATTTCCCGGTGTTGGCCGAGCAGTTCATTGCCGGTTTTCAGGGCGGCGCAGATGGTCTCACTGTCCGGCTGCGCGCAGAAACTCCAATCTTGAGACGATGCCTGAGGCAAGGCCTTGGCGAGCACACCGAGTGCCGAGCGGGTTTGACGGTGCAGCGCCGGCCATTCCATGCCAAGCAGTTGCCCCAGGGCATGTGCTGCGGCCTGGAAGTCACTGCTGGTGGTTTGCAGCGTCCGTGCGGACCTGACCATTTCCTGTTGCCACTTGGCGGACCATTCAGTTACGTGCACAGGAACCAGGGGGCCGCTCAACAATTGATCGGGGTTAACCGCCGCCGCGTTGGCCTGCAACCTTCCAGCGAGATTGCGCAGTTCGGTCAAGGCAGCTTCATCGTGCGCCTGGGGAGAGGTCCAGCTGAATCGCAGGTCCGGCAACTCATGGCCTCCGACGACACACCCGATGGCTTTGAAGATCGTCCAACCGTTGCTGTGGCGGTGGTGAAGGCGCTCAACATAGGTAGACAGTTGCTCACGCACCTGACCCAGTTGCCGGGCCTTGGCTTCCCAGGTGGCAGCGTCTACTTCACCTTTGGACTCCCAGGATTTTTGGAGCTGGCTCAACACGTCGAGCTTGCGACTCTTGTTTGAATGCAATTCGAGGCAGAACTCCCCCAGTCCCACTTCGCGCAGGCGGCGGAAGACGACATCCAGCGCAGCGATCTTTTCGGCCACGAAAAGTACGCGCTTGTTTTCAGCCAGGCACTGCGCAATCAGGTTGGCAATGGTCTGGCTCTTGCCCGTGCCAGGCGGACCGATCAACACAAAGTCCTTGCCTCTGGCGGCAGCCATGACGGCAGACAGCTGAGACGAGTCTGCGGGGAGAGGGCTGAATACCTGTTGCGGCGGGTAGTCAGTGTCCAGCCTCCGGGTGTCGGGGAAGGGCGTTGTGGATGGGTAGGGTTCGCGCGGCGAGTCGATCAGGTGCGCCACCACTGGCGACTTGCGCAAATCGTCGGTGCGATCAGACAAGTCTTTCCACATCAGGTACTTGGCAAAGGAGAACATCGACAGCACGACGTCTTCGCTGACCTCCCAGCCTCGGATATCTTTGATAGCGCTGCGAACTCGTTTCCAGATTCCTGCTATGTCCAGGCCAGACTCATCACGCGGCAGGTCGCCAGCGGCAATGCCCAACTCCAATTGGAAGTCCTGCCGAAGCATTTCGACCAGCGTCGGATTGAACAGCGCTTCATCTTCATGCTCTTGCAGCGTGAACCCCGACCGGGCGCTTTTGCGGTTCAGCGTGATGGGCAGCAGAATCAATGGCGCTTTGACCCGAGAGTCCGGCTTGTCAGGACGGGTCCAGACGAGGAAACCGAGCGCGATGAAAAGTGTGTTGGAGCCACCTTCCTGCATCGCGTTGCGGGCGCCTCGATACAACTCAACCAGGCGTCCTTCCAGTTCTTGATCTTCCAGCCGGATGAAGACCTCACGGCGCTTCAGAGCGTCTTTTGCATGCGCTTTGCGAAGATCTTCAAGGCTTCTGGCTTCGTGCAGTTGTTGGCTGCGAGGATCTTGGCCCTGCATCAATGCTGGGCTTGGCAGCAGCTTGATGGTTTGCCCTTCTGCCAGGGTATCTTCCAGTTCTGGTGCTGCCACGTCGAGCAACAACGCCTTCTTGCCCTGCTTGAAGTTCAGCAGTGTGTTTCTTAGCGACAGATCAAGCAGTTTGCGTTGCCACCGGGCCAATCTATCTTTGGAATCGAGTTCAAATGTAGGCGTATCGGTGATGACCTCGTCGGAAAGGTCTAGAGCA
>Ga0138256_10003930_pt1 | contig 15783 bp, 14 predicted proteins | sample KNB2016incub_MG_FD_105486 | JGI IMG/M metagenome (GOLD analysis project Ga0138256, IMG submission 105486) | Active sludge microbial communities from wastewater in Klosterneuburg, Austria - KNB2014incub_MG | ecosystem: Engineered > WWTP > Activated sludge > Unclassified | place: Austria... | reverse complement strand
GGTGGGCCCAAAGATGCCTACGACCGGCGTGCCGGCCGCAACTGCCAAATGTGTCGGGCCGGTGTCGCCGCCAATGTAAACCCGCGCCCGTTTAGCGAGCTCGAAAAACCCTTTTAGGCTTGGCCGCGCTGTAATCGCCTTGCCGGTGAGGCTGGCCGCGGCGACCGCCGCGGCGATCTCTTCCTCGCGCGGGCCGGCCGTGATGACGGAAATCAATCCAAAGCGTTCCCAAAGCAGGTCGGCAAGTGCGCCAAAATTGGCCGCCGGCCAAAGTTTTGTGACCCAGCCGCCGGCCGGGTTCAAGATCGCAAAACTGCCGCCGGCCCTTGAAGCGACGCCTTCCGCTTCAAGGACGTGTGATTTCCCGGTAAAAACCGGAAACTCAAAACGCGTTTCCGGTAAGGGAATCTGAAGTGCCGCGGCGGCGAGAATCAGGTTTTTTCGGACGACATGTGTTCGCTCGGGAATGTCGATGCCGTCGGTAAGCAATATTCGGCTGGCTGGCTCGCGCAGTGCCGGCCGGGAAAAGCCGTATCTTTTTTTCGCGCCGGAAAGTTTTGCGATAACGGCCGATTTAAGAAGGCCTTGAAAATCGATCGCAATCTCAAACTTTGAACCCCTTAGCGGATGGACTTGTTGTCGAAATCGATGGAGAAGGCCGGCGACCGCCCTTTCGCGCCTCAGCGACCGGGTATCGATTTCAATTAGATGATCAATAGCACGATTTCCGCGTAATATCTCGGCCGAACGCTTTTCCACGACCCAACTCAACTCAGCATCCGGAAGTGCGGAGCGAACAGCGGCAAGTGCCGGCAGCGTGTGAACGATGTCGCCTATTGCTCCAAGTTTTACGATCAGGATTTTCATTCGGGCGGGCATCGGCCAAAGGCAAAAAACTATGGAAATTTGTACTAAGTATAAGCTATTCTAGTAGATTGAGTCACTTCGCTTCGCTGCAGGTTGTCTCTGTCCGTTTCTCCTATGCAAAAACCAAAACGTCAAGATCGTGATTTGCGTCCGGCCCTGGTCTTTCTGACCGGCGACCTGATCGCCGTGCCTATACCGCTTGAACGCGAGAAAGTGATACTGGGCCGGGAAATTGGGGCCGACGTTCGTGTCAACGACCCAAAAGTAGCACGCAGGCACGCGAAGATAACAACGGCCGCCGATCCGACAACCGGTGAGCTGACCTATATTCTCAAGGATTTCGGTTCGCGCGGAGGCACGCTTCTGAATGGGGAACGAATCGAAGAAGAAACGCTTCAAAATGGAGACAAGATTACGATTGGTGAAAATATTCTTCGTTTTGACTTGCTTGACGAGATCGACCGCGAATATCAACGTCATATTCACCGGCTTATCTCACACGACGACCTGACGGGCCTTTTGTCGGGCAGATCATTCTTTTCGGAACTTCGACGCGAGGCTGAAAGGGCCAAGATCGAAGGGCAGCCTTTTTGCGTTCTTATGATGGATATCGATCATTTTAAGAACGTGAATGACACCTTCGGGCATCTAACGGGGAGCAAGACCCTCGAGGAGATCGGCGACAGTATTATCAACTGCCTACGAAGCGGTGATGCTGCGGCAAGGTTCGGCGGAGAAGAATTTGCAGCCTTTCTGCTTGATGCCGAGATCGGACAGGCCCTTGTGGCCGCCGAACGCATACGCCGCGAGATCGAAGAGCGTGAGTTCAGCGTGGTCCGTCAAGGCGTCCCCGACGGAGGACACCATGTGACGATAAGTGTTGGAATTGCAGCATTTCCTGACGATTCAAGCGACCCTATCGAACTCGTTGAAATGGCCGATTCAGCACTTTACCGCGCAAAGCGGGAAGGCCGGAACCGGGTCTGTATCTATGGCGCCGTGGACGCGGGCGAGATAGACAAACAATTAAGGCCGCGGCGCGATTAAATTTTGCAACTTTTCAACGCTCGCCGCCGTGAAAGACATTGACCTTTGTTTCTGTTAAAATTCGGGCTTTGTTTCAAGTACTTTCTAGAATGCCCAGCCTGTAATATTGATCGTGATAACCAAACTAAATCTTAGCAGTTCGCCGTTCCGAAATCGCACGACACCGTTTCTGGTCTCGCTGCTTATGATCGGCCTTGCCGGTCTGGCAATGATCTTTTTCCTAGCAAAACTGAAAGAGAATCGTGACCGGAACCGGGTAGTCGTCTCGCAAACAGAACAGATGGACGCGGAGGTAAAACGCCTTAAAGGCGAGGGAGAGAAAGTGCAGCAGCAATTAACCCCCCAGCAGCGTGAGCTGCTTGTGGCCTCGCACAAACTTGTCGCAAATAAATCTTTCGGATGGTCGAGGCTTTTTGCGGACCTCGAATCAGTACTGCCCGGCAGTGTCAGTGCATCAAGGATCGCTGTCGAAAATGTCTATAAGGACGGTGACCATGTAAAGGCTGAACTCGATTTTGCGGTCTTAAGCCGTGATTATTCCGCCGTCATGTCGATGATAGACAGCATGAACAATACCGGTGTGTTCCAGGCCGAACTTCGCGGCCAGGACCGGCAAAAGACTGAACGTATAGTTTATACCGAATATTCGCTCCGCCTTATCTATACACAAAATTACAGCTACACAACGGCCCCGGCATCCGACCTCGCGCAGACAGGAGGTTTGCAGCCGTGAACGAAACGAACCAAAACCCAAACGACGCTCGGGAGCCGGAGATCATTCGCAATGAGATAGGCAACGCGGCCGACCCAACGGTCGTCGTTGACGAAGCGGACCGGACCGTGGTGCTCACCGACAAAGAGACGATCATTCTCGAGAAGGCCCCGCATATCGATATTCCAGCGAAAAATCGGCCGCGCAAGGTTTACCTGGGAATGTGGGGGCCGGTCGAGATAGGGGTTGCCGGCGCCGGCATGCTCGCGATAATCGGGGCCGTACTGATGTATGTCTTTTTTGTTGCGCCATCCGCCCGCGAATTGGAAAACAACCGCGCCCGACGCGACAAGATCGAGGCCGAACTTGCATCGGCAAATGAAAAATACGGAAATATCTCGAAAACCGAGACTCGCGTATCCGAGCTTATAAGCAGCGTAAACGACTTCGAATCCCTTTACCTGCCCGTACCGACAACGGGCCGAACGGCCCTTTATCAGCGGCTGAACGGGCTTATCGTAAGCTATGGCCTGATAAACTCGGCGGGCCCCGATTATACACCGCTTGAGATACTCGACAAGAACAAGGAAAACAAGGGCCAGGAGGGCGGCAAATCCAAATTCAGGAACTTTTTTCCCGGTGTTTACGTGACGATGACGCTTGAGGGGCCATATACGAACCTTCGGCGGTTCATCCGCGAACTGGAAACGGGCAATGAGTTTATCGTCGTTACGGCGGTAGAGCTTGAACCGTCTGATTCCGAAGAGAAAAAAGATCAAACCGATGCGGTTCAGACGGGTGAATTCCAGTCCGGCTTCGATCTCACGACAACCCGGCCCGGCATTGCCAATACTTCCGAACAGATTCAGGGACAGGCGGCAAGTCCAAATGCTTCCCGCGGAAAAACGCGCGGATCGATGGTAAGTTTAAGGCTGGAGATGGCGGCGTATTTCAGACGGCCGAACGCGGAACAGACCCTGCCTGAAACGCAGGCACAGTAATTCGCAATGAAACTTTTTGAGGGAAAAACCAAGAGCGAAAGAAACAAGACGATCGCGGCCATCGTGTTGGGAGCAGCATGTCTGATCGTTTTGCTTTATGCGTTCGGCCTGTTTAGCCGGAAGTCTTCGACGACCGCGTCCGCAAAGCCGACCCCGACGCCAAAGGCAACATCCGCCGCGCGGTCGAACCCGGGCAAGGTCGAAATGCCGACCGTTGATGAGCAAACATTTGTCGGCGAAACTACGCCCATAGCGTATAACCGCTCGTTTTTCCACGCACCCGATCCTGGCAGGAACATCTTCGCATTTTACGAGCCCGGCAAACCGACTCCTTACATTCCGACGCCGTTCCCGATCAAGGCAACCCCGATACCAACTGCGGCGCCGACGCCGCCGATCCAGCTTGCAGTTATCAATCCAGGCAGCGTATTCGCAGGGTCGAACGGCTTCAAATTGGACATCGCGGGCGACAATTTTACGCCTGATACAAAGATCTATTGGGAGCAGCAGGAATTGCCCGCTTCATTTATCAGCCCTACGCGAATGACGGCTGACATTCCCTCGGTGCTTATCCGCAGCGATGGGCGGCGGCAGGTAATGGCCCAAACGGCTGACGGGACGAAGATCTCGAACCCGTTACTTTTCGACATTCAGCCGCCGCCAAAGCCGCAGTTTCAGTACATCGGCATGATCGCCCGTAAACGGAGCAACAATGACACGGCATATTTTCAGGAAGCAAATAAGCCGCTGCCGACAGGGGCACGGCTGAACGATGTGGTTGGCGGCCGCTTCCGCGTAATAAGCATTTCGGCCGCGGAAACCGTTCTTGAGGATGTCAATTTGGGCTTTAAGCACAAACTGGCGCTGTTTACGCCGCCGCCCGGTACGGCCGCGGCCAGCCCCGGGCCGGGTACACAGCCGGGACGCTTTCCTGGCGGACGTAATGATCCGGCATATCAGCAGCCAATGAACCCGAATCCGAATATGCCGCCGAACGCTCCTTCGCGGATACCCGGAATACCCGACAATATTCCGCGTTATGTTCCGCCTTCAAACTCGAACCGAATGCCCGTGAATTCAAAACAAGACGTTGACGATGACGACGACGGCAGATAAAAACGAATCCGGCATGACGCTAATGGCGGTGATGGTCTTTTTGACCATCTTCGCCTTTGTGCTCATGGCGGCGGCCCCGTCTGTCCAAATGGACGTGCAGCGGGAGAAAGAGCTTGAGGCCATTCGCCGCGGTGAAGAGATCGCCGATGCGATCCACCAATATTTCATTTTTCACAACGGCACAAAATTGCCCCAAAGCCTTGACGACCTTCTCGAGGGGCTGCCCGCCGGCACCAAAAAGCGTCAGATCCTTAGGAAATCGGCGACCATCGACCCGCTTAGCCTTGACGGTCGTTGGCGGTTGATCCAGCCTTCTCCGGACGTTATTGCCCGATTTGCCAAGCGTGTTCAGCTGTTCAACAATGGCGTTCTTCCTTCGTCGCCGCAGCCGACACGATTCTATGACCGCTATACCACTGTTCTCGCGAACATTCTCAATACAGAGAGCGCGACCGAAGATGATGACGCTGACGAAGAGGATATGACGGTCGAGGACAATATCCCGTTTATCGGCGTTGCAAGTCAGAGCCAGGGCCGGTCCGTCCTGGCGTATTATGGGATTGAGAACCACGCAAAATGGTTATTTACACCGCTTTTCCGAGGAACCGGTGCAAATATCATTCGCCCGGGCCGCGGGCCGACCGCTCCGCCTCCTCCTCGAGGTCGCGGATTCTGACCTTTCCCGCTTTTTTAGAGGTCCGATCGTTTCTTCGGCTCCTCGGGCTCTTCATCCGCAGCGTGGCCGTCCCGCTTAACTATCATTGAGCCGGGCGGGAATACCTCGATATTCGCCTTGTCCAGATTTTCAATAATGGTTATTGCCGCTTGATCAAATACCTCGAGCGGCTTGCTTTCATTCGTATTGATCCAAAAATTTACCGTTATGTTAACGCCGTCTGATATCAGGTCGGATACAAGAACCCGCGGCGATGGGTCGTCAACGACGCCTTCAGTCCGAACAAGCGCTTCCTGAGTGAGCTTTTTTGTTTCTTCAAGAGGCTCATCGTAGCCGACACAAAACTTTAAGGTCATCCGCCGTTTTGCACCTGCTCCGCGTATGGTGATCGCACTTGAATACATATCGCCGTTTGGGATGAGCACTACCTCGCCGTCGTCCTTTCGCAGCGACGTTGCCCTCACGCCGATGAATTCGACCTTTCCCTGGTCCTTGCCGACAAATAGATAATCGCCAATGTGAAACGGCTGCTGCCAAAGGATGAGTATTCCCGACAGGAAATTATTCAAGATGTCCTTGGTCGCAAAGCCGACGACGAATGACGAAAACCCAAGTCCGGCCAACATGCTCGAGAAATTGAACGAGGGGACAATCACCGTGAGTGAGATGAGCACGCCCAAACCGACAACGAAAACCGCCAACATGCGGCTGATCAGCAACCGGAGCCGGCCGTCAAGCCTTGTCCGCTGGGTTGCGGCCATGAACATTCTCCGGCCTATCTTTGACAAGATCCAGAAGAGGACCAAAACTATCAGGCCCGCGAGCAAATAAGGCAGTTGGGCAAAAAGCCCCGTGATCATCGAGTTAATAGATTCCCAAACAACGCGTTGGATCTCGGAACCAAGGCCGTAAAGCCACGAACCGGAGCTATTGCTTTGAATTGATAACGGCATATTTATATTGTTTAAGATGCAAGCCGATTTTCAAAGGGTAAACGCCTGCAATTGAGACTTGACAAGCCTCTTTATTAGAATTAGAATAATTCTAACTTAAGAGTATTTACAGGAGGAATAATGGAACTGCATAACACAAAGATAGATATCAATAAAGGCGAAAGAGAAAAGCTGGTCAGTTTACTTAACCAGCGGCTGGCTGACGCCGCCGACCTTAAGTCTCAAGCAAAACAGGCCCATTGGAATGTTAAGGGGCCAAACTTTATTGCACTTCACGAGCTGTTCGACCAAGTCTCAACAGAGATGGACACCCATGTTGACGACATCGCTGAACGAATTACAACTCTCGGCGGAACTGCTATGGGAACGGTCAGGCTGGCAGCGCAAAACTCATCACTGAATGAATACCCGCATGAAATATCGGACGGGACTGCCCATGTTGACGCACTGTCGAGCGCTCTCGCTGATTTTGGCAAAAAGGTCCGTGCCGATATCGATAAGGCCGATGAGACCGGCGACAAAGATACTGCCGACCTCTTGACCGGAGTTTCAAGAGGTGTTGATAAATTATTGTGGTTCGTCGAAGCCCATAACCAAGCGTAAGAAAACGGAAAAGTGAGAGAGGGGAAAGGTAAAAGGGCGGATGACACGGCTAAACTTTTTACCTTTTCTTCTTTCCACTTTTTCTCACTTTGTATAGTCGAAAACGATGTTTGAGAATGCTTTGATCCCGATATCGAGCCGACTATCGTCGATGTAAAAATCCGGCGTATGATGCGGCGGGGCGTCCTTTTCCGCCATTCCCTTAGGCATTCCCCCAACGAAAAAATAGAAAGACGGTGCCTTTGCCTGAAAGAACGCAAAGTCCTCGGCCCCTGTCACCCAATCGGCAGCGGATACGTTGCCTTTTCCCGCCGCTTTATCAAGTGAAGGCAGCATCTTCTCGACAAGCTCGGGAGGATTGAATGTAACCGGCGCCATTGGGCTGATCGTTACTTCAACGGCAGCTCCCATGCTGTCGGCAATGCTCTTTGCCGTTTGGCGGATCTTTTCGTGAACATCAGACTGCATGTTTGTGTCGAGCGTCCGAATGGTGCCGGCCATGGTTAGTTCTTCCGGAATAATGTTTTCCCTTACTCCGCTGTTCATTCGGCCAACGGAAATGACCACCGGAGCCTTTGTCAGTTCAGAACGGCGGGAAACTATCAGCTGCAGGCCGGTATAGATCTGTGCGGCGACCGCGATCGGGTCGGTACCGAGCCAGGGATAGGCTCCATGAGTTTGACGGCCCTTTATTTTTATATTGAACCAGTCGCTTGCGGCCATGACCGCCCCCGATTTGTATTTGATCTTTCCAACCTCGGTCGCCGAGTTAATATGAATGCCAAAGATCGCGTCTATCTTTGGGCTGTCCATAACGCCTTCTTTCACCATTTCTGACGCGCCGCCTGTTTCGCCTTCCGGCGGGCCTTCTTCCGCAGGTTGAAAAATGAAGACGACGGTCCCCTTGATCATGTCTTTCATTCCGGACAAAAGCTCGGCCGTTCCCATAAGCATTGCAACGTGCGTATCGTGGCCGCATGCGTGCATGACGCCTACTCTTTGACCGTTGAACAGGGCGGTCTCCTTTGACGCAAAAGGCAGTGCATTGCGTTCTGTTACGGGAAGTCCGTCCATATCGGCCCGCAGTCCGATAACCGGGCCGGGCTGACCGCCGCGCAATATCCCAACGACGCCGGTTTTCGCGATTCCGGTTTTGACCTCGATACCAAGCCTGCGCAAATGGTCTTCGACATACTTTGCCGTCTTTGTCTCACGATTACCGAGTTCGGGATATTGATGAAGATGGCGGCGCCATTCGATCACCTTGGGCATTATTTTCGCGGTCGCGACGTCGATCTCGCGACTCTTGTCGATAGCAGAAAGCGGCGAGACCGCCGCAACGATGAGAAGTATCGAAAGCAGGTTCCTTTTCATTTTGTTCTCCGGGAAAACTAATGGTGAACCTATTGTATTCAGGAAATTCGGATTTACAAGCGACAGGTCCGGCGGAAGGCCAGTTTCAATTCGTTGGCGGCCTTTGACTTCATTCCGGCGATTTATGGTCGAGAGACATTTAAACACACTGAAGGGCCACCGAGACAATACGGCTGAAAACGCTAACAAATTTCGAGAAGGCCCGTTATCCAAGGTACGGCTATGAGCCCCTAGGTCATATAAAAGAAAAATGCCGGATGGTCGGGCCCCATCGCTTCGGTGACGATGCGCTGCCACATTCGATGTCCGTTCTGCGCGTTCGTAAATACCACGATGCCTGAACCGGCGGCCGGATCGCCCATCATGAACGCCTTAAAAACGCCGTTATCGCCCCAGTGCCAAAAAATGGAACGATTCGAATAGTTTTCCAGCCCGATGCCAAGGCCCCACGATATTGCGGTGTTCAATTTGATCTGCGGCGAGAGCATTTCACGGCGGCCTGTTTCCGGCAGGCTGTGTTCGTCCCGCCGGTGAAGCTGCATCAGACGTGCCATGAAAAGAGCATATTCGTTGACTGAAGTAATAAGGCTGCCGGCACAATTTGGAAGCAGAGAATTTGGAAACGACGGAGACTCTTTGTCGATCAACGCGTTTGCTCGAACGGCGTCATCGTGCCGCCAGGACCGGACAGGCTTTTTCCAGTCATCTGCCAGTTTCAAATGCCGCCGCCCGCGTAGCACATTAAATGCCTCTACGGCCTCGGCCCTGCTTGAGTGGCCCCACGACATTTTCAAATCCGCCGCCGTCCAGCCAAAGGTGCTATTCACCATTCCTAGGGGTTTCAGCACTTTTTCCTGCATATATTCTTCGAAGCCGCGGTCGGCGATCGACTCGAGTACGCGTTGAAGATAATAGAATCCCTCGCCCGAATATTGAAACCTTTCGCCCGGCTTGAAAGCAAATTCAAGTTTCTGTCCGCGACCAAAACGCCAGTTTTGGAGGCCGGTCGAATGGGTCAAAACGTGGCGGGCGGTGATCTGCTTTGACTGTTCGGCGGCCGGCAAGTCTTCGTACGGCAGGTAATTCCAAAGCGGCCTGTCAAGATCAATAATATTCTCATCACGCATACGCAGAATAGCGTAAGTGAACAGCGGTTTGGACAGTGACGCCGCGCCGAAGAGCGTGTCTGCGTTTACCGATGCGGGATCACCGGCTTTCTTTACACCTGATCCCATCGACCACGAAAGTTTGCCGTCTTTCAAAAGTGCAACCGCCAGGCCAGGAACGTTCGACCATTCCATCAGTTGCGGCAGCTTGTCCAAAAAACTTGTGGACAGAACGCCTGATCTTAAAGTAGGGGCCTGGGCCGCACCGCTGCTGCCAATGATCGGAATAGCCGCGGCTGCGCCGGCCGCTGTAAGAAAGTCTCTGCGTTTCATATTTATTGCCGCATGCCGGCTATCCAATTCCTGGCCTTTCAACGAAACCGCATCGATATAGCCTGAGCACATAAGACTGCGGGCAAGCCCCTCATGCAAAGGGCTTGATTCCTGCTGATCAATGCTCCTGAGATGCTTTCACGATCTCGGCAGTTTCTGCCAATAGCCGCCCGAGGGGTTTGCCGAGATCTTTCGGAACGCTCGTATTCACCTGTACGGCAATAGCAAATTTGCCATCGGGGAAATACATCATGTCCGTCATATAGCCGGGGAAGAATCCGCTGTGTCCGTAAGTCAGGCCGGCAGGCGTCGGTCTGATGATGACGCCAAGCCCGTATTTTGCGTCGCGTCCAAGTTTAGCGGGAACGCCGTCGAGCATTGCCGGAAGCATTGAGGCATCGAACGCTTTGCCCTCGTACATCATTTTAGCCCAGCGGGCCAGATCTTCGCTGGTCGAAGCCCAGCCGCCGCCGGTCCATTCGAACTGAGGGTTGATCGCGAATTTTCCGCCGGTAATCATCGCATCCTTGCCGCCAAACGGATTATTCGAACCTGCATAACCTTGAATCAGCCCTTTGATCCTCGGGCCGTCCTGCGGGACCGTATTCTTAAGACCTAAAGGTTTCACCACGCGGCGGTTTGCTTCATCGTAAAACCGTTTGCCCGTCACTTTTTCGATGATCATTCCAAGCACAATATAGTTCGTGTCGGAATAATCCCAACCTTTGCCGGCCTCGAACGGGGCCTTTTCACCGAGCAGATACGAGACTAGCTCCGCCGGTTTCCAAACTTTGTCCGGGTTGGCCGTCAGGTCTTTCGTAAACGTGTCCTTAAACTCATATCGAACCAGGCCGCTTGTGTGGTTCATCAATTGGCGAACGGTGATGTACTTACTATTCGGAAGCCGGGCAAACCACGGTTCAGTGCCAAGATATTTTTCTATCCCGGCATCGAGATCGATCTTTCCTTCCTTTACCAACTGTAATGCGGTCGCCGCGGCGAATGTTTTGCCAGTGCTGCCCGCAAGCATCCTATCGTCCGGTTTCATTGCCGACCTTGTTTCGCGGTCGGAGTAGCCAACGGCGAGGCCCAGCGACTCACCGTTCGGCAGCACCACGCCGAGAGTTGCGCCCGGAAATTTTGCGGCCTTGTGCCATTCGTCCAGTTTTAGCTGGAGCTCCTTTTTAAGAACATTCGTTCCGGTCGCCGCAACAGGTTTCTGAGCGTGGGCTGAGACAGCAAGTGCAATGCAGAGGGTTACAAGGCTAAAGAATGTACGTTTCATTTGTTATCGGCTTGAAGGAATTTAAACTATCTCAACGCCGGACGAGGCCGTTTTCGAGATTAGTCCGATCACTCGAATTCAATGTTCGATCCAAGGCCTCGGCAAACTCTCAGTCTGAAAATAGCTCGTGAAAGCACTCGCGATCTCGCGGGTTTATTTTAACTTGAAATACGTGCGGTCCGCGGTCATCCATTTTTCGGGGTCCCAAAGGTCCAGGCTTAGGCCGATGCCGGCTTGAATGTCTGAATATTCTTCAGTCGTCGTCGGTTTGCCGTCAACAAAGAAAAGGACCTCGGCCGAAACCCAACCGCCTTTTGCCTTTACATATTTATTGAACTGCGTTTCCTGAATATTCTTCTTTTCCTTGCCAACAGGCTGGATAAGCCGAACAAAATAAAGTCCTTTCTTATCAACCCAAAACTGGGGCGACCGCAGATCGTCTTTCACCGCGCCAACGACGTATGCGGGCCTGCCTTGCCAAATTTCCTCATGAACGGCCGCAAGGTCAATGTTCATTCCCTTAAGCTGGGCAACGGTCGTTTCCACCGGCTGCATATACACATCAAACCCGAGGACCAGCAGCGGATGAACAAACGGACGCGCCGGGCCGGCCTTTCCGTCTCGAAATGAAATAAGCTTACCGTCGGCAAATAGAATTCCGTCGCCTTTTTCAATCGGAGCAAAGTCAATACGAAGCTTTCCCGGCAACGTCATCGCTTCGTACCAAATGGAAACATCTTTTGTTCCATCGGGTTTGAAGTTCGTGGTCTTTTGAACGAACGTAAGCGTCTTGTACCACTTGCCGTCATATTTGGAATGCATTGCGGCGATCAGATCGCTTCCGTTTTTTATCTCACCCGCCAAAGCACCGATAGACGAGAGAAGGATGAATAGGGTAATAAGGATCTTTCGCATATTGGATGTAAGTTGGAAATTCAATTCTATTTGCCGGCTATTTCTTCCGCACGTATATGAAGTCGAAAGTAGTTGCCCAGGTTTTGCCTTCATCGGACGAGCCCTCGCCATGCTGGCGGACATCGCCGTTGTCGAGCTTTGAATATGTCATTCTGGCGAGAACCTTTTTGCCGTTTGCTGCAGATTCGTTCACCAAAACCATTTTGCCGTCCACAAGGCCGCCAATGTAAGTTGTCATCAGGCCTTTAGCATCGACCCAAGTCTGGTGCCATTTGCCGTCGCGTGTGTCGAAAAGATTAAAGCTTTTGCCCGAAGAAAGCGGCGTGTCCCAGTTCTCGAAAATAATGCAGCTTCCCAAAATAAGCTGAATGCTGCTTGTCCCGACTGTCACACCCTGAGGATTCTTCGGCAGCCACTCGCCGATCCAGAAATCGAACTGACGAAATTCGGGCTTTGCTTTGCATGGATTGGCCACGATGTCCGAACGCTTCACGAAGTCAACAAATTTCGGGTCGTTCCTTACGCTTGCAAAATCGTTCTCACCGGTCAGCGATTCCGGACCGATGCCGCCGAGCGTCAGGCATTTTTCAAGCACCTCATACATCTTGTCCTTGTTGCCTGTGCGTGCATAACCGCGTGCAGCGGCAAGCGCGAAGATCGGGTTCGGCGAGATCACCATCGCCGCGTCGAGTGCGGTAACGGCCTCGGCATTTTTATTTATGCCAAGCAAGGAAATGCCATGACGGTAGTGTGCTCCGGCGTTTTTCTCCTCGGCCTTCGCGATTATTTCGTATGCCGCGGCCGCCGATTTCCAGTCCTGTTTCTGATATGCCTCATTCGCCGCGGCGCGCATTTCCTGCGTAATACTGCTGCCCGACTGCGGTTGAGCGGATACAACTGTGATCAGAAGCGATCCGATAAACAAGAGGTTTGCAAACTTTTCCAACATCGGTATCAAATCTCCATAGATCGCACGGCTACGGCTTCATGGTTTTTTCTTTATCGGTGCATGCTCCAGGATCGATGGTCGAGGCGCCGTTGGCGATCTTCCAGCCTGCGTCGGTTCGCACAAGATTAAATTGATTGATGCCGCAATGTGATATCTTGTCACCGGCGAAAAAGACGTATCGGCCCCAGACCATTGCCCAGTCACCGCTTACTTCAACATTCGGAGCGTACATCACTTCCTTGATCGCGCCCGGCTTGGTGAAAAACTTGGTGAATGCCTCGCCGCCTATCACATCAATACGTGACTTCCCGTCTTTTAGCTTGCGCACGGCGACGAGTTGATTTTCCGGCGTGCCGGCAGCAAGAATTCCCGTCGCGTTCGCGGCGGCCATCTCATCAAACAGCTTGTTGACAACGGCAAGGGCAGCAGCCTTATCATCCGGCTTTTGTGACATCGCGGGAATGGTGAGAGCAACAAGAGTTAGTAACAACAAGATCGGTATTTTCATATATGATTTTGAGTTCATTCGTAAGAGTTCTTCAGCATATCTCCCGCTGAACTAGAAATATCTTTTTTCCAGCATCGTGACGAACATCTGGGCATCAGGAAAATATTGTTTCATTTGCCGTCTAACTTCTTCGGTCTCGTTTGTTCCGACGTGTACGGCAATGATGTGTTTCGGCTTAATATGTTCGTTCACCAAATTTTGACCGGCCCTATTTGTAAGAAACCAGGCCGGCAGCAATGCGATGTCAATGTTCTGTTTGTCGAGATCGAACACGTCAAAGATCTCGGGCGATATAACGGCATCGCCAATATGAAGCACCTTTTTGCCGCCGATCGAGATAACGTGGGCAAGATTCTGGATCGAAGCATGACGGCCACTGCCGTGTCCAACCCCTAGCACCTCAATCTCGATGTCCACAAGCTTAATCGACTCGCGATGGTTGAGTTGATATTTGACAGGTGTAACGCGGTCCCTGATCAGATCATATTGAGCAAATTTCGAGGCGAGCTCATCCACGACCTGTCTCGACGAAGCGAAGACAGCCTTTGGAACATTCCTTAAATACTGCCCTACCGATTCCGGATGGAAATGGTCGCCGTGCATGTGCGAAACGAGAATTAGGTCGATCCCGTCGAATGGCGGAAGTGCTGCTTCGATCTTCTTGCGGTCACCGTCGGGAAGAAATGCATAATCGTCCAGATACTTTCGATGTAACCCGTCGATCAGAACGCGTTTGCCGCCCGACGAGATCAAGACACCTTCGTTGGCAATGTATTGTACCTCCAGCGTTCGTCCTTCGGGCATCGGCTCATCGAGGTCCGGAGATGCGTTAATCGGAGCCAACTCCGCATAAGGCCACGGCGAACAGGCCGTAACGAAACCGATCAGAACGGCGGCGGCTGAAAGAAATAAGATGCCTGTAAAAAAGCGCTTCATGCTGCGGGCTCCCAGATCATCACCTACGTTTGTTCCATAAACTTAACATTCGGCAGTTTGAATTGGAGTACTTTTGCTACATCTTCGGCTATCTAAGATCCGCCGAAAGCAATTATCTCGGGCACCGATAACATCACGGCCGATCTTAGCCCGGCGCCCGATATTGCTGTCTTGAACACACTTAGTTTTCGCAGCCTTCCGACGCCTTCCAAATGTGCGGGGCCGGCATCAGTGATCGCCGTATGCGCGGGCAGAAGGGTTTCGAGATCGGCAAAACTTCGAAGTTCAGTAAGGCCGTTGTAAGAAAGATTTGTCCGTGCCAAATTCAAAGATTTCATTTTTCTCAGCCCGGCAAGGTGAGCAAGCCCCGAATCGCCGATGGGCGTTTCGCACAGACCGAGCCATTCAAGCTCATGAAAGTTCGAAAGCAGTTTGAGGTCCGCGTCGGTGATCTTTGTGTTGTTCAGATCGAACTTGACCACATCGCCGCTGACGGTTGTTTCGATCTTTCCGTCAAGCCTCAATATCTCAGCGGCCGCGCGTTTGTCTTCGGTCGCGATCGACCCGCTGATCTTGGGGGCGATCTCGTCGAGCCATGCGTCAAGCTCCGCCTGTGTGTACCACTTGCCTTTTAACATTACGCCGGCCCGATCTCCGGCCGCCGAAATATCGTTTAACGGATTTGCGTTCAGCAACAGCATGTCGGCCTGCTTTCCTTTTTCGATCGTTCCGAGCCTATTTATCGTGCCGAGATATTCGTGAGCATTTCGCGTCGCCGCCGCCAGCACGGCGTAATTTGGCAATCCCGCATCGGCCAGGGCCTTCATTTCGCGGTGTTCCGAGAAACCGTAAAGAAAAAGGAACTCGGGCGTGTCTGACCCGACCATTATCTTGCCGCCGGCGTTGTGGATCGCCAGGATCATTTTGTCGCGAAGCTCTATCCAGCGTGCCCGTTTCTCTAATGGCACTTCGTTCAGCATCCGGTTCTTTTTGAAAAACTCAAGCCACTGCTTTTGCACCGACGCGGGATAGAATTTGAAATCACGCTGTGCTCGGATCGATTCCTCGGACCTAGCCCGGCCAAAGGTATTCTTCATGAAATGCTGGGTCGGATCGACGTAAGGGTTTGAGGCGACAGTTTTCCTGGCCACCTCCGCGATCTTGCTTTCGTCTATATGATCGAGGCTCTTCCAACTGTCGATACGGTAAATGTAAAGGTCGGAAACGGAGCCGTTCTTTTTTGCCTCATCCGTCAACAGCATTTCCATATAGCCGTCGAGATGCTCTATCTGCTGGCGTGCCTTCCATGCTCGCTCGACGCCGACGAAACGGCTGTCCGCGTGGCCGACGACGCGGATATTCTGCTTTGCCGCCTCATCAACCGCGGCCTCGTAAACCGGAG
>Ga0138256_10003929_pt1 | contig 15784 bp, 16 predicted proteins | sample KNB2016incub_MG_FD_105486 | JGI IMG/M metagenome (GOLD analysis project Ga0138256, IMG submission 105486) | Active sludge microbial communities from wastewater in Klosterneuburg, Austria - KNB2014incub_MG | ecosystem: Engineered > WWTP > Activated sludge > Unclassified | place: Austria... | reverse complement strand
TGTTGGCGACGTACAGCGACTGCAGGTCGTTGCTGGCGACGACGATGACCTTCTGGCACATGTCGCGGGCGATCGGCAGGCCGAAGCCGCCACACACGACGTCGCCGAGGAAGTCGAGCAGGACGTAGTCGAAGCCCCATTCGTGGAAGCCGAGTTTCTCGAGCAGCTCGAAGCCGTGGATGATTCCTCGTCCACCGCAGCCTCGGCCGACTTCGGGCCCGCCGAGTTCCATCGCGTAGACACCATCGCGCTTGAAGCAGACGTCACCGATCGCGACCGCTTCGCCGGCCAGCTTCTTCCTGGACGAGGTCTCGATGATGGTCGGGCAGGCGCGGCCGCCGAACAGCAGGCTGGTCGTGTCGCTTTTTGGATCGCAGCCGATGAGCAGGACCTTCTTGCCTTGCTGGGCCATCATGTAGCTGAGGTTGGCCAGCGTGAAGCTCTTGCCGATGCCGCCCTTCCCATAGATCGCGATGATCTGGGTTTCCTTGGTCACCGGTCCCGTGGCCACTGCAGGAGGCTCAACGGAAGCCTCGTGACGCAGGTCTTTCATCATGATGGTCACTGGGGCGTCCCTGACAGGGCTCAGCGTCGATGGAGCAGTACTCATGAACAGGACCTCCAGTCCAAAATCATCTTCAGGCATGCCGGGTCGCTGAATGCCGTGCGGTAGGCGGTATCGGCCTGCGCTGCTTCAGATCGATGTGTGATCAGCCCGTCCAGCGACAGGCGGCCCGACTCGGCCAGGTCCTTCACCGCCACGAGATCGCTGGGCAGCCATTGCGCCGCGATGCGGATGCGCGCTTCGCGCATGAAAGCTGGCGGGAACACGAAGGAAAGTGGCTCGTCGTAGAAGCCGGCGAGCACCACTTCGCCGCCCGGGGCCAGCCTTGAAATGAGCGTGTCGAGCAGCGAGGAATCACCGCTGACGTCGCAGATGCAGCTGTAGTTGCGGCGCGTGTCCTCGGCAGGATCGATCACCGCATAACCGGCGGCTCCTTCGCGACGGGCTGGATTGGTTTCCCAGACCGTGGGGGAGCTGCCGGCAACGACCGCTAGACGGGCGATCATGCGGCCCAGCACTCCGTGCCCGACGATCAGATCGGGCTGCTTCAAGCCCGCCATCGAATGCGCGTGGTAGCCCGTGGCCGCGAGGGCCAGCAGAACGCCCTGCTCGGCCAGATGCTCGGCGAACGGGATCGTGCGGGCTCCCGGCAGGACGACGTGCGCGGCGGCGCCGCCGAACAGTCCTCGCACATCGCCGAAGCATTTGGCGCCCGGCACGAAGACACGCTCGCCGACGCTGCGGCCCGACATCGAGCCGGCTTTCGCGACGCGCCCGACGGATTCGTAACCCGGGACCAGCGGGTAGCCCATCCCCGGGAAAGCTGGCATGCGCCCGGACCAGAGCAGGCGCTCGGTGCCCGTGCTGATGCCACTCCACTCGATATCGACCGTCACATCCTCATCTGTCGCATCGGAGAGGTCGAGGCGACTCAGCACGAGTTGCTCCGGGCGCTCGAGTACCACGGCCATCGTGTTCAACTCCGACCTCCGGCGCACGACAGAAGCGCCCTATGGCAACACTGGTGTGGGACAAGCTTCAGGTTCATCTACCGATCACTCCGACTGTGCGTGTAATGTTAAGCTGACATTTCATACTGTCAATTTACATTTACATTGATTCGCCGAGGGTTTACACGCGGCCCGGCCTCGCCACGATCACCTGGGTCTGGAGCGGCATGGGATTTCGAAGCAGCCGCACGTCGCCGAAACCGGCCGCGGTCAGCAGCTCCGTGAGCTGAGAGGCACTGCGCGACCGCCCCTTGCCCATCGCCAGCAGATAGAAGCCGAAGTACGCATCGCCCATCGCCTCGGCGCCACGCGTGCCAGCCATGGGCTCGGTCAACAGCAAGGTTCCGCCGTCTGGCATCGCCCGGCGAACGGCTTTCAGGATCTGCAGGGCGCGGGCATCGTCATGATCGAAGATCACCCGCACCAGGCTGATCACATCGCATCCGCCGGGCAACGGGTCACTGAAGAAACTCCCGCCAGCGACTGTCGTGCGACCCGCCAGACCTTGTTCGGCGAATCGCACCCGTGCACGTTCGGCCACTGCCGGCAGATCGAAAAGTACAAGCTGCAGGTGTGGCGCGCGCTGGGCCACGGCAGACAGGAACGTGCCTTCGCCACCACCCACATCGAGCAAGCGCCGGTGCTTGTCGAATGAATAGGCGTCGAGCACCTCGTCGGACACCAGGGTCTGCGAAGCGGACATCAGGGCCGAATACGGCGACACGCGCCCGGCCTCCAACGAATCGGGCGCGTCGGCTGCCGCGTAGGGCCAGTAACTTGCGAGGGCGGAAGTCCTCGCTTCACCCCGCAGCAGTGCCACAGGATCGGCCAGATCGACGTACAAATCGGCATGGTGCTCGACCATGGAGGCGATGGCCGCATCTCCCACGAGTGGCGCACCGAGCGGTCCGAGCCCGAAACGACCCCGACTGCGCTCCTCGACCAGGTCCAGCGACACCGCCGCACGCAACAGCCGCAGTGCGGCATCCTCGGAGAGCCCCAGCTGCGGCGCCAAAGCCGACAAGGTCTGGGGCTCGTGCGCCAGCATGTCGAACAGTCGCAAACGAACGCAGGCCAGCAGCACCTGCGAATACACGAACCCAGCCACCAGATCGAACAGCCCGCGCGCACGTCTCTGCGCTATCGGGCGTGTCAACGGGAAGGCTGCCGCCCAGCGCCGGAAACGCCGGCTTCCGACCAAACCGTCACGCCAGTTGAACCAGCGGTCTTTCAGTCGGTCGAGCAAGGACGGGTCGGGTTCCAGCAACGCCTGCGGCTCGGACCTGCCGAACGCGCTCATGCTGCAACGCGAACCACTTCCTCCGCCATCGCCTTGGGAACGAGCCGCTCGGCCTCGAATCGGACCAACGCACGCATCTGGACCGCACCCGGGCACGGTGGAATGGCTTCAATGGCGGCAGCGACCAGGCGATCGAAATGATGGATGGCGCCCTCCAGTCCCAGTTCCCGCGCTGCACTGGGGCGACACAGCGCGACGTCCTGACCGGTGGGCTTGCCCAGCGAAAGCGGGTCGGAAGCCACGTCGCGGATGTCGTCAGCCACCTGATACGCCTCTCCCAGCCATTCGCCGAGTGCACGCCAGGGTGCTGAATCGGCACCGGCAGCCTGCGCGCCAGCGATGGTGGCGGCGGCGAACAACGAACCGGTCTTGGCGCGCTGGTAGTCCGCAAGCGACACCCGAGGCTCGCACTCCCAGGCCTGCCCAGCCACGATTCCATGCGGCATGCCCGTGGCGCGACCGATGGTCCGCAGCAGCATCGGCAGGCGCAGCGGTGATTTCGTGGCGGCAGCGCCCAGCGTCTGGAAGGCCAGAACGATCAACGCGTCGCCAGCCAGCACCGCCAGGCTTTCACCGAAGGCGAAATGAACGGATGCCCTGCCCCGACGCGTCGGGGCGTCATCGAAGCACGGCAGGTCGTCGTGAACCAGCGAGGCACAGTGAAGCAGCTCGATCGCGGTGGCCGTGGCTTCCGACAACAGCGGATCGTCGTCGCCGCAGGCTTGAGCCACGGCAAGGCACAACTGGGGCCGAATGCGGGCGCCCCCGGGGAACACGGCATGCCGTATCGCACCGGCCAGCTTGGGCGGGCAGCCCTCTTCCTCTCCAGACGCGATGGCCGCAGCCAGAGATTGTTCGATGCGTGTGATGGGCTTCATTCCGGACTCCGGCTGTGCCTGCTGGCGGGTGGCTCGACGGCAAGGTGTAAATCTCGCCTGTCAAGATAATGTGTCAACTAATGTAGACACACATAAACACTCCGTCAACAGCACAGGCCCGGTGTCGCCCCCGGTCCGTCGAACTGAGTCAACCCGAAGGCTGAACCTCCAGGCGACCACGGGCCGCGGAAAGCGTTACTGCCAGCAAGGCCGTTGCCGCGTAGATGGCGTTGATGACGGGTGTCGGCGTCCCCGTGATCCGGCCGAGTTCCACCACGCTGCCAACCAAGGCCTCCAACTCCAGTGCACGCCCCAGTTCCACATCGCGCAGCATCGAGGTCTTGTGGGCGCCGACCGCTGCTGCCCCGGCCAGGCGTTGCTCGAGCGAGATCTTGAAAACGACCCCGAGCCGCTCGGCCACGCCCTGAGCCTCGAGCATCATGTCGGCGGCCAACCCGCGGGCCAGCGGATGGCGGCAGATCCCTTCCAGCGTCGCGTGCGTCAACGCACTGATGGGATTGAAGCTGAGGTTGCCCCACAACTTGATCCAGATCTCGGCGCGGATGTCCCTGCTGACCGGCGCCTTGAATCCGGCCCGCATCAAAACCTTCGAAATCGCCTCGACGCGCTGGGTGCGCGTGCCATCGAGCTCACCCAGCGTGAAGCGATTGCCCTCGATCACCCGAACCACACCCGGTTCGACCAGTTCGGCGGCCGGGTAGACCACGCTGCCGATCACGCGATCGGTCTCGATGTGCCGCGCGATGACGCCGCCGGGATCGACACTGGTCAGGCCGAGTCCCTCGTACGGGCCCGCGAGCCGATGGAAGTACCACCAGGGCACCCCATTGATCATCGTCACGACGACCGTTTCCGGCCCGAACAACGCGCGCAGCTGCGGCAGCACTTGATGCACCTGATGCGCCTTCAGTGTCAGCAGCACCACATCCTGCGAGCCGGCATCGGCCGGGTCCCGCACCGCGCGAACGCCGTGTGCGTGCTGCACGCTGCCGTCCTCGAGGATGAGTCGGAAGCCTCGCTCGTTGATGGCAGACAGGTTCTCGTTGCGTGCAATGAAGGTGACTTCCTCACCCGACAGCGCGAGCCTTGCACCCAGGTAACCGCCGATCGCTCCGGCACCAACCACCGCCATCTTCATGATGTGTGCCGTCCTGCCCGTGGGCTCAACCGAGCCCCAGTCGCTGAGCCAGACCGATGCGCTGCAACTTGCCGGTGGCGCCTTTCGGAAGCTCATCCATGAAGAGGATCTTCCTCGGTACCTTGTAGTCGGCAAGGCGCTGGGAAACGAAAGCCTGCAGTTCTCGTTCCGTGGCAGGAACTCCCTCCTTCAACACGACGACAGCAGCCACTTCCTCGCCCAGCTTGGGATGCGGCACGCCGAAGCAGACCACCTGAGCCACCGCCGGGTGGTCCATCAGGATCTCGTCGACCTCGCGCGGACTGACCTTCTCGCCGCCCCTGTTGATGATCTCCTTCAGGCGCCCCGTGATGCTGAGGTAGCCCTCGGCGTCTTTCGCGCCCTGATCGCCCGTGCGAAACCAGCCGTCGGCGTAGCCCTCTTCGTTGGCGCGCGGATTGTTCTCGTAGCCTGCGGTCACGTTCGGGCCGCGGATCACGATCTCTCCGATCTCACCCGGCCCCAGCAGCCTGCCGTCCTCGCCGCGGATCTCCACCTGCGGACCGCCGGGAAGGCCCACGGTTCCGGGCTTGCGTACCTTCGGAGGCAAGGGATTCGAGGCCATCTGGTGCGTGGCTTCGGTCATGCCGTAGGCCTCGATCAACGGCGCATCGAAGACGGCTTCGATCTCCTTGATGACCTGCGGCGGCATCGACGACGACGACGACCTGATGAATCGCAGCGGATGGCGCCGGATGGTGTCGCCATGCCCCCTGCCCCGCGCAGCAATCGCCTGGTGCATGGTCGGCACGGCGGTGTACCAGGTGGGATGAGCCTCTTCCATCCAGCCGAAGAATTTCAGCGCGTTGAAGCCCGGCGTGCAAAACACCTGCGATCCCGCCGACAGCGGTGCCAGCACCCCGGCGATCAGCCCGTGGATGTGGAACAACGGCATGATGTTCAGGCCGATGTCGGCCGGCATGAACTGCAAGGTATGGCGGATGTGTGCTGCCGATGAGCACAGGTTGCCCACCGTCAGCGGAACGATCTTCGGCCGCGAAGTGGTCCCCGAGGTGTGCAGCACCATCGCGACGTCATCGGGCTGCGCGTCACCCGCGTCGGGCACGCGCGTGCTGGCCTGGATAGCTCGCGGCTCGAGGGTGAACTGGCCGGCTGGCGCAGCCGGCGCAACCACCAGATCGATGATCTGCACGCCGAGCTTCGAAGCCACGGCGATCGCAGGCGACGCGCTGCCCCGCGCGACGATCAGGGCGCGCGCCTGCAGGTCGCTCAGGTAGAACTCGAACTCGTCGGCGCGGTAGCCCGGATTCAGTGGGGCGCTGGTGACGCCCGCCGCACAGGCCAGAAAGCAGGTTGCCATCTCGGGGCCGTTGTCGAGCACGATTGCAACGCGGTCGTTGCGACCGATGCCTAGCGAGTTCAGGCTGCCCAGCGTGGCGTCCACGAGTTCGCGCAGCCCGGAGTACGTCAAGGTCGTACGCGACGGGGCCGAAATCGCCGGATCGTTGTCTGCGCCGGCGGCAAGGAGGGATCGAAGTGAAGTCTGCATGGCGGTGCCGAGGTCTGAGGCTCTGTGCGAACCACGGGTGATGTGACTCAGTTTGGACCGACTTTAGCGGCGCCGGGATAATGCCGGTCGCGTTGGGCTCGCGAACAGCGCGAGTCCGACAGCCCCTTACTTGAATGCGATCCTGCATCCCCTCGCCTTGAAGTCTGCCCCCGGCCCCGCGGTCGCGCCCACTCCTTCTGCGCCGGAATCCGTTTCGGCCCGGCTCGAATTGATCGGACTCTCGTGCGTTCGGGGCACGCGCCGCCTGTTCTCGAATGTCGACTCGGTCGTGCAGGCCGGACAACTGCTTCGCCTGCAGGGCGCGAATGGTGCGGGCAAGACCAGCCTGCTGCGGACGATGTGCGGACTGTCTGCTCCGGACCGGGGTGAAGTGCGCTGGCGCGGTCGCTCCATCGGAGCCGATCGAGATGCCTTCCATCGGGATCTGATCTACCTGGGACACGCTGCGGCGCTGAAGGATGACCTGTCTGCCATCGAGAACATGCAGGCTGCCTGCATGCTGGGAGGGCAGCGACCGTCTCCATCCCAGATGATGTCCGCACTCGCCGTGGCCGGATTGCGACAGCGCGAGCACCTCAGCGCCCGCAGCCTGTCGCAGGGCCAGCGCCGGCGGGTCTCCCTCGCGCGGCTGGTGCTGAAGCCGTCGCCCCCGCTGTGGGTGCTCGACGAGCCCTTCAACGCGCTCGACGTGGCAGCCACCGACTGGCTGCTTTCCGTCGTGACCGCTCAGTTGCGCGCAGGCGGCATCGTGGTGCTGACCAGCCACCAGCCGGTGGCGATCGATGCATCACTCTCCCAGGTCACGTTGACGCTGTGACGCCCGCACCGACCCCAGCGAACGGGCAGCACACCGTGCCGTCCAGCGCCCTCGACGCCATGCGCAGCGTCTTCCTGCGCGACCTGCGCCTTGCGATGCGCCGCCGCGCCGACACGGCGGCAGCGCTGTTCTTCTTCGTCATCGTCGCCAGCCTGTTCCCGCTCGGCGTCGGCCCCGAGCCGAAACTGCTGCGCACGATGGCGCCCGGCGTGGTCTGGGTTGCGGCGCTGCTGGCGTCGATGCTGTCGCTGGGGCGCCTGTTTTCGGACGACCACCAGGACGGCACGCTGGAGCAACTGCTCCTTTCAGTGTGTCCGCTGCCGCTGATCGTGCTGGCGAAGATGGCGGCGCACTGGTTGTGTTCCGGGCTGGCGCTGACGCTGGTGGCGCCCGTGCTGGCCCTGCAGTTCGACCTGCCGGCCGAGGCGATCGGCGTGCTGGTGGTGTCGCTGCTGCTGGGAACGCCCCTGCTGAGCCTGATCGGCGGCATCGGTGCCGCGCTGACGGTGGGCGTCCGCGGCGCCGGGGTGCTGTTGTCGCTGCTGGTGCTGCCCTTGTGCGTGCCGGTGCTGATCTTCGGCGCCGGCGCGGTCGATGCCACCCTGGCTGGCCTGCCCGTGGGGGCGCATTACTCCCTGCTGGGTGCGATGCTGGTGCTGGCGCTGTTTGCCGCCCCCTTCGCCGCCGCCGCTGCCCTGCGGATCGCGCTCGAATGAGTGCGTTGCACAATAACGGGCTGTCTGGAGCGCCGGTCTGTTGCCGGCCTGCGTCCAAAGGGTGACAGCCGGAGCCCGAATTCGTGCAGTTCTCTGAAATCAACTGGTTCAAGTACGCCGCTCCGCAGCGTTTCTATGCGCTCGTCGGGCGCATCGTTCCCTGGGTGAGCGTGCTCGCGGTGGTGCTCGCCGCAGCCGGCCTTGTCCTCGGCTTGCTGATTGCACCGACCGACGCGCAGCAGGGCGACGCCTATCGCATCATCTTCATTCACGTGCCTGCCGCGTGGATGTCGATGGTGGTGTACCTGGCGATGGCGTTCTGGGCCGCCGTCGGGCTGATCTTCAATGCACGGCTGTCCGCGATGCTGGCCACGGCGCTGGCGCCGTCGGGCGCACTGATGACCTTCATCGCACTGTGGACCGGCGCCTTCTGGGGTCGTCCGACCTGGGGCGCATGGTGGGTCTGGGACGCACGGCTCACGTCGGAGCTGGTGCTGCTGTTCCTGTACATCGGATTCATGTCGCTGCACGCCGCCATCGATGATCCGCGACGAGCCGACCGCGCTGCGGCGCTGCTGGCACTGGTCGGTGCAGTCAACGTGCCGATCATCTACTTCTCCGTGAAATGGTGGAACACGCTGCACCAGGGTGCATCCGTCAGCATCACGAAGGGCTCGAGCATGGCGGCGCCGATGCTGGCGGGCATGCTCGTGATGGCACTGGCCTTCTGGGCCTATTGCATCGCGGTGTCCCTGGCGCGACTGCGGGTCGTCATCCTAGAGCGCGAGCGTCATGCGCACTGGGTGCAAGCTGAATTGGGGAACGCATGAGCGGTCCGGCGAGTCCATGGGACCTGCAAAGGCTGAAGGACTGCGGATGATCTGGAACAGCTGGACCGAGTTTGTCGCGATGGGCGGCTACGGACTCTATGTGTGGGGCTCGTTCGGAGTCACGGCTGCCGTGATCGCCGCCGAGGTCTGGGCGGTCGCCGCGCGCCGCCGGGCACTGATCCGACTTGAACACGGCGCCCGCGGCGCCGATCTGGGAGAGACCTGATGAAACCGAGAACCAAGCGAGGCCTGGCCATCGTGGTGGGCCTGGCAGCCCTCGGCATCGCCAGCACGCTGGTGCTCAACGCGTTCCAGAGCAATCTGGTGTTCTTCTTCAGCCCGTCGCAGGTGGCGGCCAACGAGGCCCCGCGCGAGCGCAGCTTCCGTGTCGGCGGCTTGGTCGAAGAGGGAAGCATCGTGCGCGATTCGAAGACCCTCCAGGTCAACTTCGTGGTGACCGACCTGGCGAAGACGGTCCCGGTCGTTTACACCGGTCTGCTGCCTGACCTGTTCCGCGAGGGCAAGGGCGTCGTGGCGCAGGGCAAGATGGGAGCGGACGGCGTCTTCCATGCCGAGCAGGTGCTTGCCAAGCACGACGAGAACTACATGCCACCCGAGGCGGCCGACGCGCTGGCAAAGGCACGCAAGGGCGATCTGCCTGCGGGGGCCATGAGTTCCTCGTCCGAGCTGCGCAGTCCTGGAGCCCAGCCGTGATTCCCGAGATCGGTCATGTGGCGCTGATCCTGGCGCTCACGATGGCACTCGCCCAGAGCGTGCTGCCGCTGGTCGGCGCACAGCAAGGGAACGCCGCCTGGATGTCACTGGCGCGCCCCTCGGCGCGTGGCCAGTTCATCTTCATGCTGATCGCCTACGGGTGCCTGACGTATGCCTTCGTCAACAACGATTTCTCGGTGCTGCTGGCCGCCGAACATTCGAATTCGTCCCTGCCGCTGATGTATCGCCTCACGGCGGTTTGGGGCAACCACGAGGGCTCGATCCTGCTGTGGTCCCTGATCCTGTCCGGCTGGACGTTCGCGGTGTCGATCTTCTCGAAGCGGCTGGACGACGTGACGGTCGCGCGCGTCCTTGGCGTGATGGGGCTCGTGAGTTGCGGCTTCATGCTGTTCACGCTGTTCACGTCGAATCCCTTCGAGCGGCTGTTGCCGGCCGCTCCTGACGGCCGCGACCTGAACCCGCTGCTGCAGGACCCGGGCATGGTGATCCACCCGCCGATGCTCTACATGGGATATGTCGGCTTCGTCGTGGCATTTGCGTTCTCCATCGCGGCGCTGCTGTCCGGCCGACTCGACGCTTCCTGGGCGCGCTGGTCGCGGCCCTGGACCACGGTGGCCTGGTGCTTCCTGACCTGCGGCATCGCGCTAGGCAGCTTCTGGGCCTACTACGAACTGGGCTGGGGCGGCTGGTGGTTCTGGGATCCGGTCGAGAACGCCTCGTTCATGCCCTGGCTGGTCGGCACGGCGTTGATGCATTCGCTGGCAGTCACTGAAAAGCGCGGCGGTTTCAAGATGTGGACCGCATTGCTGGCCATCCTTGCATTTTCCCTTTCGCTGCTGGGTACCTTCATCGTTCGCTCGGGCGTGCTCAGTTCGGTTCACGCATTTGCGTCGGACCCGGCCCGCGGCATCTTCATCCTGTCGTTCCTGGTCGTCGTGATCGGCGGCTCGCTGCTGCTGTTCGCGTGGCGGGCGTCTTGGGTCGGTCTGGGAGGCAGCTTCGACCTGGTGTCGCGCGAATCGATGCTGCTCGCCAACAACGTCCTGCTGGTGGTGGCCGCCGCTGCGGTGCTGCTGGGCACGTTGTACCCGCTGGTGCTCGACGCCCTGGACATGGGCAAGATCTCGGTCGGCCCGCCGTACTTCGTCGCGGTGTTCGTGCCACTGATGGCGCCAGCGCTGTTCCTGATGGGCGTGGGCCCGATGGCGCGATGGCGACAGGCGGGTGTCATCGACCTCGGCCGTCGGCTGCGCTGGGCCTTCGGTGTCAGCGCCGCATCGGCAGTGATCGCGCCGCTGGCGCTCGGGCACTGGACACCGATGATCGGCTTCGGCCTGCTGCTGTCTGCCTGGATCGCCAGCACCGCCGTGCTGAATCTGGTGACACGACTGAGCGAGTCCAAGGCCGACTACCTGGGCGGGCGCTTCCTGGCTCAGTCCGGCAGCTATTACGGCATGCTGCTCGCGCACCTGGGGGTCTCGGTGTTCATACTTGGTGTCACCGTGGTGAGCGGTTACCAGAGCGAAAGCGACGTTCGCATGCAGGTCGGCGAAACAACGTCGGCCGGCGGCTACACGTTCACGATGCAGGGCGTGCGTGAAGTCAAGGGGCCCAACTACGTGGCCGCGCAGGCTTCCATCGGCGTCACCCGCGACGGGCAGACCGTGAGCACGCTGTGGCCCGAGCGCCGCATCTACAACGTGACACGCTCGCCGATGACCGAAGTCGCCATCGACAGGAGTCTGGCCCGCGATCTGTACGTGGCGCTCGGCGAGCCGGTCAGCCCGACGGCCTGGAGCGTGCGCGTTCATCACAAGCCGCTGGTCAATCTGATCTGGCTCGGCTGCCTGCTGATGGCCGGCGGTGGACTGCTGGCGGTGATGGACCGGCGTTACCGCGTTCGACGCACGTCGCAGGCCAATGCTCCGGTGCCGACCGGATCGGCGGGCCTTCCGCCACGGCCGATGTCCATCATCGGCATGATCGTTCGAAAGTTCCGGACCCGATGAAACGATATCTGCTGCCCCTGCTGGTGTTCGTGCTGCTCGCAGGCTTTCTCGCAGTCGGCCTGAAGCGCGACCCTCGCGAAGTGCCGTCACCGCTGATCGACAAGCCTGCCCCGGCGTTCAGCCTGCCGCAGCTGGACGCTCCCGATCAGCAGGTGTCGCCGAAGGATCTGCTGGGCCAGGTCTGGCTGCTCAACGTCTGGGCATCGTGGTGCGTTGCTTGCCGGCAGGAACATCCGCTGCTGGTCGATGTCTCGAAGTCGGGGCAGGTCAAGCTCTATGGGCTGAACTACAAGGACAAACGCGAGGACGCACTCGGCTGGCTGCAGCAGTTCGGCAATCCCTATCTGAAATCGATGTCTGACACCGAGGGGCTGGTCGGCATCGATTACGGCGTGTACGGTGTGCCCGAGACCTTCGTCATCGACAAGCAGGGGGTCATTCGCTACAAGCAGATCGGCCCGGTGACGCCTGAGGCGCTGCGCGACACGCTGCTGCCGCTGGTGGCGAAGCTGGAGAAGTCATGAGGCGCCTCAGGCTGATCGCGCTGGTGCTGATCAGCGCGACCTGGGGCGTGCATGCCGCTCCCGAAGCTGCTCGTTCCCCGCAGGAGGCTGCCAACAGCGCCGCCGATCCTGCACTCGAGGCACGGGTGATGAAGGTCGCCGAAGAATTGCGCTGTCTGGTCTGCCAGAACGAGACCATCGCTGCGTCCCATGCCGATCTGGCCGTCGATCTGCGCAAGCAGATTCGCACGAAACTCGGCGAGGGTCAGTCCGAACGGCAGATCCTCGACTTCATGGTCGAACGCTACGGCGATTTCGTGCTGTATCGCCCCGCCCTGAAGGCCACCACCGTGCTGCTGTGGCTGGGTCCCTTCGCATTGCTGCTCGTCGCGGGCTTCGCGCTGACGCGCGCCATACGCGGTCGCCAGCGACAGGCAGCCGCACCACTCAGCCCCTCCGAGGCCGCCCGCGCCCGGCAGCTCCTCGACGAAAGCCCCTCCGGCTCATGACGATTTTCTGGACTCTGGTCGCCGCACTGAGCGTGCTGGCGCTCACCCTCGTTTTGCCGGTCCTGATCAAGAGGCGCCCGGGCGCGGTTCCGGTCAGTGGGGCATCGGCCCGATTGTCGACGATCGCGATCCTGCGTGATCAGCGCTCCCAGCTCGACGCCGAACTGGAGGCCGGCACCCTCGACGCAGAGCAGCACCGCGCCGGCTGTGAAGAGATCGAACGACGCGTGCTCGAGGAAGCCGAGGGCTCGGCTGGTGGCGTCGCTCCAGCGGCCGGGGTGGCACTCGGCGCGACACCGCGAGCCTGGAAGACCGCCCTGGCGCTCGGGCTGGGCGTTCCGCTCCTGGCCATCGGCATCTACGGGCAGCTGGGTGCACCGCAGGCCATCGACGCGCGTCCCGCTGCGGTGGCGACCAGTGCTGCCGACGAGTTGACGGTCGCGCAGGTCGAGAAGCTCGTCCAGACGCTGGCCGAACGCATGGAGGCCAAGCCGGATGACGTCCAGGGGTGGACCCTGCTGGCGCGCACCTACGCCACCATGCAGCGCTTCGCCGAAGCCGACAAGGCCTACAGCCGCGCCACCGCGCTGGCCCCGCAGGATGCCCAGTTGCTGATCGATCACGCCGATGTGCGTGCCATGCTGCAGGGCCAGCGTCTGGCCGGTGAGCCCGCTCGCATGATCGCCCGCGCTCTCGAACTGGACCCGAAGAACGTGAAGGGGCTGGCGCTCGCCGGGGGAGTGGCCTACGAGGCAGGCGACAACCCGCAGGCCGTCCATTACTGGAAACTGGCGCGTGATCTGACCCCGCCCGGCAGCGAGTTCGCCGACAACCTGACCAAGGGGATTGAACAGGCCCAGGCGGGCGCTCCCTCGGATGCCGGCGCACCGCCTGCACCGTCCGAAAGTGGCGCGCCTGCAGCCGCCGGTGCCGGCGGTTCGGCCACCGGACCTGAGGCGAGCAAGGCTGCGGCCTCCCGGATCACCGGACAGGCGAGTCTGTCCCCCTCCCTTGTGTCCAAGGTCGCGCCGACCGACACCGTCTTCATCTTCGCGCGCGCCGCCGAAGGCCCGCGCATGCCGCTGGCGATCGTGCGCCGCACCGTGGCCGACCTGCCCATCACCTTCACGCTCGACGGCACCATGGCGATGTCGCCTGAAATGAGCCTGTCGAGGTTTCCGGTCGTCGTGGTCGGCGCGCGGGTGTCGAAGTCCGGCAATGCGATGCCCAGTCCCGGCGACCTCACCGGCCAGGTCGCAAATGTCAAGGTCGGCACCGAAGGTTTGAACATCGTCATCGACACGGTGCAACCGTGATCGATGGAATGGGATCCAGCCAGTATCGATAAGGAAATTGCCATGCAAGTGCAACGTTTCGTCAAATGGCTCGGCGTGCTGGCAAGCCTGCTGGTCCAGGCTGCCGCCTTGCCGGTCCAGGCGCAGACCACGCAGATCAAGACCGAGTACCTGATGACGTACGAGGTGCCTCTGGACGCGCCTGTGCCAATCGACGGCTCGCTGCTGATCGTCAACGTCAAGCCCACCGGGGGCTGGGCCAAGGGCCCTGCAATCAGCGGGACCTTCCTTTCGCCCGGCGCCGACTGGCTGCGCGTCCTGCCGTCCGGCGCGTTGCGCCTGGACGTGCGCGCCCTGCTGAAGACAGATGACGGCGCATTGATCTACGTCACCTACAACGGGATCGTCCAGAACTCGCCCGAGAGCGCCGAGAAGTTGAACAAGGGGGAGCGGCTCACCGCCAAGGACATCCCCTACTTTGTCACCGCCCCGACCTTCCAGACCTCGTCGCCCAAGTACGCCTGGCTCAACAGCGTGCAGGCGGTGAGCAAGATGGTCGAGATCAAGTTCGGCGAAGGCGGCTTCGTCAGGTACGACACCTTCATCGTGCGCTGATCCGCACCAGGCGGTTCACCATCTGCTGTCCTCAGACGGCCGCGACCACCCGACTTGGCAGGGCTTCGGCACGCAGCGCCGACAGGCACAGCGCAGCCACCTGGGCTGGTTGCTCCTCGTGAACGATATGACCTGCGCCGCTGAGTCGCGTCAGCGTGGTTCGGGCCTGCGGCGGCAGCAATGCGAGCACCCGTTGCGCCTGAGCGGGGGGCACCGCCCGGTCGTTGTCTGCAACGATCAAGGCGACCGGAGTCTGCAGCCGCGGAAGGTCACGCGCCAGCGGCTGCACATCCCAGTTGGCCATCATCGCGAGCGCACCCTCGATGTGCCCGGGATTGCTGACGATCCGCCCATACAGCGCCATGCCCGCTTCGTCCAGCACCGACCCGGTGTCGCTGACCAGGCGCGCGATGGCACGGGGATCGGCGGCGCGTCTGGCGACCATGCCCGGCGCGAACGGCAGTGCTGCCATCAGTTTCGCTGCGGGCGGGAACAGCACGCCGGCGAGACCGCCCAGTGGCAGGAAGGCGCCGTTGATGCTGATCAGGGACTGCGGGGATGCATGTCCATCCAGGCACATCCGCGCCCCGAGCGCGGCCCCTGCGGAGTGGCCGATGATGATCGTCGGTGTGGCGTCGAGCGCATCCAGCAGGGCGCGGACCGACTGCGCCATGCCGGGCAGCGAGGCCTGCCATGCGCTGGGCATGCTGGTGTAGGCATGCCCGGGCAGGTCGAGCAGCAGCAGATCGAAATGCGGCTGCAGCCAGGGCAGCATCGGGTGCCATGAATGGCTCGATGCGCCGGTGCCATGCAACAGCAGCGCCAGCGGCGCGGGTCCGGGCACGGTCGGCGCGCTCGTGGCACGGGCAAACCGCTGCACGTGCCAGCGCAGTCCGCCGGCCTCGACGAACTGGCTGGCCTCGCGATGCGGCCAGTCGCGACCGTCCTGCTCCCAGTTCAGTCGTGCCGACACAGACCGCCCCCGCTCATCGAGCGACCGCAGTCGGTCCCGACGCCGCACGAGCAGCCAGGGAAACGGCCTGCGACAACGCCGCGGATCCCGCATGCGGCAGCGGCAGGTAACTGGCGCCCATCTGGTCGGCCAGTTGCCGGGACAAAGGCTGGGGCTGTGGCGACGTGTCTATCAGCAAGGCGCGCAGACCCGCCTCGCGAAACTGACGGGCCGCCAGCAGCACGTCCTCGGCGGCACGCACCCGCCCGGGACTGCCGTCGCGGGCGATGTTGCCCCGGCCATCGGTCAGCAGCACGACGA
>Ga0138256_10003928_pt1 | contig 15784 bp, 11 predicted proteins | sample KNB2016incub_MG_FD_105486 | JGI IMG/M metagenome (GOLD analysis project Ga0138256, IMG submission 105486) | Active sludge microbial communities from wastewater in Klosterneuburg, Austria - KNB2014incub_MG | ecosystem: Engineered > WWTP > Activated sludge > Unclassified | place: Austria... | reverse complement strand
GACAAGATGCGCAAGCACAACTCGCGTCTCTGGCTCGTGAATACGGGTTGGGGCGGCGGACCTCACGGTGTTGGAAAACGGATCAGTCTCAAAAGCACTCGAGCGATCATTGATGCCATCCACAGCGGCGCACTCGCCAGCGCAAAGCGGGAGCGAGATCCGGTATTTGGCTTTGACATCATCACCGAAGTACCCGGAGTTCCTGCTGAGATTCTGCGTCCTCGAGACAGCTGGGCCGACAAGGCTGCTTATGACGCGACCGCGAAGAAGCTGGCAGGACTGTTTAACAAGAACTTTGAAACCTACGCCGCAGGCGCAAGCGATGAAGTGCTGGCAGCTGCGCCAAAAGTTTAAGCACCCATGCACAAGTTAAATGGCATAATCGCAGGAATCCCAATCAGGGGACTAACGTCCCCCGCTCGCCGGGAACCCGGCGAGCCGCGAGACGGCAGTCTCCGGATCCTTTTGCGCAATCGATTGTTATGCCCCAAAACTTACCAATGGGTGCTTAATCGATGAACTGGCTCTCTGAACTCCATGAAACGCAACCGGTTGCTCATGCCGTTGGTATTCTGTCATTTGTCTGCGTGCTAGGCATGGGGATTGGCAGTATCAAGCTGCGCGGGGTGGGGCTGGGAACTGCAGGTGTGCTCTTCGCGGGCATTCTTGTTGGCCACTTCGGAAATCCGATTGACCATCATACGCTCGAATTTGTGAAGGAACTCGGGCTAATCCTTTTCGTCTTCACGATTGGCTTGCAGCTTGGACCTGGTTTTTTCTCCACGCTGCGTCAGCAGGGGATGAAGCTGAACGCACTCGCTGCGGCCATCGTCCTGTGCGGAGCGATCACGGCACCGCTCACCGGCTGGATCGCGGGCTTCGATATGGCTGCAGTCCTGGGAATTTTTTCCGGGGCAACCACCAATACTCCCTCCCTGGGAGCTGCATCACAGACACTGGAAATGATTCCGGACGTCGCAGCCGACCGTCTCGCGCTTCCGGCGCTGGCCTATGCGGTGACATACCCGGCTGCGATTGCAGGAATTATCGGAACGCTGCTCCTGCTCAAACAAATGTTTCGCATTGATGCGGTGCAGGAAGCTGCAATCTTCGCATCGGCCCATCGCAAACACGGCGAGCCGCTGGAACGCCGCACCATGATCGTGACGAATCCGAATCTCTTCGGAATCTCCATCGGGACCATTCCAGGACGCTTGGAATCCGGTGTAACGATTTCCCGCCTGCAACATGGTGCGGAAACACGCGTCGCCAATGAACGATTACTGATCCAGCAGGATGACCGCCTGGCGGTCGTGGGAACATGCCGCGGTCTGGACCAGTTCCAGCGGGTGGTCGGTCAGCGAAGCGATGAAGACCTGGTGCTGACCGAAAACCAGTTGACCTTTCGACGTGTTGTGGTTACGGATCGTAAGGTGCTGGGCAGGACAGTGGATCAGCTCAAACTGGACGAACGCTTTGGCGTTGCAGTGACCCGAATTACCCGTGCTGATATCGAGATGACCGCAGTGCCGGGACTCCGACTGCAGTATGGGGATTTGGTGCATATGGTTGGCTCCGCAGAAGACCTTGACAAGGCCAGCCTTGCCCTTGGAAACCTGATCCGGGAATTGGGTGAGACACAGTTTATTCCGTTGTTCACTGGCATCGTTCTGGGCATCGTCCTGGGCACGTTGCCCATCGCGTTACCCGGATTGCCGCAGCCCATGCGACTTGGCCTGGCTGGCGGTCCGCTGATTATTGCACTCGTACTGAGTCGACTCGGCCACATTGGTCGCCTCGTTTGGCACATGCCAGTGAGTACCAACGTCGCTTTTCGCGAATTCGGCATTTCGTTCTTCTTTGCAGCCGTTGGACTGAGTGCCGGCACAAAATTCTTTGCCACAGTCTTCAGCGTAATCGGACTCAAATGGCTGCTGGCAGGTGTCTGCGTCACGGTTGTACCGCTGATGTTGATCGGAATCTTTGCACGAGTCGTCTTGAAAATGAACTTTATGGACCTTAGCGGACTGCTTGCCGGAAGCATGACGGATCCGCCAGCGCTGGCGTTTGCATCGAACATCGCAGGTTCCGACGCGCCGACCGTTGCCTACGCCACCGTTTATCCACTCACCACACTGTTGCGAATTCTTTCCGCGCAGATTCTGGCACTGACTCTCATATGAACATCACAGTCCTTGGCGAGCCATGTTACGAATCGCCACTGAAGAACCGGATCAGCGACCAGATTCGCATTCCGGAATACATCGAAACCGGCGTCGATCCTGGACTGCAGTTCGAGCTCGCCGGTCCCCGTGATAAACTCTTCTTCGACCCACAGCAGACTCGTGCCGGAATCGTGACATGTGGCGGATTGTGTCCTGGCCTGAACAATGTCATCCGGTCGCTGTTTCTGGAGTTGCACTACGGTTACGGCGTGACAGAAGTGCTTGGCTTTCGCGGCGGCTACAGCGGACTCGATCCGAAATGTGACGCAGGTCCGGTCACGATTACACCGACGTTTGTTAGTGACATCCATAAGAAAGGCGGCACGGTCCTTGGTTCGTCCCGAGGACCAGTTGATATCGAAGCGGCAATCGACAACTTGATTGGTCGTGGTGTAAATATCCTGTTCACTGTCGGCGGAGACGGAACACAACGTGGTGCGAAAGCCCTGTTCGAGGAAGCGCGCCGCCGGGGCTATCCGCTCTCTGTCGTAGGTGTTCCCAAAACCATCGATAACGATATCGGTTTTGTTTCCCGCACATTTGGTTTCCTCACGGCCGTTGAGGAAGCCTGTCGAGTTCTGGAATGTGCGCACACGGAGGCCAGCAGCGTGCCAGGCGGAATCAGTCTTGTCAAACTCATGGGCCGACATGCAGGATTCATCACGGCTGGTGCGACGGTCGCCAGCCAGGATGTGAATTTTGCGATTATTCCGGAGGTTCCGCTTCAACTGAATCAGTTCCTGGCCGCACTCAAAGCAAGGATGCAGCGCAGTTCACACTCGCTGATTGCCGTCGCAGAAGGCGCTGGTCAAGACCTGCTCATGGCCGATTCCACCACACATGATGCGTCCGGCAACGTCAAACTCCGGGACATTGGCCCCTACCTGCGTGAACAAATTGAGAGCTACTTCAAACAGGAGGGGATACCAGTGGTGATGCGATACTTTGACCCGAGTTACCAGATTCGCAGCCGTCCGGCAAATTGCGAAGACGCATTGCTGTGCGATCTCTTTGCCCGGAACGCTGTGCATGCTGCAATGGCTGGCAAGACGGGCCTGGTGATCGGTTTCCTGCATGAGCGATTTATTCACGTCCCCATCGATCTGCTGGCAAGCCGAACCAGGCGACTTGACCCTGCCAGTGGATGGTGGCGGGCCGTACTTGCCGCTACCGGTCAGCCCGAATGAAGGATGTCGTGTTTTGGGTTGAACCAGCCCGTTGATCAGCGTAAATCCTTGAGTGAAAAAGGGCTGGCTGATTGTCGCGGCAGTTGATGAACAGTATCATGACGGCACTTAAAACCGACTCGAAATTGTTTCGAGCTTGGTCACGTCAGCTCTTAATGCCCCAGGGAATATGTCGATGTCCGATTTGAATAAACTGGCTGAACGAATCCAAAGTGAATTTTCTGCCAGTCAGAAGAAACTGAAGGAGTTTCAGGAACAGCAGGTGACAAGTCACAAGGAGCGCGAAGACAGACTGGAGCAACTGGAAAAGGTGTTCGACCAGCTTCGTGAAGTCTGGCGGCCTCGGCTGGAGACGCTGGCGAAAGAGTTCGGCGATCGTGTCAAAGTCACACCGGCGGTCACGCGAGGGCTTCGCCATGCGGCAATGGAATTTAACACGCCTCTCGCGGCAATCTGTCTCAAATTCTCGGCAGGTGCGGACATGGATGTGACAAAAGTTATCCTGGCCTGCGACCTTGATATTCTGCCTATTCTGATGCAGTTCGAGAAGCATGCGGAGATTGCATTTCCCCTCGATAATGTGGACAACGATGCAGTTGCTCAGTGGCTCGACGACCGAATCGTGCAGTTTGTGAAGACGTATCTGTCCCTGCATGAAAATGAGTACTATCTCAAGGGCCATATGGTTGATGACCCGATTGCTCACGTGCGATTTCCGAAGTTCGCGGCAACTGCGACCCGCAAAGACGGAGCCAAAACGATCTACTTTGTGAGCGAAGAGTCGGCTGCCGCGTTCGATAAGCAGAAGTCCTAGTGCCACATTAAGCTTTGGATTGTAGGTTGGACATTCCTGTCCGACTGGTAAGCGACGGGCAAGAATGCCCATCCTGCTCACAAATGAAAACTTGACAGAGCACGGGCTTTCAACTATAGCCGGGTTGCACCGCGAATAACGGGTATTCGACATTCACACCGAGTACTCAATGAATTCAGACAGTGATAATTCAGACAACAGCGGCAGTCGCAGGGGAGCCTTCCTGCCGCTGTTGATTGCGCTGAGCCTGATGCTGATTCTGATCCCCTTGTCAGAATCATTTCCGCTCATGTACACAGTGCTTGGATCGCTGGTGCTGTTATCAGGGATGCCAGCCGTGTTGTCCGACCGGTCGTTTCGGATGACGGCCGGTGCTGCTCTTGTGATCTGTCTGCCATTGCGCTGGGCGGCTCATTTTCTGGGTCACCAGTCTCCGATCCTGATCCTGTTGTCCCATGTGACGGTCCTGATTTACTTCATGATCCTGGCCGCTGTCGTGCTCGTCCGTGTCATTGCGCACCCGCAAGTCACTCGCCAAACAGTCATCGGTGCCATCTGCGGTTACCTGCTGATCGGCTACATTTTTACGTCTGGTTATTCGGTGCTGACGTATCTTGAGCCGGGCTCGATTTCAGTGGGAGGCCAGCCGCTCGGAGTCGAGCAGGCAGACCACGTCGAGCAACACCTCTCGGAATTGTCATATTTCAGTTTCGCCTCACTGACAACTGTGGGCTACGGTGACATCGTGCCGGTCACTCCGTTCGCTCGCGCAATCGCCGTTGTGGAAGCTCTTGTCGGTCAGTTGTACCTTGCCGGCTTCGTCGCGCGACTCGTGGGTGCTCTGGGTAGTTCCGTACCCAGGCAACATGAGGACTAAGCATGGCTCAAGAGATTAGTAGGACAGGCTTCCAGCCTTTTTATACCCCACAAGTCATTTGGTTATACTCCGCGTGGCCCAGAATGATGCCTTGCTGCGAATTCGGTTTTGAGGCACACTTCGGTCTGAGTTTTTACGGCAGTTTGCATGCTTGTTCGACGAGTCAAGGATGGCTCGGTTGACGTTTACGGATGAACAGAGGCAGGCTTTGCGGACGGAGTGGTTTGAGCATCCGCATCCGCGAGTGCAGTTGCGAATGGAAGTGCTGTGGTTCATCATTCCAAAGGCGTCGCCAGGAGCACTCCGACCAACAAGTCGTACGCGGCATGACAGCCAACAGTGATGCCGAAGCCGCGGAGCAGGAACACGGTCGCGAAGAACAAACCGGCGGCCGCCCTGAATGAGAACGCGAAGAGATTCAACGCTTCCGCAGAGGGGCCGATATGATGGGCCATTGCGAACAGGAAACTCGTGCAGACGGCAGCCATCGCCGCAGCCCATTTTGGCGGAAACTCGAACATCCGAAACACCATGAACGCGGCGGGCACCAGCAAAAGGCGGAACATGACTTCCTCGTACACGCCCGCGCCGATGAATGAGACGGCTCGCGTGACCGGACCAACGGCATTCAGCAACGCGACAGTCTCGGACGGTTCCGTGGCACCGTGGCGAAACAGCATGTCGTGGCATTGCCCGACTGCCACCAGACCAATGGCCAGCAGCACGCTCTCCGCCAGCATTCCCAACTGCGTTTCGACGCGAACCTGCCACGGATTTTTCCGCATGACGTGCCATGCCAGGAGCATGGTAACGACAATCGTGGGCAGCAACAGGTTTTGAGTCAGTCCAAGTTGCGACAGCAGCGAACGCATCCAAAAATCCGCGCCATTCCGCACCGTGTCGGGTTGATCCTGCCCCATGACCAGCACGCCGAACTCATAAACGACGATCCACGGAATCAGGAACAGCAGACTGGACAGCGGCGTCCTTGCGTCGCTCCAGTAGTCGGAGGATGTTGAATGAGGTTGCTTGTCGTTCATTATTACGTGACTGAATTGCTGGCGTGGTCTTCAGATGCGGTTGGTATGTTCTCTATCGGCTTTCAGTCGGCTAAATTCTTTTTGGAATTGGCCGAGGTGACGGAAAAAAGTTGTAGCGTCCGATCCATGCCGAGGCTGTGATTTTGACCGCGCCGATGTAGACATCACTCTCTGAGTGATGAATGCCAGCTGGCGCGGCACATGGTGAGCAAAATTCAGTCGTTAAGGCGAGCGGAAGAAACAGGATAACCAGGGATATCGCGTCGCCGAGGGAATCCGACCTGAGACAGGTCGGACTACGTAGGCAGATCTGTCCTCAGATCTGCTTCCTTTCGCGTGGTTCAGTCGCACGGGTCCGCGCGACCAGATGACTCGCCGATGGTAAATCCCTTCCTGCCTGCCGTTAAAGTGTCATTACGTCCTGAAAAATGGCTCTCGTCACTCAGAGGGGCTGAGAAAAAACACTAACCCGAAGCGCCAGTTTTGAAGTTGCGCTAATCGTCAGGGCTGGAAGCCCGACACATCGTCAGCCGGTGGCGTGAGCCACCGGAACAAGTAAAACACAGCAAGCGAGGCCCGGAGGGCCGACACAGTGACCCGTGTGTCGGCCCGTCAGGCCTCTGGTTGTGGACAATCGCAAACCGGTGGCTGACGCCACCGGCATTGGATATGTCGGCCCTCCGGGCCTGGAATAGCGCAACTTCAAAAAGCGCCAGCAAGGCAAACACTTCACGCGGAAGGGCAGACGTAACTTGTTTGCCTCGCTGGCGCTTCGGGTTAATATCAGGACAGTTTGCGCAACTTCAAAACTGGCGCCTGGGATTGGCAGGTCATGCACACCGGCAAAAACTGCCGCCATTCGTTGGCTTTCAGTGTGGCTGATCAATCCTCCCGTGCGAACACCGTGAGTGTTGTGGTCGATAAACCCTTCGTGGAAAAATGCGGACGGCGCGCATGCGCGGGGCGAGATGCCCGAGCGGATTTGTCATCGCTCGACTCGGCATCGTGCCAGCGCAGTTTGTGCGTCAATACGATTGCGGCATCATGGTTGGATGCATCGTCAATTCGACTCGTCCCGGCTCTCGCATCTGCCAGACCAAGAGCCTCGCAGACCGCGTGCGCCATCTTAATGTCAGGTTCTGAAACTTCAGGATTTCTTTCAATAACCTCATGCAGTCCACCAAAGAAATCGGGAATGGCTGGTGGGGCGATGTGGTCCACGGTAGACTTCGAAAATGATTCAGCAACTGTCAGGAAATGGCCAGCGACCTTGATGAGTTTCAGCATTTCTCCAGTCGGATTTGCAATCGGTGCTCGCTGCCGCCACTGCGACTGTGCAAAGACAGACGAATCATGATCCTGGCCCGCAAGACGCAGCAGGTTTGACGAAGCTGCGTGCAGCGTCTGAGCCACAATCTCGGCACCTCGCACATCAGGCAGCAACTTCATCGCGGTAAACACAGCCAGTCGCGCTTGTTCGATCGCCGCTGCGCACCGAGCTGGCACATCGTCGGTTGGCAACAGCAGGCCATGGCCTGGTTCAGGAAGAAGCAGCAACCCAGTCGGCAGAGCCTGAGTGTCGCGTGCCACGACTTCGCAGAGTGACCAAAGTTCTTTGTCACTCGGCGGCTGCTCTACCAACACTTGCCTGAGCCGCTGCAGCAGGGACGACTGCGACTCCAGCCGCCAGATCTGGTTCTCCAGTCGATCCGTCCAGCGTTGCTGAGTCTGCAGCAGTCCACCCAGGTCGCCGCACAAATCCCCGAATCGCTGGTCGCTGGCGGATTCCGTGTTGAGCAGCACGGCATCAATGATCCGAGAAACGTCACGGATCTGCTCGCGGAGTTTTGCCAGAGAGCCTCGCGTCGCGAACGGATGACTGAACGGACCGGCCGCGCGGCGATTGGCTTGGCGGAACTGGTCACGCAAGACTTCAAGTCGTCGCGATCGACGCAGCGATTCCGGATTGTGCGCTAAATCTGCCGCCAGCCGCAGGCACGGTACTTCAGTCACGGGGACCTCATCGGAAATCGCCCCTCGCTGCAAGCTGAATCCGCTTTGCTGCACACGAGTTCAAAACAAACGGGTCGTCCTTCCCGGTTCGATTGTTCGACCATCTCAGCCGGAACGGTTCAAAGATTTCCGAAGAAGTAGCTTTGGCAGGATACAGGCGAGTTTGCGGGCCTTGCGAATTGCAGCGGGTAAGGCACTCAATCCGAATGCAGGCATTGTGCCTGGAATACAGCAGCCGCCCCCTTTGTGCCGATGGATGATCTCATCACAGGAGTTCTGTTTTGTGGTCGCCCCCTTTTTCCTGAGACACCGCTATGCCTGAATTCGACGATAAGTTGCGTACACCGGATCAGATTGCCGCTCTGCTGACTGCCCAGCAAAGTTGTTGTCCTGGTTCCGTTGATAATACGCCACTCCCATCAGTCGAAGGAGTGATGTCAGTGGTGCGCGACATTCGGAGTTTGCTGTTTCCCGGAGTTCCCGCGTCAGGTACGGTCAATGCGTTGCCAGGGATCAACGGCGTGCGACTGCAGCTGCTTCCGATCCAGGCCAGGCTGAAACAGCAGATCGCCCGCGCTCTGGAACACGCACGCCTGGCACACGTCAGAATCCACCGTGTGGCACTGCCGGTGTCCGAAGAATCGAGCAACTACGCAGGAATTTCGTCGTCGATGACAAACGCTTTCCTCAGCCGTCTTCCGGAAATTCGGCAGACCTTGGCCAGCGACGTGGAAGCCGCATTTAACGGCGATCCGGCGGCAAAGACGCGGGAAGAAATTGTGCTTTGTTATCCAGGTATTGAAGCCATCACCATCTACCGCCTGGCGCATGAGTTGCTGAACCTTGGCGTTCCGTACCTGCCTCGTATCATGACCGAATGGGCCCACCGCGAGACTGGAATCGACATCCATCCTGGCGCGAAAATCGGGCCTTCGTTTTTCATCGATCATGGGACGGGCGTCGTGATTGGCGAAACCGCCGAACTTGGTTCAAGCGTCACGATCTATCAGGGCGTGACTCTGGGAGCCTGGTCATTTCCCCGCGACGAAGACGGCGGTTTGATTCGCGGCGCGAAGCGTCATCCAACGCTTGAAGACCGAGTGACCGTCTACAGCAACGCGACGATTCTTGGAGGGACAACAGTGATTGGATCCGGTTCCCAGATCGGATCCAACGTGTCGCTTAATCGAAGCGTGCCGCCGAATACAATCGTCACCATTGAACGCCCCTCGCTCAAGTTTCGCGAGGCTGCATAAAGGCGGGAGCGGCACCCATGCACAAGTGAAATGGCATAATCGCAGGATTCACAATCAGGGGAGTGACGTCCCCGGTCGCCGCAAACCCGGCGAGCGGAGCGGCGTAAGCCCTCTGAGACAAATGCGGCCAACTCGGTGGGCTGACACCCACCGCTCGCCAAGCTATGCCCCGGGACTTACGCATGGGTGACCAATCGGATGCCACCGTGACGCTGAGTTTCGGCGTCGTGGAAATCTGAGTGGCCCCTTCCATTCTGATCGATTCAAAGTAAACTCAGCGTTAGAATTGTATTGAGGCGACGCTGAACGAATGCTTTACGAGCACTTGTCTGCTGGATTGGGATGGTTTGGTCGTTCCCGCTTGAGGACACAGACAGCGACACAAATGACAATTGAAAGCGACATCGCTCAGTCTCGTGAATACGAAATGCGCACCTACCTTCGATCAATGAAGGCGATGTATGAAAACGCGATTGAGCAAAATGGCGAGATTTACGATATCGCATATGAGTTAACCAAAGGATTCTCGAAGATCACGAAGTCGTCCATTCTGGCTGATTCCCGGATCATCAAAACGTTACGGTACGCGGTTGCGCCAACAATCAGCCAGATGAAGTTTGGCCAATTCTTCGGCCTATCCTCCATCGATAAATTTGAAAATGACAAAGTGTCGAAGGGGACGGCGAAGCACCGTGCCCTGGAAGTGATCGCGAGCAAAATCGCCGCATTTGCCACAAAGAATTTGGACAGGAACAGATACATTTGGCTTGGCGATCTGTTGCTCCATTCGGATCTTGCACATCAATACGCCAAAAACTGGACGTGCTCGCTGGCGGCAGACCAAAATGCTCAGACAGCGTATCGAAATTGGCGAAAGGAACAGCAGGAGCAGGTGATCGTCGCGAAGCTTGTCGAACTCGGTTACGTAAGATCCGGATATTCCGGAATTGTCACAAAACAAACGGATATCAACATCGGCGAATACACTCAGGAAATTCGAGTGAAAGGGCGTACCGTTCAAAAGGCGGATGTCGTCTTCCGAAGTAAGAAATCCAAGCGACTGGTGCTGGTCGAAGCAAAAGCAGTTGGCGTCGAAATTGATGCCACGAAAAGAATCAAAGAATGCTGCGACAAGGCAAATGATTGGACGTCCGCCATCGACCTGGCCTCCCCTGACATCGTTACGGTTATTGCTGGTTTTTTCACAATGAATAACATTTCAAACCTGGAAGCTTCCCGCATCCACGTTGTTTGGGAACATGATCTGAACGGTCTGGAAGAAATGGCATGAAATATCGCTACGTCAGCCTTTTCAGCGGGGCCGGGGGACTAGACATTGGACTGGAACGCGTTGGTCTGGAACCCGTTTCACTTTGTGAAATCGAGAAAGTGTTTTGCAACACGCTCAGCAGCAATCAGGCATGGAAGCACACGGACGGCCATAATTATCTTTCGTCGGCAAAGATTCTTAACGCAGACATTCGCGAGGTGAGCCCGAAAGATCTGATTTCCGAGGAGACCATTGATCTCGTCGTTGGTGGTCCGCCGTGTCAGGCGTTTTCCAGTTCAGGGAATCAATTGAGCGTCCTGGATCCACGCGGGGCTTTGGTCAGTGAGTTTTACCGGATTGTAGACGCTCTCCGGCCAAAGATGTTTCTGTTTGAAAACGTTCGTGGACTGGTAACGGCCCGAGACAAGACTGGTGAGCCGGGCGGCGTGGTGACCGAACTCATCCATATCCTTGAAGAGATCGGCTACAGCTGCCGAGCGGCACTTCTGAATTCAGCGGATTATGGTTCGCACCAACGACGTGTACGTTGTTTTATTGTTGGCTCCCGAAATGGTGAGGCACCCGATTTTCCCGAGCCGAAATTTCAGAAGCAGGCTGGTCTTTTTGGTCGTAACTGGCGATCGCTGGAGGAATTCCTGTCTTCTCATGCCGATGCCGATGAAGCCAACTTTACGTTTCCAGGCAAATTACTGGCGGAGCAGTTACAGAACATCCCCAATGGAAGTGGAATTAAAAGTCCGGGTAAAGCGGAAGCAACGCGCCCAAGCGGTCACTGGGGCTATCGGCAAGGGACTTTTGTTGCAGACTTGAGTTTGCCCGCGCGAACGGTAACGGGCTCAGCAAGCCAGGACTGGGTCCGCTGGGATGGTGTCCTTCGCAGACTTACTTTCAACGAAGTAAAACAGCTTCAGGGTTTTCCGGAAGACTGGATTGTTGAGGGAACAAAGGCGCAGCAATACAAACAGATTGGGAATGCGGTTCCCACCGTTTTTGGTGAGGCGATCGGACGGGTCATCGTTTCTCACCTGACTGATTTTCCATCGAGTAAAGCAGTACGAATTGGCGTGCCGTTATCTTTCAGACAGTACATGGAATACACAAAGAAGGATCACGCAAGGAATAAAGCCTCACGCACCGTACATCATCAATTCAATGAGACGAGCGAATAGTGCTACAAACTTGACGCGAACGGAAACGTGGTCACACGGACGGCGAGCAGGCTGTTGATTTAGTGAGCGGCAAGGCGCTAGCCGCCGGTGATTGTTTAAAAACACTGGGAAAAACCGGCGGCTAGCGAGGCCCGCTAAGCACCCGTTGGTAAGTTTTGGGACATAACGATCGATTGCGAAAACCGTATCCGGAGACTGACGTCTCGCGGCTCGCCAAGTTCTCGGCGAGCGGGGGACGTCAGTCCCCTGATTGCGATTCCTGCGATTATGACACTTAATTTATGCATGGGTGCTTATTCGGGTTGTCGCTTAGCGTTTTCTTCGCTCATCTTTTTGGTCTCTTCCACGACCGCCGCCCATTCCGGGTGAGTATGAATGGCGACGAGGTCTTCGTCGTCCTGGAGATGTTCAAAGTCACCAAAGTTCGTGGCGATGGTCTTGCGAAGCAGTTCGATCGCGCGATCTCCGAAACGTTCTTTCTCTGCGTCCGTCACGTCCGGATTTTCGATCGCCCGTGAATAGGAACAGGCACCATTGTACAAACTGGACAGTTCTCGCGGAGCCGTCACCACCAGTTCTTCCGCGTGCTTCAGGCCAGCTTCTGTATCACCAAGTCGAACCTTGCAAAGTGCGATCATACTCACCACATCCATGTTCTCCGGTGACAGATGATCGGCGATTCTTAGGTCGTCCATCGTTTCCTCAAATCGATTCAGATGCATCAGGATGGAAGAACGCCGAATGTACATTTCCGGCAGATACGGATCCTGTTCAATACAATCCGACAGAAACGCAATGGTCTCTTCGTTGTCTTCCAGCTTTAATTCCTTTCTGGGCACCTGCAATTGACGCTGAGCCAGCATCTGGATCGCGGGAGAACGCCGAATGGCATCCTGCATCTGTCGTGTTGCCTTGTCCCGCAGATCTTGATTATCGCAGCGGGCGACACGGTTCAGGTAGCGACGACATTCGGGATGGGCGAACAACGCGACCGTTTCAATCAGACGATGCACAAACATCCGGTTCTCAATGGGAACGTCTGTAGCGGATCCAATTTCCTCGACCGCGCTTGCCAGGCGACTGGTCAGCATCGTGATCGCCTCTTCAGATCCATCGACCGCCAGCAACTGGACAGTTTCCGTTGCCAGCGACCTGGCGATCGATCGCGCACTCGTGTTATTTTCGGGCGTATTGTGCAGGGGCATTTCAATAAGTTTTTGCGCCAGCGATTTCCAGCGAGGGTGATCGAGCAAGACCAGATGCCGCAGGGTTTGCTGCTTAGCCGACGGCGGCAGCGAATCAAATTCATCAATGATCTGATCAAGTTGTCCGGCGGATGCGCAACGCAGGAGTGCCTGAGCGGACAGCGGCTGGTTCGAAGCGTCCAGGCCCGATTTCAGGTCCTTAAGCAGTGCCTCCGTCCATTGAGGTGACGGCAGTTGAGTAACCGCCTGGCGAATGCTGTCCGTGATCGCCCCGGCTCGAATTCTTTGATCCAGACACTGTCGAATCAGCGCGTCGTCCACAGGATCCCCAGTTCTCACGAGGGCAGTCAGTGCAAGATCCTGAAGGCCCGTATCGGAGATCTGTAACAGATGACTTCTGATCGCCTCCAGCGTCCCCGCATGTCCCTGCTGCTGCAGGAAATTGAGCGCTAATGCGATCAGGTGGTGATCTCCCGGTCCAAACTGCAGCGTGCGGGAGACCGAATCCGGTACATCTTCGATTTCCGGCGCGGATAACGGACCGTCGTCCACGTTCTTCGTTCCAGTTCCGCCGACAGATCCGGCGACGCGATCCACGACGTAACTCGCAACCAGCGGCGTCCAGCGTTCGCTGTTCAGCTCAATGATGGCAGCAAGAATCTGCCGCCGCAAATCCGGCTTGCTACCGCCAGCCTGCCAGAGTTCCGTCATGGCTTTTTCGGCAGTCGGGTCCAGGCTGCGAATCAGTGAGCGCAGAGCAACACTGGAGACCTGCGGGTGACTGCTCTCACTGAGAACTCTTAATGTCTCGACTGACCGCGAGCCGGGTATCAGGTTGAGGTAACCCGCAATCTCCGCCTGCAATTCCGATGATCCCAGCAAGGCTTCATTGATAATCGTTTCGGCCTGTTCAGGCGTCAGGCGATCGACGGCACCTGCCATCGCCGCGCGACGAACACCAGGATTCGGGTTTCCCAGATCGGCCACCGCCACTTCAGCGGGAACTCGCCGGTACACCGGAATCAGCAGCGCGGAAACAGCGGCCTCCGCAGATGGCAAGACGACGACGGCCTGGCGATTAAAGACATACTGACGGTTAGATGCCTCATTCAGGCCACCGATCCAGATTTGTTGAAAACGAAGATTTGATTTTGGAAACGGGGGTGATACTCGGTTCAAAAAACGCATGTTCGGGTCGCCGCCCGCCGCACTCGCATCGGTCATTGAACTCAGCCAGACCTTGAATTCTTCAACGACGACAGGTGGCGTTTCGAGTGCGGACGAAAACAGCACGCGAGCGATCTTTTCCCTGGCAGCGGTCTCCAGGATCGTCTCCACGGGCCAGATGGAAAGCACGTCAAGGTTTCGATTCGTGGAGATCTGCAGCAGACAACCATCAGGCCCCAGTCGCGTTTGCTGGAATCCACTTTGTCGGCGCACTTCCTTGTTGAGATTGATGTCAACGGGTTGTTGTGTCGGCACCAGCAGACGCAGGATCATGGTCGGCTCTTTGCCGTCGTAGAGAATTGAACCAAATCCCACCCAGCCTTCAGTCGTCTTCCCTGGTTGCAACTCGGCTCGTGGGAATGTCACGTGGGAATCCACGGAACTGATCTCAGCGGGCTCACCATTGACCAGCAACTGAAACTGTTCTCGAGCGACCGTGATCGCTTCGTCCGTCGCGTTCTCGACCTTGACTTCGACAACTAATCGGAAGGTGAATTCCTGCGCCGCGCGTCCTCCAATCAGAGCGCACTCAATCTCAGGAACGGTGAGTTTCAACCCGGCGGCAGCCTCGTTGTTTGGCACCGTCGGTTTGATACTTTCGTCGCCAATTGCCGTTCGCAAGTTTACTGTGACGCTCAGAACGCCAATCAGCATCGCAATCATCAAGCCCGGTTTATGGAACCATTGAACCATCATCGCACCCTAACCCCGTCAACTCCGAGTTCGACAGTGATACTGAGTCGCCATCTTTGGCAAAGTCATGAAATCACAACCTCTCCGCGGCCGAACCGCACTTCGCAGCATAACGCCAAGTCCAGCGGGTGCGAATTGCAGATTGGCAAATCTGTGGAAGCGGCCCAATAAAGGTGGCTCATTTGCCGCGAGTCGTAATCCAGTAGCGGAGTCCGTGACTGGCCTGACGATTTCGTTGGACCTACACTGGCCGATGTCGATGATTCCACACCCAAAAACGCATTCACCATCGCTGGCAGGAATGTGGCCAATCCAATCGCTACGATACTCACTGCCGCAATGACGCTCGACTGGCTGGCGGAAAGGCACAACAGTCCAAAATAGTCGTCGTTCGCTCCGCGAACGAAACGCAAAAACAATAATGCGAACCAAGCCTTCCCGAGATTTCGATGAACGAAACCTACTCGGCTCAACAAGTCAGCTGGCTCCTGTGTTCGCTGGCATTCATGTTCGTCTCAGCGATCACTATCGCGCAGCACGCGCCACTGCAACAGCCTCGGCAACCGGATGGCGACGGAAGTATCGTGGTCGGCAGTGAACTGAAACAGTGGCATAAGCACCCGTGCATAAGTTAAACTGCATAATCGCAGGATTCACAATCAGGGGGCTGACACCTTAGGTTTAGGCACATTTGTTGCGTGTTGATATCAAGTTCAGTGAGTTGATGGATTGTTTTGTAAATTCTGCCACGATGGAATTCAGGGATCGTGAGATTTCTGGAAATTTT
>Ga0138256_10003927_pt1 | contig 15784 bp, 11 predicted proteins | sample KNB2016incub_MG_FD_105486 | JGI IMG/M metagenome (GOLD analysis project Ga0138256, IMG submission 105486) | Active sludge microbial communities from wastewater in Klosterneuburg, Austria - KNB2014incub_MG | ecosystem: Engineered > WWTP > Activated sludge > Unclassified | place: Austria... | reverse complement strand
CGTGTCGGCCACGATGTCGTCGAGCGAGATGTCCTGCTCCGCGGGAAGCAGCGAGATGTTCGGCATGCGCTGGAACTGCACGCTGGACCATGAATCGGCGAACGAGCAGCCGTGCGAGCGCGTGACGCCGGTGAGCCCGGAAATCCACGCCGCCTGCTCGCGTGTTGTCTGGTAGTCGGTGAACATCCCCTTGTCGACGATGAGCCACTCGTCGGCCGGGACTCCTTCATCGTCCCACGCGACACGGGCCAGCGACCCCTCCTGTGTGCGATCGCCCTGGATGTTCATGAACGGGGCGCCGTACTTCAGCTTCCCGATCATCTTGTCTGGCGGGGCGATGAACGAGGTGCCGGCGTAGTTGGCCTCGTAACCCATGGCGCGATCGAGCTCGGTGGGATGGCCGATCGACTCGTGGATCGTGAGCCAGAGGTTGGTGGGATCGAGGATGAGGTCATAGCGCCCCACCTCGACCGAGCGGGCTGTCAGCTTCTCGGCAGCGAGCGACGCCCAGCGCTCGGCGTTGCCCGTCATGTCGAGCGACTCGATGTACTCCCATCCCTGCCCGCGCGGGGCGAGTTCCTCGTTGTAGCTCTGGAACTCCCCGTCGGCAATGGCGGTCGCGGTGAACTGCGGCCCCACGCGCACGAAGGTCTGGGTGACGAGCGTGCCGTCGGTCGTGGCCAGCGTTTTCTCCTCGCGCAGCAGCGACATGCCCGAGTTGACAAAGCGCACCTTCGGGACCTTGAGCGCGGCCTCGTTGGCCGCCAGCAGCAACGCCACCTTCTCCTCGATCGGGACGTCGATCGGATCGCGCGTGACTGGCGTGCGCCACGTTCCCTTCACCGCCGTAGTGGGAGCGAGCTCGATGGGGCGCCGCTGGGTGGTGCGGGCCGCTCGCGCCAGGCGCGCCGCCTCGCGGGCGGCCTGCTGCGCTCCCTCCTTCGTCATGCTGCTGGTGGCAGCGAAGCCCCAGCTCCCCTGCACGAGCGCGCGGACGCCGATGCCGTACGACTCCGAGTCGTTCACGCCGGTGACCTGGCGCTCGCGCGTGGCCACGAACTGGCGCCGGTATCGCCCGACACGCGCATCGGCGTAGGAGGCGCCGGCGTCACGCGCCGCGTTCAATGCCTCCATCGTGAGCTCCTCGACGAGTGCGTCGGTGCCGGGCGCGCGCTCCACGCGCGGGGGCGCGGCCGGGAGCAGGAGCGCGCCCCCCATGGCCGAACGGCCCGCGGCGGCGGCAAGGGCGGCGGCGGCCGTGCCCTTCAGGAAGTCGCGACGATCGTGGGACATGGGCTCACAGTGGACCGGGAAGCGTGACAGCGAATGCTCAACCCCGCACCTTGGGGGAGGGACGTGGGAGTGTCAACCCGCGTGGCAACCCGCGTGGCAACCCGCGTGGCAACCCGAGTGTCAACCCGCGTGTCAGCCCGCGGCCGGTCGCACCGAGTGCCCGGTCCCCTCTGGACGGCGCACCCCCTCGTGCAGAGCAACGCCCCCGTTCACCAGCACCGCCGAGATGCCGACCGGATACTGGAAGGGCTGCTCGTACGTCGCCGTGTCGCGCACGATGGCGGCGTCGAAGACCACGATGTCGGCAGCGAGGCCGACGGCCAGCCGGCCGCGATCGGTGATGCCGACGCGCGCGGCGGGGTAGGCCGACATCTTGTGGATCGCCTGCTCGAGCGTGAGCGCGCGCCGTTCGCGAACGTAGCGCGCCAGCACACGCGGAAAGGTGCCGAGCCCCCGTGGATGCGGACTCCCGCGCCGCGTGGGGCCATCGGCGGCGAACGCGCCGCCGTCGCTGCAGACCATGCCGAGCGGGTGGGCGAGGATGCGGTCGAGGTTGTCCTCGCTCATCGCGAAGCCGACCATCCCGACGTTCAGCGCACTGCGTCGCAGGAGCCCCAGGGCGACCTCGTAGGGGTCCATGCCTAACGACCTGGCATACGCGCCGAGCCGCTTCCCTTCGGCCGCCCGATCGTCTGCAGCGCGCACCGACGCGATGTGCACGTTGTCCCACCCTCCGATGAGCTCGACCTTGCCCAAGGTCTCGGTCCGGATGCGCGCGGCGGTGGCGGGATCGTCCAGGCGGCGCAGGAAGGCCTGCGTGCCGCCGTCGCGGCTCCAGACGGGGAAGAGGTTCGTGAGTCCCGTCTGGTAGGCGGTGTACGGATAGCGGTCGAACGCGACATCGAGCCCGGAGCGCTTGGCCTGCTCGATGCGGCCGAAGGCGTCGTCGAGGCGTGGCCAGTTGCGCGGCCCCTGCGTCTTGAGATGCGAAATCTGCAGCGGGCAGCCGGCGCCGGTCGCCACCGCGATCGACTCGTCGATCGCGTCGAGCAGCTGGTCGTCCTCGTTGCGCATGTGCGTGGCGTACGGCAGCCGCCGACCGGCCAGCGGACGCGCCAGGGCCACGAGCTCGTCGAGGCGGGCAAAGGCGCCCGGCGTGTACTCCAACCCGGACGATGCGCCGCAGGCGCCGTCGGCGAGCGCGCGCGTCACCAGCGCCACCATGCGCTCCACCTCGGACGCGGTGGCGGCACGATCGTCTTCGCCGACGACCTTGCCGCGCACGGTTCCGAGCCCGATCATCGCCGCGACGTTCACCGACGGGTGCAAGGCGTCGATCGCCGCGAACCACGCCGCGAACGACCCGCTCTCCCGGCCCGCCGACGCCGCCGCCGTGGCCCCCCACGGGCGTGAGCTTCCGTCCTGTCCCGCCACGATCGTCGTGATCCCCTGGCGCACCACCGACTCGGCGCGCGGATCGTCCCACACGTTGCCGTCACCATGCGAGTGAATGTCGATGAAGCCCGGAGCCACGACCTGTCCGGTTGCATCGATCTCCTGGCGTCCACGCTCGGCGATGCGAGGGGACATTGCGGCAATCCGCCCGGCGCGCACTCCCACGTCGCCGCGGACTCCGGGGCTCCCCAGCCCATCGTGCACCACGCCGCCGCGAATCACCACGTCGAAGTCGTCGCGACGAGTCCACACGGCGGGCACTCCCGCGACGGCGAGCAGGGTACCGACCGTCCGGACGACGGCTTCGCGGCGCGTCGGCGTGCCCGAATCGTCCGAGCCGAGGGGGGACGGGGAGGCGACCGTCTCGTTCGACGAGTCGGCGGCGGGCTTCGTGGGCAGGGTCATGGGAGTGCGGTTTGGATAGTCGAACTACGCCGAGGGGGCGATGCAGCGTTGACGAACGGGTCGGCACGACGCGTGCAGCAGGATATCCTCCAACCGCCGCCTCACGCATGGCCTCCACCGCGACTTCATAACCCCCCACTCATGCCTCCAGCCGGGCCGCGCAGCGGGTCTGTTCGTTCCAAGCTGATCGTCAACTCGATCCTTGCCGTGGCGTTCATCGCCATTTCGGCGCCGCAGGCCACGCGGATCCCCGCGCACGAGTGGCTGTCGTTCGCCTTCATCGCAGTGCTCGCCCTTCATGTCCTGTTCAGCTGGTCGTGGATCGTCGGCGCCAGCGCACGATTCCTTTCGGCCCTTCGCGGACAGGTCCGCTTCAACTACGCGCTCGATTCGTTGAGCTACCTGGCGATGGTCGTGGTGATGGTGTCGGGCATCGTGATCTCGGAGTCGGCGCTCCCCTCGCTGGGATTCCCGAGGCCGCGCGACCGCTTCTGGTCGGTGATACACGACGTGTCGTCGGAGGCGCTGCTGGTGATGATCGGCGTGCACCTGGCAATGCACTGGAACTGGGTCATGGCGGCGAGCGCGCGGTTCATGACCGGGACGCTGGGCACGGGGACGGAGACCTCGCGCGCGCAGAACTCGTGGCTCCGTCCCGCCCTCACGCTGCTGGCCGTGACGGCGGTCGCCACGCTGGTGACGCTCGGGATCGGCGAGACATCGATAGCCGAGCGCATGCGCCGGCCCGGCCCCCGCGCACGTCCCGAGGGGGCAGCTACCGGGCCAGGTGGCGCGCGCCAGCGATTCGCCGATGCGCCGACCGCGAGTGCGGAGGGACGCCGTGCAGGCGCGAACGATCGTTCGGCGAGCGGGCAGGCGAACGGGCAGGCGAACGGGCAGGCAGGCGGGCAAGCGGGCGGACCAGCACCCGGTCGCGCGACACGTCCGGCGCGGCGCGGCGGCGGCGCGAACACGCTCAGCTGGCGCCAGCGCTACCTGCAGCCGACGCTCAAGATCGGCGCGTTCATGGGCGTTCCATTCCTGCTGACACTCGTCCTGCTGCGCGTTATCGGCGCCCGACGAACCGCCGGCGCGGCAGGGTCCAGTGATCCGCTGGAGCAAGGGGTGGACTAGCGGTCCGCTCTCCAACCGTCGACTGCATGCGGGACCGGGCGACGTGGCGTGCCGTTGCCATTCCGCGTTAGGTTGCCCGTCGCGCACGCGCGCATCGGCCCGGCAGGTGCGCGTCGTCCCGGATGTTGCGGTCGTCCCCTCCCCCGCGTGGAGCCCCGCATGTCAGCCATTGCCGTTGCTCGCAGCTTCCCGACCCGTCCAGCCTTGCGCCGCATGCTGGACGAGGCGTTCTTCGGTCCGGCGTGGCATGGCCCGTCGCTCAAGGTCGCGCTGCGTGGCGTGACGGCCGAGCACGCACTGTGGCGCCCGGGCAAGGGTCGCCCAAACGTGTGGGAGCAGGTGCTGCACTGCGCGATCGGGAAGCACCTCGTCGCGAACCGGCTGGATCCGTCGCAGAAGGCGCGGTTCCCTCGCCCCCTCGCTCGCGCCTGGTGGTCGTCTGCCCCCGACGTGGCAGACCCTGATGCGCGCGACCGTGCGTGGCGCGACGACCTCGCACTGCTCGATGTCTCGCACCGGCGCCTGCTTGCGGTCCTGGCGCGCACGCCGCTGTTGCGGCTGCGGGAAAGCCATGGGGCGCGGCCAGTTGTGCTCGGCGAGCAGGTCGCGGGACTCGCGCTGCACGACGCATATCACGCCGGGCAGGTCGCGCTCGTGCTGCGCCTGGCGGACTCGCGCCCTCGATAGCACTGGCACGGCGGGTGGTCCCACCGAAGGCACCGGCGGTGTCGCGGGTCGCACCGTCGGCCCCGCGCCGCGGGCGCCCCAGCCGAGTGCCGCCGTATCGTAGCGCATGAACGCCTCATCCATCATCGCGCTCGTGCTCGTCGTCGCCTGCATGGACGCACCGACTGCTCCCGGTGTCTCGGCCGGGACGCGTGTGTTGTTCATCGGCAATTCGCTCACCTACGTCAACGACGTTCCGGGGCTGGTGATGGCCATTGCCCGCCAGGTTGGTGACAACGACCTCGGCACCGCGATGGTGGCGTTCCCCGACTTCTCGCTCGAGGATCACTGGCACGAGGGCAGCGCCGCGCGGGCCTTGGGTCGACAGCGCTGGGACTTCGTGGTCATGCAACAGGGTCCCTCATCGCTGCCTGCCAACCAGCTCTACCTCGAGGAGTGGACGCGCCAGTTCGACGCGACGATCCGCTCGGCCGCCGCGACGCCGTTGTTGTACCAGGTCTGGCCGCACATCCTGCGGCGAGGCGATGCACCGGCCGTCCTGGTGTCGTATGCCAACGCGGCCCGGGCAGTCCAGGGACGACTCGCGCCGGTCGGCGCGGCCTGGGACAGCGTCCTGGCATCGGGCGATTCGGTCGGGTTGTACTCCGCCGACGGACTTCACGCCTCGGCGTACGGCGCGTGGCTGGCGGCCGTGGTGATCTACGCCACCGTGCGGGCGCTCGATCCGGCGACCCTGCCGACGACACTCCCCACGTCACTTCCGGCGCAGGTGTCGGCGCCTCCACTGCCTGCGGCAAAGGTGCGGGCGCTGCTGCAGCGGGCCGGTGCCGCGATGATCGCCACCCGCGCGCACCAGGCAGTCGGCGCCGCGCGTTAGGCGGCCGGTAGGGGTATCAGCACGACGACCTCTGCCCCAGGCCCGGTGTCGGTCGCGCGCGTGAGCGAGAGGGAGGCGCGTCCGTCGTAGAGCCGGTCCAGGCGGTCGCGCAGGTTGCGGAGCCCCGTGCCGCTCCCGCGCGTCGGCGCCACCGCCACCGGGCCCGGGCCATCGTCGCGCACCGACAGGCGCAATCCGCCCGGCACGCGCGCGGCACCGATGGCGACCTGACCCCCCGCGGCGCGCGGGGCGATGGCGTGCACGAGGGCGTTCTCGACCAACGGCTGCAGGACGAACGCCGGGACCTCACAATCGAGCACGTCGGCGTCGACCGACCACTCCACGCGCAGGCGCTCCGCGAATCGCACCTGCTCGATGTCGAGGTAGCGTCGCGTCAACTCCAGCTCCTCGCGCAGCGGGAGCGACGAGCGTTCCGTCGCCGCGAGGGTGGCGCGCAGCAGCTCGGCCAGGCGCACCGTCACCCGCTTCGCGGCCGGTGGATCCTCACTCACGAGCGCCACGACGGCGTTGAGTGCGTTGAACAGGAAGTGCGGCTGCAACTGCGCGCGCAGCGCCGCCAGCTGCGCCTGGGCCAGGTCGCTGGAGAGGCGGGCGGCCCGCACCGCCTCGGCGCGCCAGGCCTCGTGCCAGCGCATGGCCGCGTGCGCACCGAGAATCGCCCAATAGATCACCGTGAACAGGTCGCCGTACGAACGCAGGCCGTAGGCAAGGATGCTGTCCAGGGCGCGCTCGGGCACCACGCCGAAGCTCAAGCTCACCCGATCGACGATCAGGATCTGGCCGGTGACCACGAGGACGCAGAGCGGGACGTGGACGGCAATCGCCTTCGCCACGTGACCGCGCTGCAGCGGCACCCGATCGGCGACGGTGGTGACCAGTAGCGACCAACCCGCCCACGGGAGCCACACCGCCAGCTGCGAGACGACGATCTCCCCGAGCGACAGCCCGGGGTTGAGTCGCGACGGCACCACGACCATCCCGATGCTCGCGACGAGTGCGGGAACGATCCACCCCACGATGAGCACGAGCCGGGCAGGCGAGCGCGGTACGCGGGACGGCGGTACGCGGGACGGCGGTACGCGGGACGGCGGTACGCGGGAGGGTAGCACGCGGGACTGCGGAATCGCCGGCGTGCTGCCGCCCTCGTTTACCGGCGGCGTCATTCGCCGCGCAGGGCGCGCTCCAGCGAGGCGCGGTGCGTGCGGCTCACCCGCAGCTTGGCCCCCGAGTGCAGGATCATCACCTGGTCGCCTCCAAACCACGGCTGCAACTCGCGAATGGCATCGAGGGCCACGATGAGGCGACGGTGAATGCGCGTGAAGCGACGCGGATCGAGGCGCGACTCGAGCGCGGAGAGCGTCTCGCGCAGTTCGTGACGCTCCTTCCCCGCGTGCAGGATGACATAGTTGCCGGACGACTCGATCCACTGCACGTCGGCCAGCCGGACGAAGTAGGTGCGTTGATCGCGGCGCACGACCATGCGATCAGCGTACTCTCCGCGCGCTGCAGGCGCGACTCCGGTTGCACCGATGGTCGCTTCGGTCGGACCGGCCGCCAGGTCGACCGGCGCGGCAGCCGCCGCGCCCAGCGACGTCAGGAGCGCCCCCACGCGCCTCGCCTCGGCGGCGATCGTGCCGGCCGCCGCGCGAGCGCGCAAACGCTCCCATGCCGCTGCGAAGCGCTCGTCGTCAAACGGCTTGAGCAGGTAGTCCACGGCCGCCACGTCGAAGGCGTGCACGGCGTGCTGGTCGTGCGCCGTCACGAAGACGGTCGGCGGCATGCGCTCGACCCCGACGGCCTGCACGACGGCAAAGCCGTCCATCTCCGGCATCTGCACGTCGAGAAAGACCGCGTCCGGCCGCCACGATTCCACCAGCCGTGCCGCGGTCGCCCCGTCAGCCGCCTCTTCCAGAGCGACGTTCGGCGCGATGGCGCGCAGGCATTCGGCCACCCGAACCCGGGCCAGCCGCTCATCGTCCACGATCAGGATGCGTGCGATGGGGTGTGTCACCGAAAGGAGGATTGTATTCGAGGTGCCGCGCGTGCGACAGGATGCCGAACGTGACAGGGCGGTGCATCGCCACGAGGACGAACCGCGCGGTCGCGGGGACCAGCGGCGCCTGCAGCGGGAGCAGGCGCCGCTCGCCGTCGGGACCGGTGCACGCATCCACCCGAACGCGGCGCCACCGGCCAGTCCTGCTAGTCGCGCCCCTCGCCGAGCATGACCGGCTGCACCCACGCCTTCAGGCCGTTGGACTCGAGCACGACGGCTCGCACGTATCCCTCCCCACCTCGCACGTCGTAGACGGCGGGGTTGTCCGCAGTCTCCTTGAGGATACGACCGTCGCGGCCAATGAAGCGGGTCGTGTACCGGCTCCAGGCATCGGGGGCGATGGTGATGCTCACCCGGGTCGCGCTGCGCTGCACGTCGGACAGTGTCACCCCGGTCGACGCGTAGAAGTCACCGCGCTCCAGTGCGTCGAGCACCTCGCGCGGAGTCAGCCGCGCGGCGCGGACCATCACCCAGCCGCGCCCCGGTCCCGATGCCGAGGGATCGCCGGGACGCTTGAAGTGGTGCGCGTCGTCGGTTGCCAAGCCGTAGAGCAGCTTGCCTGACGAGAGGATCACGTCCCACATCTCCTCCAGCCCCGGCATTCCTCCACCACCCACATTGTTCACCATCGGGTGCCCGTTGAAGATCTCGAACAGGCGATCGTTACGAACCCTGGCGATATCGGCCGCGGTCACCGCCCATCCGAAGTTCGGGTGATTCAGGTGCGGCACTCCGTCGGCGGCGCGAATGGCGTCGATGTCGCGCTGCAACGCCTCGGCGATCGTCGCCCCGCCCTGCGGCGGGACCAGTCGCGTGACAGCCAGGCCGTTGATGTGCAGCGGCTTGCCTCCCACTGCATCCGTAATCTCCTCGCCCGGGATGATCAGGAATCGCTGGTCGGCGCCGAACAGGGCGTTCAGCCCTTCCACCGAGGTCAGGTAATTGTGGTCGCTGAGCACGAGGAAGTGGTAGCCGTGCTCGCGATACCAGCGCGCCACGTCGTCGGGCGACGAGTCGCCGTCGGAATTGAGCGTGTGAGTGTGCGTGTTTCCCTTGAACCAGCGCAGCGCCGCGGGCGCCTGTGCAGCTGACGGATTCGCACTCGACGCACACAGGACAGCGGTGACGACGAGCGCGAACGCTACCGTCCTGCCGACGCCGTGATTGCCTCGAGCGCGAGTGGGCCGAGTGCGAGTGGGCCGAGTGCGAGTGGGCCGAGTGCGAGTGGACCGAGTGCGCGTGCCGGCGCACGCACGGTCGCGACGCGCCTCACCGGACCCACTGCCTGCACCTTCGCCGTCACGTCGCATACGTCTCTCCCGGTCGGTCGGTCCCGTCGTCCGTGATGCGCAAGCGCCCCAGTCGATGCAGCACCGCGAGCGCCACGAGGCCGATGGCCAATCCGACCAGCGCGCCGACGGCCATGCGTCCGAGCACGAGCTTCGTGCGCGTAATGTGCGTCATGATCCCCTGCCGCGGGGCATTCCATACGGCTACCGCCAGCGCCGCGGCCGCGAGCGCGAGCCAGGTCCGCACGCGCCACGGCGCCAGCAGCGCCGCGATCCCGTCGCCGCGCCGCACGATCTCCTGTCGCAACCAGGCGAGCACGAGCACGCCCCCGAGCAGTGAACTCGTCAACTGGAGCACGTTGTACCAGGGAACGCGGTAACTCCCCACGGTAAACGCGGTCTGGCCGAGGATCGGAAAGACGACTGGCCCCCACGTGTCGCGATGGGTCAACGCATCCCAGAACACGTGCGTCGAACTGCCAAGCACGACGGCGATCACGACGAGCAGCCAGCCACCCACGGTCCGCGGAAGGCGTGGGGTCGCAGGAGGCAAGGCCACCAGCGCCCGCGCAACGGGGTGGAGGAGCATGACCCAGAGGATCCACGTCGCCACCCCGATGGGGAGGCAGAAGACGAAGACGCCGAGCGCGGAATGGCTCAGCAGCGCCCAGGGTTCGAGGCGCAGCAGGTATTCGAAGTCCGGTGCCATCGCCCCGACGACGAACGGGGCCAGCGGGACGAAGCCGCGGCGAATCAGCGGCCAGAACGGAAGGGCGGCCGAGGGGTGCGAGAGGGTGAACGGCAAACTACCGCGGCACCTCGTAGCGCTCGGCCGCACGCGCCTCGATCGGTTCGGCCGCGCCGGCCCCGAGGATGCGCGTCACGTAGCGCTGCCCCTCGCCCACACGCTCCACCTCGACCGCGACGGCGTCCACCGCCTGCTCGAGGCGAATCAGGCGATCGTCCAGGTCGGGCGACATCGGGGCCGGCGTCCCGATCGTCGAGCCGCGGCGCCAGATGCGCCTCGCCATGGCCAGCGAACTGGGCACGAGCAGGACGAGCGCCAGCACGAATCCCATCTCAAGCCACCAGTCGTCCTGGGGACGGTTGTTGCGCGGACTGGACGGCGGGACGGACGCCCCCGGCACTCCCATCTGCGTCGAGACACGGAGGTCTGCAGCCGCGAGCGATTGGGTCAGCTCGAGGGTTCTCGCGTCGAGCGCCTGCAGGCGGCTCTCGAGCCCAAGCTTGTCCACGCCGCTCACTTCGCCTTCCCGGAGGCGCCGGGCAATCGACAGGCGCTCGCCGGTCACCTGCTCGAGCTGGTTTCGCAACTCGTTTCGCTGGGCGACGAAGGCCTGCAGCATCTCGCGCGCGGTCGGCGCCGCCCCGGCGATGGCCGGTCCCTGCGTCATTTCGACCACAGGAAGCGGGGGGAGAGTGGGAACCGGCGGAATGGGCGGAACAGGCGCGGGGGGCGCTTGCGGAGTGACTTGCACGGCCTGCATGGGGACCTCGTCGGTCGGCACAGGTAGCAATGTGGACGCGCGTGGCGCCTCGGCGAAAGGTGCGCACGGTGCAAGCACTACGCGACCCGACGTCGAGCGTTTCACGGGGCACATACCTCGCACTTGACGGGCCGGTCGCGCTCACGCTGGTGGTGGGACGAGGGTTGAGCACGGCCGGAGCCTCCAGAGTATGCCCCCGCCCGTTGTCGCCAGCCGGTCGCAAGCGACGCGAGGGCGCCCGTGAAGGCGCCCTCGCGAAGGTGGTGCATGTTTCGTGCTTCAGTCGTGCATCATGCCAAACCGCCGCTGCAATCCGACGACGTCTAGCGCGTTCCCGCTCACCGCCTGCCCGGCCAGGGCACACCGCGATTCTTCGAGGTGACCGGGGCAAGTCCGCGATAGGTGAACTTCTGCAGGCGCTTCCCCTCGTAGGTCTCGGTCGTGTAGATGTTGCCCTTGGAGTCGGTGGCGATGCTGTGCACCGCGAAGAACTGCCCGGGTTGGCGCCCGCCATCGCCGAACGAGGTCAGGATCTCGAGCGACTGCCGGTCCATGACGTACACCTTTTCGTTCCGGCCGTCGGCCAGGTAGATGTACTTCTGTCCGGCGTCCCGCGAGAAGGCGATGTCCCAGACCGACCCGTCGCCGAGCGTTCGGGGGGCAATGCGGGCCTCCTTGACGAACTTCCCGTCCTTCTGGAAAACCTGGATGCGGTTATTCGGGCGATCGCACACGTACACAAACCCGTCGGTGCTCGGCTCGGCGCAGTGCACCGGGTTGCGGAACTGCTGGGCGAGCGGCGCATCGGGGTTGTAGGGGCCGAGATTGGCATCGTCCGGTTTGTTGCCGTACGCCCCCCAGTACCGCTTCACCGCCCCGGTGTTCATGTCCAGCACGGCGACGCGCTTGTTGGAGTAGCCGTCCGAGACGTACGCCTCGTTGGCCGCGTTGTCGAACGACACCTTGGCCACGCGACCGAAGCTGTCCATGCTGCTGCTGTTGGCGCCGCGGCCGGGGACACCGATCTGCATCAGCAGCTTGCCGTCGTGGGAGAACTTGAGGATGTGCGAGTCTCCCTGACCGTTTCCACCGATCCACACGTTGTCCTTGCCGTCGATGGAGATGCCGTGGTTGGACTCGGGCCACGTGTATCCCTCGCCCGGCCCTCCCCACGAGTTCACCAGCTTGCCGTCGGGCGCAAACTCGAGGACTGGCGGGGCGGCCGCGCAGCACTCGGCGAGCGGCGGCGTGGCGGCCGAGCCGACCTCGGTGCGCGCGTTGAGCGTCTGCTGGCGATGGACGATGAAGACATGATCGCGGGCATCGACACCGACGCCGATCACCGAGCCCATGATCCAGTGGTTAGGCAGCGGCTGCGGCCAGAATGGATCGACATCGAACGTCGGGGCATCGACCGCCGCAGTGGCGGTCGCCCCCTCCAGCGCGCGCTGTCCCAGTCCGAGGGAGATGATCGCCCCTCCCAGCACTGTCGCCGCCAGCAGCTTCCGCGAACCCGTCATGGACGTCCATCCCGAGCGTGTAGGTCGCCCCTCTCCCGCGCGAGAGTGGCTCGGAGACTCGCCGGCGCGGCGTGCGGCGACCATACTACCGCTGCGATGAGTCCCTCGTCCAGTCGCGCCCCGTGGTCCAGCGTCCGGCCGAGGGTGCCCGTACCTCGTAATTGCCCGCATGCCCCCCCGATCCCCTCGCCCACCATCACGCGACGTCAGCCGTGCTCGCCCGATGTGGTGGGCGCGATTGCGTACCCTGCGCCTGGCGCTCGCGCTCGGCGCGGCGGGCATGGCCGGGTCGCCGGCGAGTGCGAGCGCGCACGAGGTCCCGGCGCGGGTCGCGGTCCACTTGCTCGCGCGCGCCGACAGCTCGCAGCTTCGGCTCGTCGTCCGGGTGCCGCTGGAAGCGGTTCGTGACATCGACTTCCCGACCTGGCGCGGCGACTACCTCGACATCGGCCGGGCCACGCCGCTGCTCCACGAAGCGGCCACGATCTGGATTGCCGGATATCTGGAGCTGTTCGAGGGAACCAAGCGCCTGCCAATGGGGCGCGTCGTCGCGACCCGGATCAGCCTGCCGTCGGATCGAAGCTTCGAGGACTTCGAACGCGCGCTGGCGAACACCTCCGCCGCTCCGCTCCCCAACGAGACCGAGTTGCCGTGGCGCCAGGCCATGCTCGATGTGGTGCTGTCCTATCCCATCGAGTCGCCGGCGTCGCGCTTTTCGATCCGCCCGCTGCTCGCCCACCTCGGCGTGTCGACCACGACCGTCATGCGCTGGACGTCGGCCGACGGCGGCGACCGCGCCTACGAGTACACGGGGAATCCCGGACTGGTTGAGCTCGATCCGGGGGTGATGCATGCCGCCGGGCAGTTCATCCGACTCGGATTCACGCACATCCTTGGGGGGATCGACCACCTCCTGTTCCTGCTCTGCCTGGTCATCCCTTTCCGGCGCGTGCGACCGCTGATCGGGGTGGTCACGGCCTTCACGGCGGCCCACTCCATCACGCTGATCGCCTCGGCGCTCGGGCTCGCCCCGTCCGCGCCATGGTTCCCTCCCCTCATCGAGGTGCTGATCGCCGCGTCGATCGTGCTGATGGCCCTGGAGAACGTCGTGGGCCCACGACTGGACCGGCGCTGGATGGTCGCCTTCGGATTCGGGCTCGTGCACGGCTTCGGCTTCTCGTTCGCCCTGCGCGACGCGATGCAGTTTGCGGGACGGCACTTGATCACCTCGCTGCTCGCCTTCAACGTGGGAGTCGAGCTCGGGCAGCTGCTGGCGATCGCGGCGCTGGTCCCCGCGCTTGCGCTGCTCTTCCGTCACGTGGTGGCCGAGCGGGCCGGAACCGTCGTATTTTCCGCCATCGTCGCGCACGAGTCGTGGCACTGGATGACCGAACGGTTCGGTGTCCTGCGTGCGTATCGTTTCACCTGGCCAGCCCTCGACCTGGCGTTGGTGGCCGTCGCTCTACGGGGACTCATGCTGCTGCTGGTGATCGGTGCGGTACTGTGGATGGTGGCAATGCTGGTCACCCGCCTTGCGCGGGAGCCCATGCGAGACAGCGTAGGCCATGCTGGACGGAGCCTGTTGCTCGCGAGCGTGCTCGGGACGGCGCTTTCCGCCGTGGTGCCAGCGGCGCTTCAGGGGCAGTCGTCGGGCTCGCCGGGGGGCGAGGCGCTGCGTTCCACTCGGGCGGGCGTTTTCACCGATGCCCAGGCGGCACGCGGCAAGGACGTCTACGTCGGCTCGTGTCGCGAGTGCCACGTTCCCGCCTCACACACCGGGGTGGTATTCAAGAACAGCTGGGGCGGTAAGCGCCTGTCGGAGCTGCTGGCCTACATGACAGAACGCATGCCGAAGAACAGCCCGGGGAGCCTGACGGGCGAGGAGTACGCGGCGGTGACCGCGTACATCCTGATGCTGAACGGCTATCCGTCGGGCGACGAGGAGCTGCCGTACGATTCAAGCGCCACCCGCCGTATCCGGATCGAGGCGAGCGACCGCTAGCGGCGCCCGCGCACTAACGTTGGCGCCGCCGCCGAGCGACGTCGCGGCACGACCCACACCGCTCGAGGATGACTACGACCATGACGTTACGATGGACAACCCGGCGCTCGTTAGGGATCGCCGCGCTCGTTGGCGGCGCGCTGCTGGCGGCCTCACTGACCCGCGTCGCCGACTCCAGTGCCTCGCAGGGGCAGGCGCTCGTGCGGGGCAACGTGCCGGGCGAGTGGCGGTTCTGGGGCGGCGACGCCTGGGGAACGCGGTACTCCTCGCTCGACCAGATCCACGCCGGCAACTTCGACTCCCTCAAGGTGGCATGGTCGTGGACATCGGGGGCGTTCGGCGCCGACGAGTACTATCGGACCACGCCGCTCTACGCCAACGGGCGCCTGTTCACCGTCGCGACCACGCGCCGCATCACCACGGCGATCGACCCTGAGACGGGCGAGACGCTCTGGATGTGGCGGCTCGACGAAGGCATCCGCTGGCAGAAGGCACCGCGCCAGTTTGCCGGACGCGGCCTCGCCTACTGGACCGACGGACGCCAGGAGCGCGTGATCGTCGTGACCCCGGGCTACCACCTCGCCTCGCTCGACGCCAAGACCGGCATCCCAGACCCGAGCTTCGGCAAGAACGGCATCGTCGACCTCATGGACGGGTTGGGCTACGCGATGGTCCCGCTCGCGGTCGACGACTCCGGCCCGCTCATCATCTCCGATGCCGCGCCGGCCCGCCGTGCTCGGCCTAACGAGACGTGGAACGAGACGACCAAGACCGGCGCCGACGGCACCATCGGCATCGACCCCACCGAGGGACAAATTGCCGCCAGCGGTCCGGCACAGCTCGTCGGCGACGTCATCGTCGTCGGCAACTCCTCGATCCACGGCTACTATCCCATCCGCCTGAAGAACATCCACGGTTTCATTCGCGGCTTCGACGTGCGCACGGGCAAGATGCTGTGGAAGTTCAACCTCATTCCGCAGCCCGGGGAATTCGGCGCCGACACCTGGAAGAACGGGACGAAGCTCGGCACACCGGGCGTAGGGAAGGTGGATGCGTGGGCGCCGTACGCGGCCGATCCGGAGCTGGGGCTGGTCTACATCCCGACCGGGATGCCGCTCATGGACGAATACGGCGGCCACCGTCCCGGCGCGAACCTGTTCGGCAACTCGCTGCTCGCAATCGATGCAAAGACGGGCGCGCGGAAGTGGCACTACCAGTTCGTGCACCACGACATCTGGGACTACGACACCCCCATCGCCCCCAACCTGCTCGACGTGACGGTGAATGGCCGACCGCGCAAGATCGTGGCGCAGACCACCAAGCAGGGGTGGATGTACGTCTTCGACCGCGTGACCGGTGAGCCCATCTGGCCGATTACCGAGACGAAGGTGCTGGCGAGCGAGGTCCCGGGCGAGGAGGCGTGGCCCACACAGCCCATCCCGAGCAAGCCGGCCCCATACTCGCAGCAGGGACTCGTCGAGAGTGACCTGATTGATTACACGCCCGCGATCAAGGCGGCCGCGCTCAAGGTGGCCCAGCG
>Ga0138256_10003924_pt1 | contig 15786 bp, 18 predicted proteins | sample KNB2016incub_MG_FD_105486 | JGI IMG/M metagenome (GOLD analysis project Ga0138256, IMG submission 105486) | Active sludge microbial communities from wastewater in Klosterneuburg, Austria - KNB2014incub_MG | ecosystem: Engineered > WWTP > Activated sludge > Unclassified | place: Austria... | reverse complement strand
TGTCCCTCCAGCCAAAGTCCACAAAAACACGCCGACCAGATTCCACATCCCCCATCTCTAATCTAAATTAATTTATTGTTGCGCCCGCATTGATACTGGCGTCTTCCCGCTGCTGTGCAATATTCCCGCACATGCGGGAATATTATCTATCCACATATTTTGGAGAAACCATGAAGAAAAGAAAAACAAAAAGGAATTTTCCGGTTCTTGTTCTCGTCGCTGGTGGGCTTCTGCTCATCATTGCTGCGGTCATGTTAAGTTCGCAGAATGGCGTCATCCAGGCAACCCCATCGTCGCCAACTGTATCAAGCGGATTTGATGAAGATACCTATCCCGAGATCGAACGTGTCTCCCTGGAGGATGCCAACGCCGCTCGCGACGCGGGAACGGCGGTATTCGTGGATGTGCGCGGTGCGGAAGCTTATGCCATGAGCCACATCTCCGGTTCATTATCCATTCCGCTGGCGGAAATTGAAACGCGTTTGAGCGAACTCGACCCGAATCAATGGATCATCACCTACTGTACCTGACCCAGCGAAGAATCCAGCGCCCGTGCGGCGTCCATTCTGATCGAAAACGATTTTCAAAAAGTGACCCCTCTCCTCGGCGGTTTCAATGTCTGGGTTGAGGCAAACTATCCTAATGAACCATAATCTTTCCAATAAGAAGGAGTCAATATGCTTGCACGTTACAGTTCTTTTATGATGATTTTTGTTGTCATGGCGCTCTTGCTTGGCGCATGTCAGGGTATTTTCTCAAACGTGGGGAGGGAAGTCAGCATTGAGGGTGGAAGTTACCGCGTAGTGTCTGTTCAGGAATTACAGACCATGCTCGAAACCAAAGATTTTACGATGATCAATGTTCACATTCCCTGGCAAGGCGACATCGCCCAGACGGATTCGCGCCTGGCTTACGATCAGATTTCACAGAGTCAGGACCAGTTGCCGGCAGAGAAGGATGCGAAAATCCTGGTCTACTGCCTGACTTCGGGCATGGCAAAGAAAGCCGTTCAATCTCTCATCAGCCTGGGTTATACAAACGTATGGATGTTAGAAGGAGGCACAACTGCTTGGGAAGAGGCTGGGTTGACACTTAAAAAGGAATGAGCGCAGGATTTGAAGATGCGAGAGAACCTCAATCAAGGATGTGAAGTATGAAGCGATCTTTTTCACGCCGCGATTTTCTTAAGTTGGCAGGTGTCGGGCTGGGCGCAATGGCGTTCCGTCCGTTCAATCTCGAATCTTATTACATGCCAAAGCCTTTGCCGCAATTCCCAAACAGCGAAATTATCGGTCGTGTACTGGGCATGACCGATATCATGAATCGCCCATCGAATGATCCACTACAAGCTGGCGCCGTGGGGGCGCTGTATGATGATAATCTTGTTGAGTGGGGGCGCGAGGTGGTGGGGAATGCGGTTGGTTTAACGAATCAAAGATTCCTTGAAACCTCCCAGGGATATATTTGGGCTTCACTCGTGCAGCCTACTAAAAATTTGCCAAACATACCTATCACAGAGATGCCCGCAGGCGCGGTTGGTTTTTGGGCGGAAGTGACTGTTCCGTATATTGACCTGACTTTGGAAGGACCTGTGGTTTCATCCTGGCTGCAGAGTCTAATCGCCTACAATTTTCCACCGCGCCTTTATTATGGTCAGGTCGTTTGGATTGATCAGGTTCGCGCGGATACAAACGGGGTGGTGTATTACCGCTGGAACGAATCACCGGGACATGGGTATGGTCCAGGGGACATTTTCTGGGCAGATGGCGCAGGCTTGAAGATATTGACGGATGAAGATGTTGCTCCAATTAGTCCGGAGGTTGACCCCAATGAGAAGACCATTCACGTGGACTTGACCTATCAAACGCTTGGATGTTTTGAAGGTCTAAATGAGGTGTACTTTTGCCGTATTTCAAGCGGAGCAGAATACAATGCAAATGGCGAAGCGGTTGATAATTGGGCAACTCCAGTTGGCGACCTCAATACACACTGGAAAATCGTTTCGTTAAATATGAGTGGGGGCGGTTCGGCAGCGGGGTATTCCACTCCGGCAGTGCCCTGGGTTACCATGATTAGCGGGGATGGGATTGCCATTCATGGCGCCTTCTGGCATAACGACTTTGGCGAGCGGCGTTCACATGGCTGTATCAATCTAAAGCCCGAAGATGCCAAATGGGTCTTCCGCTGGACCACCCCACATATTTCCCTTGCTCAAAGTGAACAGCGTATGACATGGCCCGACCACGGCACTGTGGTTTCCGTAACCAAACTGGAAGTATGAATAAGGCTTATGTTTGCCTATAGGAAAATGACATGACAAAAATATCTCCGCAAACGCCAGCAACCACTGATCCAATTTTGAACGAACGATTGCGAGTGTTCCTCCATGCGCTTTTATTCGTGATTGGCTTCTCGCTGGTCTTTGTGATCGGCTGGGGCGGCTCGGTGACGGCGCTGGGTCAAGTGTTTGGCGCGTATAAGAGAGTCATTGCACAACTTGGCGGCGTGATTGTCATCATGTTCGGACTGGCTACACTGGAAGTGATTCGAATTCCCTGGTTTTATGCGGATACGCGCGCCCATTACTCGGGTCAACGCGGGACGTATGGCGGGTCCGCCCTCATGGGCATTTTCTTTGCTGCGGGTTGGAGTCCGTGCATTGGCGCGACTCTCGGCGCAATCCTTACAATGGGACTGAGCCAGCAAACAGTTGGTCAAGCCATGTGGCTTTCATTTTGGTACTCGCTTGGTTTGGGGATTCCATTTCTGGCAATGGCTTTTGGGCTTGAACGCGCTTCGGGCTGGCTCAAACGCATGAGACCCTATCAAAAATATTTCAAGATCGCCAGCGGCGTGTTCATCATTGCGATAGGCATTTTGTTGTTGACGAACACCATGAGCTTGATCGCCATCTGGGCATTCAAGAACGGCTATTACATTGAGTCTTTCACAACCTACGCTGCCGCGCCGACCTATCTGACCGCTGTGCTCGCGGGGTTGTTATCCTTCCTTTCGCCATGCGTGCTTCCACTTGTACCCGCCTATCTCGGGTATTTAAGCGGACATGCCATACAGAATACGTAAATTTTTAATTTCAGGAGACATGAAAAAATGAATGCAACATCCGATTCAGAAGATACAGTTACCTTCAAGCGCACCCATTTTTACTCGGTATTGGTGGTGCTGGCTTTCGCAGTTGGGATCCTTACTGGATATGTAGCTTGGGGACGTTCTTCCAATCAAGCACAAGTAGTTGCAGAGAATCAACCTGCCGCGCAAGGACCTGTTGGACAGGCACCCGTGGCAACCCAGCCGCCTCAATTCACCCGCTATGATGTTCCTGCGGATGGTTTTCCAGGCATTGGTCCAGAAGATGCGCCGATCGTGATCGTTGAGTTCAGCGACTTCCAATGCCCATTCTGCAAACGATTCTATGATGAGACTTATCAGCAGTTGCTGGCGGCTTATCCTGGCAAGATTCGTTTTGTCTATCGTCACCTGCCGCTGACCTCCATTCACCCCGAAGCGTTTCCCGCTGCGGAAGCCTCCATGTGCGCTAATGCACAGAATGCCTTCTCGGAATATCACGACAAAGTCTTTGAAAATCAAGACAAGCTGGGACGCGAACTTTACACGCAAATCGCGAGCGACCTCAACCTGGATACTGTCGCTTTTGAGGATTGTTTGAACACGGGAAAGTATAAGGATTTAGTACAACAAGATTCGGATTTCGCTCTTAATTTGGGAGTGCAATCCACGCCCACTTTTTTTATCAACGGACTGGCATTGGTCGGCGCACAGCCGCTATCTGCCTTCACTCAGTTAATTGATAAAGAGTTGGCGGGTGAAATCCCAAAGTAATTTATTCACTTCTTATTGGTGAAAATTTCGAGAATATAAATAAAAAAACTGATGCAATCCTTCAACCAACTCTCCCGCCGCGACTTCCTCAAACTTGCTGCATCTGGCGCGCTTGGTCTCGCCCTTTCTGAATTGCGCCTTGAACGCGCCTTTGCCGCGCCTCCTGCCTCACAAGGGCGCGTCACGTGGAGTGGTGTAACGCTACATGACGCGCCTTCATTCAACGCAAAACAAATCCGCGTCTTTGGCATTGATAAAGTGGTGGACATAACCGCCGAGGCGGAAGGCGACGAAGGTTATGGAAATCCATACAACAAAACCTGGTATCAGGTGGATAACGGCTATACCTATTCGGGCTGGCTCCAGCCTGTGGAAACTCGCTTCCAAAAAACAGTTTTTGAAATTCCTGCGGTAGGTCGACTGGGCGAGATCGTCGTCCCTATTAGCGAAACGCGCCTTACACCTTATACATTAGCCAAAAACGGCTATCGCCTGTATTATGGCAGTACCCACTGGGTAAAGAAAGTCGTTGTGACACGCGAAGAAAAAAGTATCTGGTACGAGATCTATGACAATTACCTGAAAAAATCATTCTATGTGCCGACATACAATATGCGCCTCATCCCAAACGATGAATTGACTCTGCTTTCCCCGGACATTCCTGACACTGATAAATTCATTCACGTGGACCTCGCTACGCAACTGGTCACGGTTTTTGAAGGAGAGAAAATGGTGATGTCGATTCGCTGCTCAAGCGGCGCCAAAGGAAGCAGGACTCCGCTGGGCGATTTCACTACATATCATAAAGGTCCGTCCATTCATATGACCAATCAAGGTGACGCTGTCAATAATATCTACGACCTGCCAGGCGTACCATGGGTTTCGTTCTTTACAGGGAATGGAGATGCATTTCACGGCACTTATTGGCACAACGACTATGGCCGTCCGCGCAGCCATGGATGTGTGAATCTTCCGTCAGAGACCGCTAAATTCATTTATCGCTGGACCAAGCCCGCCGTTCCGCCGGATGTGGATTATGTCCATCTGCCAGGCGAAGGCACGAGAGTACAAGTTGTCTGATTGGAAAACCAGATATGTCAAAAACAGTGCGCCATCGAATTGTTATTTTAGGGGTGCTGATACTCTTGTTGATAACCATCAACCTGCCTCCTGTCAATAACCGCCTGCTTTGGCGCATCGATGAGTTGCGCGTCCAGATCATGTATATATTTAATCCGCCTGACGAAGCCATCTTCCAGCCCGGACAACCAGTTGAAACCCCAACTGAGGCTTCAGAGCTACTACAAAATCCTGGCATTCTCCCTTCGACCCCAACGCCCTATCCCCGTTTGCCCAATCCTACTCCAACACTGACAGGAAGCACATTGCCAGAGTCAATTTCATTGACCGACTTTACCTATGTCGATCAGAATGAACGTTGGAATTATTGCGGCCCATCAAGCTTGGCGATGGCCCTCAACTTTTGGGGATGGCAGGGAAATCGTGATGATATAGCCAGGATCGTCAAACCCGGAGTTCAGGACCCGAGCCTTGATTTTATCCAGCGCGGTAAATGGGATAAGAATGTGATGCTTTACGAACTGGCTGATTATGTTCAGGATCAAACGGAGTTCAATGCGATCATACGGTATGGTGGAGAAATCGACCTGATTAAGCGCCTGCTCGCCGCCGGCTTTCCGGTGGTCATTGAAAAGGGGTATTATGAGCGCGATTACACAGGCAAGGTGGGCTGGCTGGGTCATTACGCTTTTACAACTGGATATGACGAAAAAGCAGGTGTGTTCACCTACCAGGAAACCTACCCACCGAAAGGGGAAAGCGGCAAGGACCGGACGATTCAATATGATGCATTTCGCGAAGGCTGGCGTGGATTCAATTATCTGTTCATGATCGTCTTTCCACCAGAGCGCGAAACCGATGTCTTGAACCTGCTCGGCCCCTGGAATGATTCAACCTGGGCAAATCAACACGCCCTTGAAATCGCAGACAGCGAAGTTCAGACACTGACAGATACTGAGAATTTCTTTGCCTGGTTCAACAAAGGTACCAGCCTTGTTGCATTACAACAGTACTCTGATGCTGCAGAAGCCTACGACCAGGCATTCTGGGTCTATGCCAAACTTGATCAGAACGAAAAAACTCGCCCTTATCGAATTATGTGGTATCAAACGGGACCTTATTGGGCTTATTATTACTCTGGTCGATATCAGGATGTAATTGAGTTGGCAAACACCACCCTTAACGAGACCATCGCTGATCCAACACTTGAAGAAAGTCTCTACTGGCGCGGGCTGGCAGAGTATGCGCTTGGCAATACAGAAGGTGCCATTGCCGATCTTCGGGAAGCAGTGCGCCTCAACCCAAACTTCGAGCCAGGCGTCACCCAACTTCAGGAATGGGGTGTCGGTAAAGAATGATGGCACTTGCCCCTTATTGGCTTGTTATATGTTGAGTAATGCTTTGAACCATGAGAAATTTATCTCGGCGTGATTTTCTAAAAGTAAGCGCAACCACTTTGAGCGGGTTGATGTTTTTCCCATTCGGGATGTATCTTGATTCTTTTGATGACTCCAGTCTCGTACGTGTGACCACCGATTCTGTCAGTGTACACAGCAAGCCCGATGATCAAAGTTTGATTACCAGACAATTATTTCGCGATGAGTTAGTTCACATCTATCAAGAAGTCGACTCAGGCACGCCTGCATACAATCCAATCTGGTATCGTGTTTGGGGTGGGTATGTTCACAGAAGCCGTCTGCAAAAGGTAAAGGTACTCTACAACGATCCGCTGGCAAACATCCAGGAAGGAACGCGGCAAGTGGCGGAATTGACTGTGCCATATACACAAGCCATGCGTTACACGAAGACATACGGTTGGCAGCCGAACCTGCGGCTGTATTATGGATCGGTTCATTGGATCGAAGCAGTTGAAGATGGTCCCGATGGCGAACCTTGGTATCGGATATTCGATGAACTGGTCGGTTTTCCTTATCATGTTTCCGCCATACATTTACGCCCGATTCCATTGGATGAATGGGCGTCCATTACTCCCGAGATGCCACTCGAAAACAAGCACATTGAAGTCAATCTAACCACTCAGATTCTGAAGGCTTATGAGGATGATGAGATTGCGTTTCAGACAAATATTTCCTCGGGCATTCCGGCTGGACGCCCAAGCCCCAAGGTAATCTCAACTAAAACACCCAGTGGTGAGTTTCGTATTTTATCGAAATATCCATCCAAACATATGGGCAATGGGAACTTGTTCGCTGATTTGGATGATTACGAATTACCCGGCGTCCCTTGGACGTGTTTCTTTACCGAAGCTGGACATGCGTTTCACGGAACATATTGGCATGATAACTTCGGCGTGCCAATGAGTCATGGCTGTATAAACATGCGTACCCAGGAAGCCAAATGGCTTTTTCGTTGGGTACGTCCTCTGCATGAGCCTGACCGAATTTATACTACCGGGCATGGAACGTTGGTTGTAATTACTCCATAACCAGAGAATCAAAAACGTTTGCATTGGTCGCAACAGAATCAATGGAGCAAGGAAATAAATAGTTGAATGCCGGGAGCCGTAGAATGAACTCAGTAACAAATATTGAAGTCACGGAAGATGTCAAGCAAAAGGTAATTAAGTTTGTAATACAAAACGGCTTTATTACCAATAGACAGTGCCGCTTGTTGCTTGGAATTGGATACGGGCAAGCGATTGCATTATTCAATAAGTTAGTGGAATCAAGCGAATTGATTCGCGAAGGCAAAACCGCTTCTACTAAATATCGCTTACCAATCAAATAATGGCCTGAAAAAAAGCGATTTGCGTCAGAGATCAATCAAAACGCTGAAACGATTATTCGGTTTGGAAGAGCTTGGGGTGATATCCATTGTGGATGTTCTGAATAGGGTAAATCATTCTTTCGATGCGGCTCGTGCTTCCTTCTTTGCCCTCAGCCAGCCGTTCAAGCTGAATTTGATGACGCGTTCATTGCCAGCCAGCAACTTCTTTAGGTTTGGTCGCAATGCCCAGATCAAGAGCAGCTCAGCCATCACACCGTACCAAATATCAAGGGACTCGTGCAGACCAAGCCAGGCGCGTATTGTAAACACAATTATCACACTCAATCCAATGGTCATGGTTGTGAGTGATGCAATGCCCACAGTAAACCAGACCAGGGCGCCTGCTGTGAATACAATGGGAAACATCGGAAGCCATAAGCCCATTGCGCCGCCGAGCGCAGGCGCACCGCCTGCGCCACCATGTAAGCGTAATTTTCCATCGGCATCACGGCTGATCAAAAAGATGGAATAGTTGTGCCCGAGAATTGCCCCGATTGGGGCGAGGATATATATGAGATGATTTGCAGGACCAAGTAACTGCGCAACCCATACAGATACCGCGCCTTTCAAGATGTCCAGGATCGCGGTCAGCAATCCTGCCCCAAACCCTGCGGCGCGGGCGACATTCGTTCCGCCCGTGCGACCACTCTCCACCTGGCGAATATCCTTGCCCGTTTTGGCCTTGACAATCAGCAAGCCAAATGGGACCGAGCCAATGATATATCCCATTACCACAGCCGCAATTCCTATCAATATCTGCATAACATACAATCCTCTGAGATAAGTATTTAGTTTTTGAAACACGGCGGGGACAGGATGGTTTCTCCAATCAACAACCTACAACGTTGCCCGATTAAGTTCCACAATCATATAAAGAAACAGCCGGATGTCAGTATACAGGTTACCATACGTGAATTATGCGACCGCCTGGATATTCATAAGCATTATGATAATTCGTCATTGATATTGAATTCAACTACTTGACCACTTCCAGGGTTCCTACCATGCCTGCCTGCAAATGCCCCGGCATGCCGCAGACGATCTGGTAGGTACCCGGCTGATCGGGCGCAGTGAAACTTAAGTCCACACTGACATCCGGCTGGACATCCACGTCCCAGTAAGCATTGGCAATATCCTCTTCATCAAACATATCACCGACGTCCACACCATATTGCATGATGTAGAAGTTGTGCTCCACTGTGCCTTTATTGGCAACCTTGATCTGGATTTCCGAGCCGGCTGGTACGGACAATTGAGTGGGGGTGATCGAAAAATCGTTCAACTCCACGGTGAGCCTGGTAGACGGTCCGCTGGACTGGCAGGCGGACAGGAAAACCAACGCCAAACTAAACAAGAAATATCTTTTCTTCAACATACAACTCTCTTATCCTGGATATTCAACAAATATCTTGCTGGTAATATTTAAACCAAGAACGCTCACCTTCGCACCCGCCTTCACAGTCAGATTGTGATCGAACGATGAATAATCAATGACCACGATCTGTGCGCCGGGGAGAAGTCCAAGACTCTCAAGATAGCGGAGCAATTCCGCGTCTGCATTCTTTACGCATTGGATCCTGGCTTTTTGTTTCGGACGCAGGGCGGAGAGAGGGGTTGAGTCCTCCAATGGCATGACCAGATCGGCGGTGGGGATCAATTCTCCATGTGGGTCGCGCAAGGGATGTCCCATCGCCGCCGCCATCCGCCGTTCGAAGTCCTCCGAGATGACATGCTCAAGGCGTTCTGCTTCCTCATGGACTTCAGCCCACGAATAACCCAGAGTCTGCACCAGCCAGGCTTCCAGGAGACGATGATGCCGGATCACCTCCAGAGCGGCTTTCCTGCCTTCTTTGGTCAGCGTGACCCCCTGATGTTTCTGGTATTCAACCAACGCTGGTTTCACCGAGGCAAGTTTTTGCACCATGTTCGTCACGGATGCCGGTTTGACGTTGAGCCGTTCGGAAAGGGCATTCGTACTGGCGTTCTCACCGCCTTCAGTCAGTTCGTAAATGTGTTTCAGATAATCCTGAATGGATATTGTCAGGGACGATTCCATCGGAACGCTCCTATTTAATCAGCAATCCAGTGACCCACAACATCATCATACCGGTTAGCACGCCACTGAAGACTACCATTGGCATGGCTTCGCGTTGAGAGTCCTTTTGAATCAGTTTGGCGATCTCGTAGATCACCTGGAAGATTGCGCCTGCGCCGATGGCAAGGAACAGGACCGTCAGGAAGGGCGAGGGAGTGTATCCGCCGATCCAGGCTCCTAGGATGGCAGGCGCGCCGCCGACCAAACCCATGAGCGCCAGTTTGCCGATCCCGGGTTTATCGCGCAGGACCGGTGCAATGATGCCCAGTCCTTCGGTAATGTTCTGGATGATAAAACCCACCACAAGAAAGGTGCCTAGTGAAATTTCGCCAACGTTATAAGCAGCACCTATTGCCAGTCCTTCTCCAAGGTTGTGAATGCCGATGCCGACCGCGATCACGAAGGCAATAGCCTGCCGTTTATCCGCTTCGCTGCCAGTGATTTCAGTCTGCCGTTTCGAGATCGCCTCCAATAACAGAAAGGTTGCCACTCCGCCGATACCGATCAAGCCAATCCCTTGGAACGCGGAAGGGATCTTCCCGGCAAACTCCAGCGCTTCCGCAACTGTATCCAAACCAAGAAAAACCAACAGTCCCGCCGTCGCCGCCATCAGGAAGGTCATGGTGCGGCGTCCCATTTGCCGCAACGCCGGGAACCAGAAGATTCCCAAGAAGACCGGGATCACACCAACATATAGTCCGATCAGGGTGAAGCTCCAGAAAGTGGCGCTGTCGGGTTGGGGTGTCTCGAACGCAACCGGGATGTCCACGGTGAAGGCGATTGCATTTCCGGTAAACACGATAACGCCATAAGCCTCGCCATACGACCACGGATAGTCGATGGTGATAGTGGCGCCCCCCAATCGGGGGATGGCAGCATCCGGATGCACCTCGAATGGCATGATCGCATCGTTCACAATGATCTGGGCAATGGTGATCGCCTCCGGTCCAGTATTGCGAACCTGCAATTCGATGCTGCCTTGTTTCAGGATATATCGCTCCACATCCAGAATCTCCACCGGTGCGGCGGAGTCGAGATTCAAGCCTCCGCCTGTGGTGAGGAAGAGTGCGATCACTCCACCGAGGAGAATGATCGGGATAAGAAGCAGGATGAAGGTCCGAAAGGTGAAGCGGTTTGTCGTCGGTTGGGAAGTTGATTGAGTCATAATGTCACCTCTAAGGTAGTACCTCGAACATGCCCATCCATCCGAGTTCGGCAAATTCGGTCACGTGCGCATGGAACATGTACATGCCTGGATATTTGTAACTGAATTCAAGAATGCCGCGTTGCGCCTGTCCCTGTATGATGGTATCCGTGAACTCGGAAGGGGTCAGGCTTGTGCCGGTCGGGTAGTGGTGGAAGAAATTGGCGTGCAGATGGAATGAATTGAGCAGGTCGAATTCCAGGATGTTCACAAGATAGATGCGGATTTTCTCGCCGACCTTGATCTGGATGGGATGGTTCTGATAATAGAATGGGATGGCATTGACGGCATAAAAATCGTTGACATCGTCAAAGTCCACATCGAAGCCGCTCATGACCATTACCATTTCACGATCGACGGGTGTACGACCTTCCTTCGGATCCACAATGAATGTGCCATACAAACCCTTGGCGATATGGCGCGCCAGCGGGAAGACATGGCAATGATAAAGGTGGAGACCAAACGGCTCTGCATCGAACTCATAGGTGAAACTGTCGCCAGGTTCGACATAGCCGCCCGGACCCGAACCTGGCACACCATCCATCACACTCGGATGAAAGCCATGAAAGTGCATGCTGTGCGGATGATTGCTGCCATTGATCATCGTGATGCGGATCAAGTCGCCTTCGGTGCAGCGAATGGTTGGACCTGGTATGCGCCCGTTATAGGTCCAGGCAGGATATTCGATGCCTGGCACAACCTCAATGTTCTTGTTGATGACGGTGATTTCGTATTCACGCAGGGTTCTGCCATCAGGAAGAGTGGATACCTTTCCGTAATCGAAGTCGGTCAAAATGTCCCCGGGATCGAATCCGTTCCTTATATGGTCTACATCCCCAGTTCCCGGGAGAACCCCACCTCCATGATCCATGCCTTGCATGGGGGGTGGGCTCTGGCGAATATGGGACTTGCCATTGGATTGCATAATCGCAGATGCGCCCCCTGCCCCGATAACTCCAAAGGCTCCCAGTTTCAGAAAATCCCGCCGGCTCAGTTGATTCTTCATACATACCTCCGAAACAGATAAATCAGATAAATTTAGTCTAGTCTAAATTCTATTTTAGAACAGGAATAATTAAAAGTCAAGCTAAAAAAACCGCAATTATCGGGTTTTCGTTCCAAATAATTGCGGCTCCCTACAGGTGGCTATCCGTTTATGCTTTGAAGTGTGATTCGTTAATATTATGGAATTAGATATACCCACAACCTATCTCTATTTTCTGCGCTCCATCCGGTCAATTTTCTCCAGGCAAGAGGGAATTCAAGATCAAACATATAACCGCAATTTAGTACGGTGAATTCATGACATACAACCTTTTTGGGCAGGGATAACACCGGGTTCCCATTGGCATAACTGGAAAGCCTGGCTTGCCGTCCAGATGCCAGATTTTTTATCTCAACCGGCGAAATGGTGGTGAAGATGATCTTATGATCTTCTGAAGTATTCGCGCAAACGATGGACTGGGTTTCCTGAAATGTCTCCAGGATTTGCAAACTGACTTCCTGACCCAGCATCCTGCCAGCCACTTGACTAAGCCAACGCAGAGGATCGGGAACCTGCACCGCCTGCGCCAGATGTTCGCGCTTGATCTTTATATCCTGTAATGCCCAAAGGACAGCCTGTTCTCGCAAGTAGTCAATTGCTTTTCGTTGTCGTTCATTCCCCATGCTGATCAATGCTCCAAAAAAAATTACTGCAGATGCGACCACAACAGCAAGAATTATTTCCATTTTTTATTTATCCTTTTCTGTACTTTAGTTTTGTTTGTTATCGAACGAATCATCTTTTGCCTGAACAGACATGTCCCTGAATGTCTCACCCAAACGAACCAACGCCTTGGGACGTGGATCCACCACACTGGCAGATGCGATCACCATGAACCAGCCTAACAATCCAATAATCTGCCAGAATGGAAAAGAGGAACGAGAAGGTTCTGGAGTTTTTTCAGGAATAGGTGTTACCAAAACCGGTGTTGCTGACGGCAGTATTTGTGTCGGGATTGTTGTTGCTGACGGTGTTAGGGTACCGGTTGCAGTTGGGGATGGAGTCAGCGTGGCGGTCGAGGTCGCCATCGCTGGGATTGCGATCCTGCCAGTATCCCGTTCGCACAACCCATTCACATCACAAGCCACTGCCTGAACAGGATACTCCCCAGAGGGAGCCAGAGTTCCATCCGCAAAGCGCCGATCCCAAGTAATGGGAAATGACACCTTGTTAGGATTCAGATCCATCACCACTGCCGGCCAACGATTCTGCGGATCACGAATCGTCACTTGTACATTGGCAATCGGGAAGTGATTGGGAGACACCTTCAATTGTCCCGACTCCCAAATCCACCAGCGTTCTGTAATGGAAAGACTAGGCGGGCCGTTATCAACAACCAATGTAATCGAAGCTACATCACCAACATTGCCGGCCTGATCAACCCCGCGCATCTGCAATGTATATTGCCCGTTTGGAACTTCGTTTGATTGCCACGTAAAAGACCAGGTATCACCAGTGTCCATTAAGACTACTTGCCAGGTTGTTCCACCATCCGAAGATAGTTCACCGCCAGCTGAACCTGATGTTACATCCTCCAATATTCCAGCCAACATGACATTTCCCTGCACAAGTTCCCCATTCGAAGGGGAGGTGAATTGCGAAACAGGCGGGACCGTATCTACTTTAATCACATCTGTTTCTAGCGTTTCATTCCCAGCCACATCGCGGGCGCGGGCGGCCACAGGATGAACACCATCAGTGAAGTGAATTGGGAATGAAATCCAACTCGCGCCTTCATCCATGCTCCCAACTACCGAATAAAGACCAGAGATCGCATCTGAGGCGTTAGCCGACACATCCACTTCCGAGACATACCATCCATTCCTGCCATCCAATGTTGGAAGTAATAAATCGAGAACTGGCGGCGTGCCATCACGCTGCCACGTTGATAATCCACTGGCAGTCCGACCGCTGGTTGAAGTCACGTTGTAATTCGCTATACCAATTCCTTCTGGCAAGGGAAGGCTGCAGAAACTTCCACATGTAAAGGGATTCCCATTCAGGTCACCATTGATCGTGATATCAAATCCCTGCGGGTCACTGGCCGTCAACTCCAAAGACTCGGTCCCTCTACACCAGCCGGCATCTCCCCAAAGATCGCAGACCACCTGCCCAGCAATCACTGGTGGTAACGGTGTTGGAGTCGGAGAGGGTGTGTTTGTCGGGGTAAATGTAGGTGTAAAGGTTGGCGTCGAAGTGTTGGTCGGGGTGAAGGTGAGTGTAGAAGTTGGCGTTGATGTATTTGTTGGCGTGAATGTAGGTGTAGATGTCTGAGTCGGTGTATAGGTTGAGGTAGGGACCAATGTCGGTGTCGATGTTGCAGACGGAGTAAAGGTTGGCAATGGAGTGGACGTAAAGGTGGGTGTGGATGGCGGTCCAATATAATTTACATCGACAGATCGAAAATCCACATAGCCACCGGAAGCTGAGATCGACCACGACCGACAGCCTGCCGGCACGCTTAAGACCATGCTGACATAACCGGGCAGACTGCCTGATCCGTTATACAGATTCCATGTGTCAACAGCCGAGCAGGCTCGAAGAGTGGCGTTTCCAACATTGGTATCGCGAGTGAATTCCACCATGACCTCAAAGTAGGAAACATTGCGGTCAAACACACCACTGGCGGTTCCTCCATTACCGAGCCGCGTGACCCACTCTGTACAACTTGAACCACAAGATGCTCCGCCTTCCTGCGGTGGCAGAGAAGACCCATCCCTGTGAGTGACAACCACATACTGCGCAGAGCCGCTCCAATCAATGTAGCCTGTGTCATGCGCCTGATCGTAGGTGCGACCCTCATTCATCGCAATTGCAGCTAGTGGAGCGGCATTCGTAAAGGCGGCCGTCATCAGGATGATGACGGAAAGTAAAGATGAAATAAAACCAATTCTCACACGTTGCATGCCAAACTCCTGCGCGACTAATATTCCTGAAAGTCGCGCAATCCGAGATGAAGGACGAAGAAAAATATGACTGCCAGCAGGACAAGAATGATGCAGGCGATATAGAAAAACTCAATGGGAAGCACAAGTCCCAGTAGAAAGCCGACGAGCAAACCGGCGATAAATCCTATCAGGAGTTTGAGCATGTCACTCGTTCCCTTCAGATTTCAGGATTCGAGCTAGCGTGCGGGGATCGAGATCGCGCCACCAGGAAATCTCGTTCAGGAGCAGGTGATATTCCCAGAGCAAGCCTTGCATGGGTAAAGACTCAAACCATCTGTTCAAGCCATTTTTGAGACGATTATCGATACTTCCTTCGCCATGAATAGCAACTTCCACGCAATCTTGGTCTACAGTCTTCACCCTGCTGCTATGTGATTTCAACCATTCTAAAAACTTTTGCAGGCGCATCTCATCCAACCGCACAGCTTGACTGGATATATCCGAAACCATTTGTTCGATCAGAATTTGCATATCATTCATCGTTCCCATCCATTGTCCCTTCGGGACATGACCCAGGCAAAATATAAGACTCCGAAGGCGGTAATTGCACAGCCCAGCGTGCCGCCGCAGAACAAGAAAAGAAAACGCAGAATTATCCCAATCATCAGAAACCCAGCCTGCGGTCGTCATCCTGGGGCGCAGGCTGCGAGACCCTTGCTTCCTGGTTTTCCAAACGTACCGCAAGGAATTCATCCAATAGTTTGGATAATGCCGGCGGAAGCATTTCCTCCAAAGCTTTGGAGGCTTTTTCCTGCCAGCCATCGGC
>Ga0138256_10003922_pt1 | contig 15790 bp, 15 predicted proteins | sample KNB2016incub_MG_FD_105486 | JGI IMG/M metagenome (GOLD analysis project Ga0138256, IMG submission 105486) | Active sludge microbial communities from wastewater in Klosterneuburg, Austria - KNB2014incub_MG | ecosystem: Engineered > WWTP > Activated sludge > Unclassified | place: Austria... | reverse complement strand
GTCAATTCTTTTGCTCTCAATCTGCTCCATTCGGCAAGTTCACCGCGCTTATCCTTGTCAAATTTCGCGATAGCCACGGTACCGGCACCAACCGTAGCAGTCCTGCCGTCCTTAACCTTCGTCGGGTTTGTTTCGCCAACCTCGGCCTTTCCTTTTGTGACCGAAAGCAACGCCTGGCCATCGTTGTAAACGTCTATCTGATAAATACCTGTTTCGACGAGAGCAACTTTTCCTTTTGGCGTCGATACTGTCACCCTAAATTCATTATCCGCAAAAACCTCGAAGATCGCGCTTCCGCTATCGAGTTTTAATTGCAGGTCCTCAAGGTCCGTCGTTCCAAATTCAAACGTCGAATGCGCTCCCATGCGTATATACGATCCCGGGTTTAACAAAATTTCAACCCGACCGTTTGCGCCGGTTGAAACGCGATCGCCGATTTCTACTAAATCACCCTTGAGCAGCACTCCGCTCTTGCCTGCGGGACGGATAATGCTAACCGGGCCTTCTGTGTAATTCACTCCGCCAGCCCGAGCCGAAATAACATATTTGTCGGCAACCGGAGTGCTCGTAATCCGCTCTTGAGCGGATGCAAAATATGGTATTGCCAGTCCCGCCGTCAACACAAACAAAAAACGCAAACTAAGTCTTGACATTATTTTCTCCTCGGGAAGAGTTCTGATTAATCGAATCATATTCCCATTTCGCAAAAAAAACAATCATTATTAACCCAAAGTGTCGTTTAATCCCAATAAATATCGCATCGATAAATAGAAACAACCTTTGCGGTGTTTTCGTTATCTAATCAGATGCCTGCCCATTCGGTTTGGCTGTATGGAAAAACAAGGTGTTTATGGCAACTTTTAAGGATCCCGATCAGTGTTTTGCTCCACTCGAAGTTATTGAGCGGTTACTGCAGATTAGGGCAGAACTAGGATTTAGCGAAACCATCTATCTTGACCGTTCACAGGAGTTGACGGATTTTTTGGATGCGTACGGATTTGATATCTACGCTTTCTCGACCGGGAACGACAAAATAAATTATAGCGACTATTCATCTCCCGTCGTCCCGGGCGGCGATAATCTGCATTGCTCATTCACAACACACTGAGGCCTCTTGCGCCGACGCACAAGACAACGCTTGGAAAAGATCAGGGCAGTGGGGTTTAGCCTCCTGCCCTGTTTTTAGTTTGCTTTTACAATAAATAGTGTGCCGTCGTCGTCGAGAATTCGGCGTTCGGTAAAATCGTCCACGCCTTTGCGGATGTGATCAATCAATTTCTTTGCTGGAAGGTGAAAGCCGTCCAGAACCCGTTTTGCCAACCGGTCCTGTCCATATTCCTCGCCCGTAGGATTTGTCGCCTCAGTGATGCCATCGGTATAGATCAGCATCAATTGTCCCGGTTCAAATCGAATAAAGTGCTGGTGATAATGCAGATCGTCAAACATTCCGAGGGGCATGTCCCCATACTCCACATATTTATATTCGCCGTCCGGTTTTATTAGGAGTGGCGGATTGTGTCCCGCATTTGAAAAGACAAACGTTTTATTTGTCGAGTCGAGAATTCCATAAATCGCGGTGACAAACTGGTTATCCTCGATCGATCCGCGAAGCAGGCTGCTGACCTTCGAAAACGCGATATGCGGGGCGTATCCAATTTGGGCGCATGAACGGAGCGAGGCCCGCAGGAACGACATCAGCAGAGCAGCCGGAATCCCTTTGCCGACGGCATCCGCAACGACGATCCCTATCTGGTCGTCAAAAACCTTGACCCAGTCATAGTAATCGCCCGAGACTTCCTCTGTCGGGAAGACATACGCGCTGATATCAAAATTATCGATCTCCGGGTCGTTCCCCGGTAAAAGTTCTAGCTGCACCTGCCTGGCGATCTCGAGTTGGGCCTGAATTCGTTTTTTCTCGACGACCTGCTCATGCAGCCGGACTTTTTCAATGATGATCGCAACCTGCGATGTCAAAAGCTGCAGCACGGACAGATCATCCTCGGAATACGCATCATACTGGTCGCTTTCCAGGTCAAAAACACCGATAACCCTGTCATTGGAAACGATCGGCGCCACCAATTCAGATCGCGTCCGTTCGCGGGCAGCGAAGTATCGCTGGTCTTTGCTCACGTCAGGGGAGATAATCGGTTTGCCAGTCTGCGCGACGGTTCCGAGAAAGCCTTCCCCCATTTTGAGTCGCGGCTCAATCAGTTCAAAACTGATTTGATACCCGCGGATTGCCTTTGACTTAAAAACATACGGGTTTTTAGCTTCGTCGAGAAATTCGATCAGGTAGATTCCGGCCGCATCATACGGAATTAGCGAACCTAGTGTGTCCATGACCAGATTCAGCACTTCGTCGAGGTCGAGCGAGCGGCTGATAGTCTTGGTTATATCCAGCAGCAGCCGCAGTTTGTCCACGGTCGAAAGCTTTTCATTGGCCGGTCCTTGATGTTTTGCGTGTACCATGTGCAGAAGGAAAAGAATGATTATACACGCTCGATCTAAGTATTGGACGTTAAGAAGTCTGTTTTGCCCAAGCAATACCGGCGCAAACCTTATTTATTTTTTGAAGGCTGCATTTTTGAATGCTAGTCAATTATAGCCTGGTATAATAGCGCGCGCAGTTTCCCATGGTCATCTATGCCCGGAGCCGGGATCAATTGGGTGAAATATACGACAACCATCTGCTCTTTTGGATCGACCCAGTAGCTCGAATGATAGGCTCCGCCCCAGCCGAATTCGCCAACGGACGAAGGTGAACCGTAGGCGCCGACGTCCTTTACAATTGAAAATCCCAGTCCGAATCCCTGGCCGGGATTATATGGAATACCGCGAAGGTGGTCAGTGGTCATCAACTCGACCGATTTCCTGCTGAGTATCCGCTTGCCTTCGAGCGTGCCGCCATTCGCCAGCATTAGCAGAAACCGAGCGTAGTCATTTGCCGTGGAGAGCAGTCCTGCCCCGCCTGAAAAACTTTTTCGTGGGCCTGTAACATACGCTCCCTGGCCAACGCCATTACCCGGATTTGGTGCTGGTTCAAGTCCCCCGCCCGCCGTCGGCGAATACACAACCGCGAGCCGATTTGCTTTTGACGCCGGCAAATAAAAGCTGGTGTCCAGCATTTTGAGTGGGCCCGTGATTCGATTTTCGATGAATTGATCTAACGGTTGGCCGCTGACCTTTTCGATAAGCGAACCGAGGATGTCCGTCGAATAGCCGTAAACAAATCTCTCTCCGGGTTGCGCATCCATGGGCAGAGCCGCCATGCGGGCAACCGTCGGACCGACTGGTTCGTCGCGATCCGCGAAGTACCAGCCAGTTATTTTCGCGGCCTCCCATTTGTCCTTTGCCGGGCCGCCGCCATAGCCAATGCCGGCGGTGTGAGTCAGCAAATCGCGGATCGTGATCTGGCGTTTGGCTTTCACAATGTCATAGCCACCGCCTGTTTTTGGCACGGCAACGGTAGTATTCGCAAATTCCGGCAGATATTTCCCGACCGGGTCCGAGATCAGAAGTTTGCCCTGTTCCTGTAAGATCATCACTCCGACGCTCGTCAGAGCCTTGCTTTGCGAGGCGATGCGAAATATCGAGTCTTCCTTCATCGCCGCTTTCATTTCGCGGTCGCGCAGGCCAAATGCATGGAGATATGCAACTTTACCTTTTCGGATAACCATTGCAACACCGCCCGCAAGGCGATTGTCAGCAACATAACCGTCCAGCGTCTGTGACAGCCTTGCCAGCCGTTCTGACCCAAGTCCTACGTCCTCCGGCTTTGCACGGGACAATTCCTGGCCAATCAACGCCTGCGTTACGCAGAGACCGGCGATAAAGATGGCGAATAATGACTTTTTGATCACGAATGTTTTCATAACAATTAGGTTCGGTGCTTGAAATGATACTCCCGACAATGAATGCTTACAACTATCACGAAAAAAAAAGACGAAATGCTCGACGGGATTGGGTAGTAGTTGCCAGGTTGTGTTAACCTTTCTTCGCAATTTCCATTTCAAACAATTTAGAGAAAACTATGAAAGCATCAGTCGTTTTGTGTCTGCTATGTGTCCTGTCATCAATCGCAATTGGTCAACCGCCTAATCGTCAGGGCGGTCAGCCAACTCCGGCCCCGACCGGTTCGCCGTCAAGTCAAACTCCCGCGCCGATGCGGGATGAGCCGCCGGTCGTAACCAAACATTCGATTAACGTGGGTACGCGGAAACTGGATTATACGGCAACGACGGGCTATATGCCGATCAAGAATGCCCAATCCGGTGAAATTGAGGCGAAAATATTCTATGTCGCCTATACACTCGACAATGCACCGGCGGGCAGGCCATTGTTGTTTTCATATAATGGCGGACCCGGCTCGGCGTCGGTTTGGCTGCATCTCGGTGCATTAGGGCCGCGGCGTATTAAAATGCTCGACGACGGTATGATGCCGCCGCCGCCCTATCAAATGGAAGACAACCAGCAGACCTGGCTGACCGAGACAGACATCGTCTTTATCGATCCCGTAGGCACGGGCTACTCGCGGGCTGCACGGGCGGACCTTGGGGCCAAATTTTTTGGTATAAACGGTGATATTGAATCGGTAGGCGAATTTATCAGAATGTATCTCGGCCGCAACGAACGGTGGATGTCGCCGCTTTTCCTGGCGGGCGAAAGTTATGGCACGACCCGCTCCGCCGGGCTATCAAACTGGCTGTTTAACCACGGCATCGCCCTCAACGGCATCGCCCTCGTCTCGACGGTTTTGAATTTTCAGACCATCAGTTTTGCCGACAACAACGACCTGCCGTTGGTTTTAATCTTACCGAGCTATGCGGCCACCGCGTGGTACCACAAGAAACTGTCGCCGTCGATGCAGGCCAAGACCGTCGAGCAAGTCGCCCAAGAGGCACGAAACTTTGCGGGAAATGAATACGCTCCGGCCTTACTCAAAATCGACCGGCTGACACCGGCTGAACGCAAAACGCTGGGCGACAAATTCAGCGCTTTAACGGGCCTCAGCCGTGAGTTTATCGAGAACGCCAATTTCCGGGTTGAGCTCGGAGAATTTAGCAAGGAACTGCTCCGGGGCGAACGCCGCACGACCGGCCGCCTCGACAGCCGGTTCAAAGGTATTGACCGCGACGCCGCTGGTTCCAACACCCAGGGCGACCCGTCAATGAACGCCATCCGTCCGCCATATACGGCGGCATTTAATGATTATGTCCGGCGTGAGCTCGGCTATAAATCGGATGTCGAATACTACATTCTAGGCGGCGGTATTACCGGCGCATGGAACTACAACGTGACCAATCAATACGCCGACACGAGCTTTCAGATGAAAGACGCAATGGCCAAAAACCCGTATATGAAGATTCTCGTCGCCCAGGGCTATTACGACATGGCAACGCCCTTTTACGCGGCGGAATATACGATCTCAGCTCTGAGTCTCGACCCGACCCTGCGACGTAATATCAATTTCGAATACTACGAGTCAGGCCACATGATGTATATCGAAAAGAATTCCCTTAAGAAGCTAAAGGATGACGCGGCCGCCCTTATTCGATCTGCGATCACAAAATAGGTGTATTCGTCGCGGATTGGTCAGTTGGTATCACTTGTGAAATCATTTCTAAATGATTTTGCAAAACTCAAATAGCGGAGACGCTAACACTTGGTCCGTGTCATGGGAAAGTCCATTGATGAAACTTTTCCATTCAACGTGCCTTCGATGCGAGCGGCCAGTTCGTCGGGTTTTGTTTGTTTGTAAATTATTCGCTGCGGAAAATCGTGTTTGAGATTTTCAAAGACGATCTCTTTGTCCGTAATTTTCAGGACCGGAAACGGCGTCTCATCCTTCGCGCTCGAAGGTTTAGCAATGTAAAAAAGGCCATGGCCATTGTTGACGATACGCAAGTACTCAAACGCAACGCTTTTCGAGCCTTTGACAGTTTGCGAGGTGCCGAGCATCAGGTTCTCGGTCGCTTTTCCCCAACGCTCGGTCGTAACGCGGCCATTGTCATTCATTTCCCAACAGCCGGTGATCCAGTTTAATGCTTCGACGCTTTGTTTCGTGTCCTGAGCGAAGTTCACGGTTGCGACGACGATTATCAAAGCCAAGGCCAATATTAGTTTCATGTTTATCTCCAGTGGTGTTTTTACGAGATTATCCCGCAAAAACACGCAGCCGTATTGTAAAAATTCGACATTTGGCGAGTAGCGAGTATGAAAAGCATTTTTTGAACGCGGATTGGGCGGATAAAGCGAATAAACCGGATCTTATTTAATCCGTTTTCCCCCTGCCCAAACCGCCTTCAAATTCTCATCAGAAGCCGAAAGACTACAAACCCACGAACGCATCCGACAACCTGTTCTCGCCCCTCATGAATGCCTGTGGGCTCTTACCGGCAAATTCTGTGAACTCACGAACAAAATGAGATTGATCGTAATAGCCATGCGACAGGGCAATGTCAAGCAGATCGTTCGACCTGTTCGCCGCATTGACGATGCTTTGGAGACGGACTATGCGGCTATAGAGCTTTGGCGAGACGCCGACCATCTCCTTAAAATATCGCTCGAGTTGCCGCTGGCTGACACCGGCGTCGCGTGAGGCCGCGCTGATCGAAAGGTTGCCCGATGATCGATGGATTTCCTGCTTGACCCTCTCAACTGTACGCTCTCCCGGCTTCTCGACGGAAGATCGGGCCCAAACCGCTTTTTCAATTGTCGCAACGCGTTCAGCCGTCGTTGCGGCTTCATGTATCCGCCCTTCGATATCGCCCATTCCGTCAATAACATTCACGTCCACGATCCTGTCGGTCAAATCGACCAGCGGGACCCGAAAGAAATGGTAGGCTGCCGTTGACTGAAACCTGACGCCAAACAGATCAATCCGGCCCATCGGCTGGATACGAACGAACTTACGCATCTGGCCGACAATGATCGATTGCGGCTGTGTTTCGACCTCGCCGCCGAAATGAAACCGCCGGAACCTGTCGGCCAGATTAAATATGATCTCAAGATTTCCGTCCGGCAGCACCGTCTCGGCCGGGGCGTTAAGGGCATCATCCCGAAGCGCCCAAAAACACTTGATCGCGTAGCGTAGCTGCGGCGACGGCAATATCTCTTCGTAGTGCATTTCTACAACAATTCCACCGATTCCTGATACTGCGGCACCGAGACATTCCAGCCGAAACGCTCGCGAATGTGGCCTGCCATTGCCTCGGCCGCCTCGGGTTCGCCATGCGTTGTAAAGACCATCTTCGGCGTTGATTGCAAGCCACCCAACCAGCGAAGAACCGCTTTCCAATCGGCGTGGGCAGAAAAGCCCTCGACCTTTTCGACGTGGCAACGGACCGGTATCCAGTGCTTCATTATTCTGACCTCGGGTTCGCCATCCTGAACCCGGCGGCCGGTTGTCCCGGCGGCCTGAAAACCTACGAATATGATCGTTGCGTTATCGTCCTGCAATACCCTCATCGCATGATGCAATACGCGACCACCAGTAAGCATTCCGGATGCCGAGATGATAATTCTCGATCCACGCAATTCGTTGAGTTTCTTCGATTCGTCACGAGTCGAAGTTGTGCTCATCGATCCGGTTCGCAGCGGATGTCGTTTGTGTGCAAGAATCGACGCGTATTCGCGGTCGTGCTCCTCATGCCAGCGGTTATAGACCTGCGTGGCTTGGGCGGCCATTGGAGAATCGACGACAACCGGCAAAATCGGAATTCGCTTTTGCTCCTCAAGCTCGCGGATCATATACAAAACTTCCTGCGTGCGGCCGACTGCAAACGCCGGAATCAGTATCGGCCCGTTTCGCATGGCAGCCTCATTGATGATCCGGGCCATCTGAGTTTCAGAATCAATGTCGCCATGCAGCCTGTCGCCGTACGTCGATTCGCACATCAGGTAGTCGCATTCAGGAGGCGTCGCTGGGTCCTTAACGATCGGCTGGTCATAATGCCCGAGATCGCCCGAGAAAAGGAACCGTATCGAACTGCCGTCAGGCCGTGCATTTTCCAGTTCAACAAGCACGAGGCTCGCTCCCATGATGTGGCCCGCAACCATGAAACTCGCCTTGACCCCATCGCAGATCTCATACGGCAACCCGTCGTTTGGGACAGGCCGCAGCTTTTGAATAGTCGCCCTTGCGTCGTCCTCATCATATAGAGGCAAAGCCGGCGTGTGTTTAGTCAGGTCGTGCCGGTTGCGATAATCTGCTTCCTCTTCCTGCAGGCGGGCCGAATCCGGCAGCAGGATCTTAAGCAGATCGCCGGTCGCCCGCGATGTCGTGATCTGACCGCTGAATCCCAATTTTACCAATCGGGGCAGCCAGCCGGTATGATCGATGTGGGCATGCGTAATAATAACCGCATCGATCTCGTCGGCGGCAAACGGCGGGTCTTGCCAATTGCGTTCGCGCAGCTCTTTGTGGCCCTGAAACAGGCCGCAATCGACCAGGACCCTTTTTCCGTTGTGCTCCAGTAGGTACTTCGAACCAGTAACAGTTCCGACGCCGCCGTAGAAGGTTATTTTCGCCATTGCCCAAATATACAAGGCAGGCTGGAAAAATACAAAATATTCACGTATGGCACGCGACCGGTCGAAGGCTCATCTTAGTTTGCGTATTCTTGCGGAAACATAATGATCTTTGGCGGCTCCATGGACTTGGACTGCTTTCTTCGGACACGCGCCATGTCAAGAAGTTGTACCGGCGTTTCGCCATCAGTTCCAAAACATGCCCATCCGACATTTAGTTGGACCTCCAACGATTCCCGGTCATTGATGCGCAACTTTCGCCCAAAAAACGCGGTGTGGATTCGTGCAACAATGTCGTGCGAGATTTCCCGGGTTGCTGTCGGCAAAACTGCAAGAAATTCGTCATCGTTCGCCTTCGCGATAAAATCCATTTGCCGCAAACAATCACGAATTAGGTCTGATGCGAACGCCAACGCCCGATCTCCGGCCGCATGGCCAAACCTGCTGTTTATTTCCGCAAAATCTTTTATGTCCAGCGTCAGGATCGTTAACGGACGGGCCGACCGGTTGCGCTGGCTTTCAGCAACCTGGCTTTCTAAAACCATATGGAAAGCCCTTTCGTTTGGCAGGTTCGTCGTTAAATCGTTAAGGGCCTTTGCTTGACTGCGTGCAGACGCCATCGAATTCAGGACGAGCGGAGTGAGCCTGCACCCGATCGATTCCAACAGCGATCTATCCAGCGCCTCATGACTTGTGTCGGCTTCAAAATCGATCAACAGAACTCCGAAAACATCCATGCCCCGGAATAGCGGGATTGCGGCTGCCATTACCGGATTGGATTCGACCAAAATTTCTCGGGCCAAAAAGCTCCGCCTTGCTAAGCCCGTATCGGCCGATGCAGGACCATCAACCTCGACACATACGACATCTTTGGAGGCCTCATCAATGATGTAAAGTTCCAGGGTCCGGCAGCGAAGCATTTCCCGAAGCCGGCTCGCAGCGAGGCGAAAGGCATCGGTTGGGCTGAGGACGCCGCCAAAACACTCGCCTGCCTCTTCAATCGATCTCAGGCGAAGTTCGGTCTCTCGGACACGCTCGGCTTCCACGTCGCTGTTAATAGCCCGCCGCGACGCCTGTCGGCCCAAAATAGCGTAAACGGAAATATACGCAGCAACGATTCCCGCAAAACCAGCAATTTTATCGATCAGAGCCAAAGTGGAATTGGCCAAAACAAACGCGGCAAGAATTGCGGCAAGCGAAACTGCAGCCCCCGAGAGCGGGAACGGGAATAGCGGCAACTTGGCGCCGCTCGGGTGCAATCTGTCGTTTGACTTTGTCATTAGGTCGTAATGCCGGGGAACTGGCATGGTTTACGTGGAAAAATGCCTTTTTCAGCATATCGTTTGGACAGATTCCAAGTCAAGAAATAATTTGTCGGCCAATAAAAACGCGGCATTCGGAGAATTCGGTCCAAAACCCGCAAAAAATATTAAAAAAATCACATTTATTTTCATTTTTAGGTTGACTAAATTGTTTTCGATTTCTATATTATCGTTTGCCTTGAAAAAGAAAGAGTTCAGGGCAAACGGCTGTGTCCGATCAGCCGGTACCTGGAAACAGGTTATTATTCTTTGAGATAGATTAGGAGTTCTAAATAAAATGACTAAAGTAATTGTACTTTCAACTGTTCTTGGATTAAGCGCCCTCGGCATGGCTTGCGGCGAAGCTCCGGCAAATAACACCGCAAACAAACCGGCAAACACACCGGCACCTGTCAACACTGCGACGCCAGCACCTGTGGCTAGCCCTGTAAATACGAATTCGGCTGCACCGACAAACTCGGCCGCCAACGCAAACGCTGCCAAACCGGCAACCAATGCGAACAGCACGATGAAGCCGGCAAACACAAACGCCGCTCCGGCTGCGACGAAAAAGCCATAACCAATCCCGCTTGGTTTACCTTCGAAAGCATCTCTTTTTCGAAAGAGGTGCTTTTTTGTTTTTTGGCGCGGGAATCGAACAAAACGTCGGAATATATAGAAAATCACGCCCGCCTAGCATCATTTTCCCAAAAAAAAATGCATTTTTCGCATTTTTGGGGTTGACTTAGGCTGCAACCATCACTATATTGTGCAATGTTCCTTTAAATAGAAAGACTTGGGACAAGACTGTGTTTACGCACGGTCAGGATAAAATAAAATTAGATCTAATCTTTGAAGAAGACAGGAGAATCTTTAGTTATGAAAAAAGTAATTGCACTTTCAGCGGTCCTCGTGATGGGTGCTCTCGGAATGGCTTGTGGAGAAGCCCCGGCAAACAATGCCGCAGCAAATGCTAACAAAGCAGTTGCCAACGCAATGAACGCAGCCGCTAATGCTGCAAACGCGGCCGCTAATGCGATTCAAACCGCTGCCAACACGGCTGCTAATGCTGCTAACACGGCTGCTAATGCTGCCAACACTGCGGCAAACGCAGTCAAGGCACCGGCTGCATCCAACGCTGCTCCGGCTGCAAACGCCAACGCAAACAAAAAACCGTAGGTCAATTTTCGGACGAACTTAGGAAGGGCTTGATCGTTCTAGTCGGTCAAGCCCTTTTTATTTTGGCGTAGCAGGGCGTCGTTCAGATCTGCGCGGTTGGTCACAGGTTTTTGACATACGAAATTTTCGCAGACGAAAACCGTGGCACTTGCACCAATTATCGCTTTATCTTTTAGCAGAGGGATCATTTTAGATTCGGCCTCTGGTTGGGCGGATCGCACTATTACGGCGTCGGGCAAATATAGTCGCGAAATCGCAAGCCCGAGATCATTACCGACCGGACCGGTAACGACGATTTCTCGGCTTTGGCCGAGCGAGAAATCTAATGCCGACAAAGCCCGTCCAAACCCCTGCGGATGCCGTCGAAGCTGACCCGCCGATATCCTCAGGACCGTTGCCGCAAAACGCTCGAACCTATCGTCACCAACCAATCTTGACAGTCGCAGCAAAACGTCAGCGGCGGTCGAGTTCCCGGATGGCGTGGCGTTATCAAAATAATCCTTGTTGCGCATGATAAGCTCTTCGTGGTCGTTTGACGTAAAGAAAAATCCACCATTCTCAACATCCCAAAACTCACCGATCATGGTTTCCGCAAGTTTTCTGGCGCTTACCAAAAACTCAATATCGCCGGTTGCTTGATAAAGTACGATCAACCCATCGGCAACATTGGCGTAGTCCTCCAGATAGCCGTTCAATTTTGCCACGCCATTCTTCCAGGTCCTGAGCAATCGACCGTCCTTTAGCATTTGCGTGCGAATAAAAGCGGCATTTCGCCGGGCGATCTGCAAGTAGGTTTCGTTGCCAAACACAGCCGCCGCATCCGCAAACGCCGCCAACATAAACCCGTTCCAAGCAGTCAGAACTTTTTCATCCCGGCCAGGTTTGATGCGCGTTTCACGCTCGGCAAAAAGTTTTCCCTTAGCCGAATCGAAAATCGCAAGCTTGGTCACGGCGGAGCGACCTTTGATATTAAGGATGTTATTGCCCTCAAAATTTCCATTCGTCGTGACGTCAAAAACTGCACCAAAGTCTGCTGCGGCTGGACCTAGAACCGCTTCTGTTTCGTCTGGTGTCCAAACAAAAAACTTCCCTTCCTCGCCTTCGCTGTCCGCATCCTGCGAGGAATAAAACCCGCCCGATTCATCCAGCATTTCGCGCCGTATGTATTCGAGGGTTTCGACCGCTATTCGCTTGTAAAGTTCATCGCCGGTTACCTGAAATGCGTGAAGATACACTCTTATCAGTTGGGCATTGTCGTACAGCATCTTTTCGAAATGGGGCACCAGCCAAATCGCATCCACCGAATATCGATGAAACCCGCCGCCTAGCTGATCATAGATGCCGCCCATGGCCATCTTGTCCAGCGTACGAGTTACCATATGCAATGCGCGTTCGTTTCCCGTCCGATGGTGATATCGCAGCAGAAATTCAAGCGACATTGATGGCGGAAACTTTGGCGCACCACCAAATCCTCCGTTTGTATCGTCAAATGTCCGGCTAAAGGATTCAAAGGCTGCATCCAGCAGATCGAGGGAGAGATGGCCTGACGAAGGGCTGGAAATGCTCATTCGGCGAAGTTCGCCAATGATATCATTCGCCGAATGCTCCAATTCCTCTCGCCTCTCATTAAACGCCTCTGAAATGCTTAGCAATATTTGCCGCCATGAAGGCATGCCGTAGCGCGGTGAAGGCGGAAAATAAGTACCGCCGAAAAAAGGCCGCTTTTCGGGCGTTAAGAACACGTTCATCGGCCATCCGCCGCGTCCGGTTGTTAGCTGAACAAAATTCATGTAGATCTGATCGACGTCCGGCCGCTCTTCCATATCGACCTTGATGTTGATGAAATGCTCGTTCATGATCGCCGCTGTCGCTTCGTCCTCAAACGATTCGTGCTCCATCACGTGGCACCAGTGGCACGCAGAATAGCCAATGCTGACCAATACGGGCTTGTTTTCAGCCTTTGCCCTATCAAAAGCTTCATCACCCCACGGATACCAATCTACTGGATTGTGGGCGTGTTGGAGAAGGTACGGGCTGGTCTCGTGGATCAGGCGGTTGGTAAACTTAGCGGCATTTTTCATAAGCATATTGTTTCACGGAACACCGCCATTTTTGAAACGAGAGCGACATTCTGATATATTGGTGGCATCTTTAGATATGACGCCACGTTGTATTTCAAAACTTTGCCCCATGAAACAACGCGCGAATCTTTTCGCCGGCGACTAATGCGTTTTCTCCGCAATGCAAAGGCCCGGAGTTTCGCGCTCCGGCATATACCCCGCATTTAAGCTCGAAATCGAGCATTCAAAAACAGGAGAAATATCATGACACCAAGTACAGACTTACAACGTCCCTCAATAAAAACAACGCTTCCGGGACCAAAATCGCTCGAAATTATCAATGCCGACGCACGATACGTGACGCCGAGCTACCCGCGACCGGATTATAAGTTAGTTGCCGACCACGCGAGCGGCGTCTGGATCACGGATCCGGACGGCAACGTATTTTTGGACTGCAACGCAGGTGTTGCGGTTTGCTCGACCGGGCATTGCCATCCGGAAGTCGTCGCGGCTTTACAAAAACAGGTCAGCGAGCTGATCCATTTGTGCGGCACCGATTTTTACTATCGCCACATGCCCGAGCTCGGCAAGAAGCTGAATGAGATCGTCCCGATTGACGGCCCGACCAAAACACACTTTGCCAACAGCGGCGCCGAGGCGATCGAAACCGCACTCAAACTCGCGATGTATCACACGCAGCGCCAGAAATTTATCGCGTTTCAGAGTTCATTTCATGGCCGTACGCTCGGTGCTCTGAGCCTCACGAGTTCGAAGAAAGCCCAGCGACTAGGTTTTATGCGGCAACCGCTCGACGTAGTGCATATTCCCTATCCGAACAAGTTCCGTCACTTCATCACCGATCAGGTGACCGACGAAGCGACCGTTACAAAAGACGTTCTCACCTGGCTGAACAAGGTTTTTGAAACCACGACACCGGCCGCGGAAGTCGCCGGAATCGTCCTCGAAGTAGTTCAGGGCGAGGGCGGATATGTTCCCGCTCCGACCGCATTCGTCAAAGAACTTCGGCGCATCTGTACCGAAAACGGCATCATGCTGATCGTCGATGAAGTGCAATCCGGCATGGGCCGGACCGGTAAAATGTTTGCTCTCGATCATCACGACGGCGTCAAGGCCGACATTGTCTGCATGGCAAAGGGACTCGGTTCCGGAATGCCGATCGGAGCCTGTACGGCTCGTGCCGACATTATGGATTGGCATAAAGGGGCTCACGCCTCGACCTTCGGCGGCAATCCCGTCGCATTGACGGCCGCACTAAAAACTATCGAACTGCTCGAAGGCGGCCTCGTTGAAAACTCAAAAAATGTTGGCGCCTATCTCGAAGCCGGTCTTAACAAGCTAAAAGAAAAATACGATGTCATCGGTGACGTGCGCGGCTTCGGAATGATGCTGGGCGTCGAGTTTGTCAAAGGCTCCGGCGATGATCCTCACGCTGCCGACCCGGAACTCCGTGACCGCATAGAAATGGCCTGCTTTAACAAAGGCCTCATCATCCTCGGCTGCGGCTCAAACTCGATCCGCTGGTCACCGCCGCTCATTCTGGCAAAAGAAAACGTCGATGTCGCGTTAGAGATCTTCGACGAAGCGATAGCCGCGTCGATCTAGGTCCGCAAGGCAAAAGCCCGTACGAAATAAGGGCGTTTCCGAGTCTCTATGGAATGTAGTTCCATGGAGACTCGTTTTCTTTCGTACGGGATTTCGCAACGTTTGTTATTTTCATCTTGACTTAATTAAGCTATTACTTTATTATCAAAAACATGGACACATTCACCGCAATTGCAGAACCTACCAGACGGACCATTCTTGAGAGGCTGGCGGTGCATGGGAATATGTCGGCGACGGACATTTATCGTGGATTTACGTCCAGTCCGCCGGCGATATCGCAGCATTTGAAGGTGCTGCGTGAGGCAAAGCTGGTGCGTGTCGAAAAGCGAAAGCAGCAGCGTATTTATTACATCAACCCGGAGCCTATGAAAGAACTTGAAAAATGGGTACATCAATTCGCCGCGAATCTCGAGAACCAGTATCAACGTCTTGATCAGATCCTGGCGTTCGAAAAACAGCGTCTTCTGAACGCGAAAGAAAAGGAGTAACAAAGATGGGAAAGACGATAGTAACCGCCGAACCAGGCAAGCAGGAATTGTTTATTACACGTGAGTTCGACGCCCCGCGTGAGCTTTTATTCAAGGCTCATATCGACCCGAATATTTATATTCAGTGGGTCGGCCCCTACGGCATGACGATGACGATCGAAAAATGGGAGCCTTACGAAGGCGGCTCGTATAAATTTACGCATGAGCGCGACGGCCACAAATATGCATTCGTGGGCGTTTATCACGAAATCCTGCTAAACGAACGCATAATCGGTACATTCGAATTTGACGGCCTGCCCGAACGTGGACACGTCATTATGGGCAAAACGACGTTTGAAGATTTGCCGAATGGACGTTCAAGGCTGGTGCATCAATCGGTATTCTTTTCGGTCGCGGATCGAGACGGAATGGTGCAATCGGGCATGGAGCGCGGTGTCAGCGACGGTTATGAGAAACTGGACGGCATATTGGCGGCAACCTCACACGGAACCGCCGCCTGACAAGACAAAGGCAGAGACCGCCCGGTGTACGAGTCACAACCGCCTGCGTTAGGGTCAGGACCGCCTGCGCTAAAGTCAGAACTGCGTGCGTAAGCGGGTGCAACAATCTC
>Ga0138256_10003921_pt1 | contig 15791 bp, 15 predicted proteins | sample KNB2016incub_MG_FD_105486 | JGI IMG/M metagenome (GOLD analysis project Ga0138256, IMG submission 105486) | Active sludge microbial communities from wastewater in Klosterneuburg, Austria - KNB2014incub_MG | ecosystem: Engineered > WWTP > Activated sludge > Unclassified | place: Austria... | reverse complement strand
GGCAAGAGCATCGCTGACCTGCTCGCGATGAGTGTCGACGGCGCGGTCGAGTTCTTTGCGTCCCATGCGACCATCCTGCACCCGCTCAAGCTGCTGCAGGACGTTGGACTCGGCTATCTGACACTCGGTCAGCCCAGTCCAACGCTGTCGGGCGGCGAGGCACAGCGCATCAAGCTCGTGACTGAACTTGCCAAGGTGCGCAACGATGCACGTGGCTCGCTGCGTCAGAAGGCCAGGCACACGCTTTACGTGCTCGATGAACCGACCGTTGGACTGCATATGGCTGACGTCGAAAAGCTCATCGTCGTGTTGCATCGTCTGGTCGACGCGGGTAATTCTGTCGTCGTCGTCGAACACAATCTCGACGTGATGGCAGAGGCGGACTGGATCATCGATATGGGGCCGGAGGCCGGCGCAGGCGGTGGCAAGGTCGTTGCTGCCGGACCACCGGCGACGATCGCCAAACGGGCGGCGCGCTCGCACACCGGGCGGGTGTTGGTCGACTTTTTGCGCGAGCGCACGACGGAGGCGACAGCATGAAACATGGTTTGAGCTGCTGGAAATGTGGCGCCTCGCTCGAGTGCTACACCTTGCCGCTGCGACGACTCGAGGAATGCCCAAGCTGCCGGGCAGAGTTACACGTCTGCAGAATGTGCGTGGAGTACGATACAGCGGTCGCCAAACATTGCCGCGAGCCGACCGCGGACGAAGTGCGGGACAAGACGCACGCCAACTTCTGCGATCACTTCAAGCCGAAGGTCGGCGCGTACATCGCGCCCGACACCGCCGCGATCGACCAATCACGGGCGGCACTCGATGCGCTGTTTGGCAAGCGGTAGTTAGCTCCGCCCAAGTTTTTGCGCGATCCGATCGAGCAACGATGAGAACTTGGAGCCACGACGGTCGACGTGCACACGCAGATGCCGCACACCGGACTCGGAGATCAACTCGCCGCGCCCCTTGTCGAAGTCGAGTTGGTCGGCGCCGAGGATCTCGAGCGTTTCGTCGAGACGTCCCGCGCTTGATTTCGCCTTGGCACCCTGCCGCGCGAGCCTGCCGGACTTGCGTTCACGCGGTCGTGACGATTCGATCGCCGCTTTGGCGTTTGCACGGTTGACGACAGGTGGCGGCGCCTTCTTCTGGGCTGCACGCGGCGACGTTTCGCCAACGACGTCGAGTACGATCGGCGGCGGCGTATCGTCGTCCAGCAATTGGAACACGTCCTGCTCGATCTTCTCGATGTCAGTAGCCGCTACCTGTGGCACGGCATTGATACCCGCTTTTGGTCCCGACGCGTTGTCTTTCTCATCGGACGACACCGGCACCACGGCAACCGATCCGAAATCCGAGCGCACGTAGTAAGCGACTTGTTTGGCCGAAATGGCATCGCTGAAGAAGCCTAATCGCAATCCATACCAGCGGCGCCCCTGGCGATTGGCCTCGGTCGTATAGAGCGTATAGGCACTGAAAATCGCGAGTGGCGGCACTTTGCTCGCGTCGATCGGCGTGACCGACCACTCGAGCTGCACAGCAAAGGAGACCGGCGCCTGACGTTGCACGTCCGCCTTGATGGCGCGCATCGTGAGCGTGTCATCGGGACGCACCAGCGGAATCGCTTCGTCGTAGGGGGTGCTGGCGCCCGATTTGTCGGGAGCATTGCGACCCTCCAGAACCCGCAACGTTTGCGTATCCGTCAGTTCGTCCAGCTCCGCCAACACCTCCCGAATATTGGATTCGGGGCTGACGGGCTTCTTGGTGGCCTTCGGCTGCACGGTCGAGGCGATCACGGCCGCCTTCGCGGCCGCAGCGCTCGGCGACATCGGTGGCGCTGCCGGTCGACTAACAACTGGCGCTTTGTGCGCGGGAGCCGCCGGCTGAATGGCGGTCGCGTCCGTCGCTTGCGGCTCGCCGACTGGCGGGGGTGGCGCGGGCCGCGACACGCTGGCAGCGGGTGCCACTGGAGCGGTTGCGATCGCGGCTGTTGCCAGCGGCGCCGGTGCCAGCGGCGCTGGCGCCATCACGGCTGGGGCCGGTGCACTCGGGGCCGAGACCGCGGCGCTGACCGCGCGATCCGAGGCGCTCCGTGGTGCGGCGGCGGGGCTCATGTCCGTAGCGCCGGGGCTCTTTGCCGTTGCGGCGGCGCTGGCGCGTGCGGCGAGCTTGCGGCCCGGCGCATCGCCAGCCCAAGCGCCGGGGTACACCTCACGCACGATCGTGAGCCACTCCTCCGCCGCCTCCATCGTCGGAAAGTAGCCCATGTGCAAGCGGAATCGCTCACGCCCGTCCTCACGCCGACGGCTAACAAAGAACGTAAAGCGAGCCAGCGACGGATCTTCGGGCTTGGACAACGCCATCGGCGTCGTCGACGAACAAAGGTTGATGACGAACTCACCGCTCGAAGGCGCGGCGGCCACAGGCGGCTCAGACGACGACGCTGACGGCGCGCCAGACGCTGACTTCGGATTCACGCTCATCTAGTTCCCCGCTGGATACCGATCGACGCAGGCTTTGCGACGCAGGAAACGACCGGCTGTACGCGGCACTTGTTAGTGTCGCAGCACGCGAGCTGCCTCGATGGCAACCCCGCTGTCCTCGTCATGAGCGCGGACCGGTGGCTTTGCGTCCCCGCCTCACGACGGGTTTGCCTTTTTCAAGAACTGGGGAGTGTGCGAAACAATGCACCGTAGCGTCAATCGCAATAAGTGTGGCCGCTGTCGCAGAACAGCGACCCACCGCCGCGCGCCCGGTGCTGCGCTGAACATAAGCCGGCTGCACGGTCGTTGGAAATGATTCGATCGCGTTCATGGCGCTCGCGCGCCAGGCGGCGCTGGCCAGATGCGGCCCGCGCCGGCAAAACGGTCCGCATAGTAGTCATTCTGTAAAAATCCGTCCTCGACGTTGCGCCCGGTGCGCGGCGCGTGAATGAATCGACCCTTGCCCGCATAAATTCCAACGTGATCCACGTGTCGGCCGTCCAATTCGAAGAAAACCAAGTCACCCGGCCGCAGGTCGCGAATATCCACTCTCGATGCAGCCTCGAATTGCGCACGAGCCGTGCGCGGCACGCGCAAGCCCGACTCGTGATAGGTGTAGAAGACCAGGCCGCTACAGTCGAATCCGGCAGGTGTCGCGCCGCCGTAGCGGTAAGGGACGCCTCTCAGCGAATCGGCCAACCTCACGATCTCGAGCGCTCGCGATCGATCGTCGGGTATCGCTTCCTGGGAAGAACGGGGCAACTCCCGCGGTGGCGTACCGACGCAACCCGCCAGTGCCGCAGCCAGCAGTGCCAAGATCGCCGGAAAGCTGGGAAACCTAACCTGTCGCGCGCTCGTCCTCATCGATAGTGCCCATTCTGCGCGCTTCGAGCTGTTCTGTCATGGCAGCCACCGACATCGGTCGCGCCAGAAAAAAGCCTTGTGCGTACGCGCAACGATGTCGACGCAGGAACTCAAGCTGCTCCATGGTCTCAACGCCTTCAGCGACGACGCTCTTGCCGAGCGAATGCGCCATCGTGAGCACCGACTCCGCCACCGCAGCGGCCGAGGCGTCCGCTGGAACCTCCTCCAGAAAGGACGCGTCGAGTTTCACGGTGTGAATCGGATGCCGGCGCAGATAATTGAGCGACGAGAACCCGGTACCGAAATCATCGATCGCCAAGCTGACCCCCAGTTCGGCCAGATCCTTCAAAGCCGCGCCGACCTGAGCGTCCACCAGCGCGGTTTCAGTCAGCTCAAGTTCGAGCACGCTGGGCGGCAGCCGATTCTGCGCTAACAACCTCTCCACGCGCTCGGCGAACTCATCGTCGATCAATTGCTGCGCCGAGACATTCACCGCCAGACGAACTTGCGGTAGACCAAGTCGCCGCCATTCGGCGAGCTGTGCGCAGGCGGTCTCCAGCACCCAACTACCGATATCCACGATCAAACCCGTCTGCTCGGCGGAAGGAATGAATTCGTTCGGCAGCTTCATGCCATCGTAGCGAGTCTGCCAGCGCAGCAGCGCCTCGGCGCCCGCTAACTGCACGTTCGCAACGTGAAACTGCGGCTGGTAGAAAAGAGACAGCTCCCGTCGCTTGAGTGCGCGGTACAGACCGCTGTCGGATTGACGCATCGTGCGCACACTCATGTTGCGCTCGTAGAATATCGACTGACCTCGGCCCAGCTCTTTGGCTCGATACATCGCAAGATCGGCATTGCGCATCAAATCTTCGACGGTCGCGCCATCATCGGGAAATAGAGCCACACCCACGCTCGCTCGCACGTGATGATCGCGACCGGCCAGATTTACCGGCAGCTTGAGCGAATAGATGATGCGCTCGGCCACAGCTCGCGCGGCGTCCGGGTCGCTGATATGACGCAGGATGATGGTGAATTCGTCGCCACCGAGTCGCGCCACCGTATCGCCTTCTTTGACGCACGATTTGAGGCGCTGTGCCACGATCACCAGCAATTGATCGCCAGCCTCGTGTCCGAGTGTGTCGTTGATGCGCTTGAAGTGATCCAGGTCGACGAACAGCAAAGCGCCGCGCACCAAGCCTGAGAGCGCCGCGGCAAGCTCCTGCGACAATCGGTCCTGAAAGAGCGAGCGGTTCGGTAGCTGTGTCAGCGGATCGAAGTGCGCCTGGCGATAGAGCGCCTCATCGCGCGCACTTTGTGAAAGCGCCAGCCGCAGGCGATGTGCAAAGGTGGCGCCGTGACGGGCACCCTCCCCGGCGCTCACCGGCTCGTGCTCGAAACCCACGACTAACAATGCCAGCAGCTTGTCGTTGCGCATGACCGGCCACAACCAGAAGAACCCGGCGCCCAGGTACGTGAACGGCACCAAGAACCCGTGCCGATCCTGCTCGACGCGCGCGACCGTCATGCCCTCGGGCGCCGCACTCACGGCCACCAGCATCTCCGCATCCAACATGACTCGCTCGACTGGCAACGACTGTTCTTGCTCCCCGGCCAGCAGCAATCGCCCGTGCGAGCTCGTGACTTCATCGACTAAAATGACACCCACAGCTCGACTGAGGGTCATCGTGAGCAGTTTTGGCAATGCAGCTTCGATGCCCTGGTCTACTTCCAGCGTGCCTAGCAAAGCGCAATCGACTTCGGCCTGAGCGGCGTGGGCTGCCAAACGGCGCGATGTCGCGGCCGCGGTCACACGCAATTGGGTTGCGATCTTGGCGACCTCGTCGACGCCTTGCGTCGGAACGGCTACCTGCCCACCGTCGGCGAGCGCACGCAGCGCGCTCTGCAGCGCGCGCAGGGCGGGTACGTAGCAGCGCATGAGATACAGGGCCGCGGCCAGTGCCGCGACGATTCCGCCGACGAGCAGCCAGGCGGTTAGCGGCGCGGCCGCGACCATCGAGTCGTACCAACGTGGTACCGGCTCATACACGAGCAGATACTCGCGCGTCCTGCGGCCCGCATCCTCTCGCGTAATCGTTCGCAGAACGCCGCGCCACTCTGCTGAATCCGCATACCAGCTGATGTCTCGACTGGTCTCGTCCACCTGGTCGTGCGGGAGCCTTGTCGCCGTAGCGAGCAGCGCCGCGAAGTCCTCCGATACAGCCACACTCGAGTAGACGAGACGGCCAGTCTCGTTCAGCAGCGCCGCATAGTGACCATTGAGTTGCTGAGCCAGTTCGCGCGGAATACCCTGCGGCGAAGTCTGCAAGGCGAGCGCCTGCTGGTGGGCAACTGCGGTTAGCAGGCGCCGCTCGAACGCAGCGCTCTGCTCCAGCGCCAGGTTGGCTCCGAGCACCAGCGCGAGAACCAACGGCAGCAACACGGCTGCCGCGACCACCGCCAGAACGCGTCGACCGAATGCGCTCTCGGATACCGCGTTATTTGCTGTTCTTTTCATGCTCGCCGAGCGTGACACAACAGGATGAACTCTAAAATGTGAGCGCGGCACTCGATGCGCAGTGCGTCACGTTTGCATCGCAGCAGGCATAATTCGGCTATGGCGGGTTCAAAGACTGGGAGGTCGCACGGTTACGGCGCCGCCAGATGGCTGTTGGCGCTCACCGTCGGCGGCATTGTCTATGCGTCGTTCTACCCGTTCGACTGGAGCTGGCAGCGATTCGCGACCGCGCAGAATGGCGGCTATCCAATGTCACTGCCGTGGGCGCCCACGCAACGCAGCGACATAGTCGCCAATCTTCTATTCTACGTGCCACTCGGCGCACTGCTCATGGCGGCCTTTTTTGACAACACCAGCCGTGGCCGCGCGCTGCTCAAGTCGATCGCGTTAGGGTCGGCACTCAGCGTCTGCATTGAATACCTGCAGTACGCGACACCGACCCGTACGCCGAGCCTGACCGATACCTTGCTCAACGCAACCAGCACGGCGATTGGAGCGCTCATCTTCCTTTGGGTGCAGCGCGTGCTCGGCGCCCCGCAGCTGCGCCGACGCGCGCTGGACCCGGCAGCCTATCTCTTGATTGCGGCATGGCTGGCGTTTCACGTCGCACCGTTCATGCCGAATCTGCGCTTCGCACAGTTGCGTGACTCACTGCACACCGTACTAACACTGCAATGGTCGATCGGCGGAATCGCGCACTTCATCGCCGATTACCTGATTCTCGCCACTGTATTGCGGGCGCTTGTCAAGCGCGAGCACTTCTGGCTCATCTACTTGCTGCTGATCGGCTTCGGTTTGTTCGCGCGAGCTGTCGTGGTAGGACAGCAACTACCGTTCGATGAATTGCTCGGTTTGTCAGTCGCGCTTGCGCTGATCGTCCCGCTACGCCGCGTTCCGCATCGGCAAACCTGCCTGCCGGTTCTGTTAGTGGTGATCGTCTGCTGGCTATTCTATGGCCTCGCGCCATTCGATTTCGTGAACCGCGCGGCAGCATTTCATTGGGTGCCTTTTCGCGGCTTTCTCGACAATGCCGTGGAGCGCGCTTATCTGCTGTTCTTCGAGAAGTCGTTCTTGTATCTCGGCGTCGGCTGGCTGACCGTAACCGGCGGCGGTACGGCCCGTTTCGCCGCCGGGCTGGCGGTCGGCATTGCGATCTTCATCGAATTCGCACAGCGCTATCTACCGGGACGCGTTGCCGAGATCACTGACCCATTACTCGTTCTGATCGCAGCGTTGATCGTCGGCATGAGCGCCGCGATCCGACCGGCCAAAGAGCATCAACATAGCCACTCGCAGCGTCGGCGCCGCCGCAGCGCCCAACGCTGACTACTCGCTACTTCGAGCGAACCGCAGCCTTGGGCGGCAGTGCGGCCAGTTGGCACAAGCCCTGATGAGTGTAGCGGTAGGTACCACGTCGCCCGGTGCGTGTGGCACCGAGCATGGCGCGGGCAACGATCCGGGCTGATATCCCGCGATAACTTTCACGCGCGCCGACCAGGAACAGATTGGCTACGGGCATCAGGGCGGTGAGCGCCAAGTCCTTGGGACGCATTTCGCGGCGCCATCCCAGTAGCGGCCCAGGCTGCATGATGTCGAGCGACTGGAAGCCAACGGCCGACAGCGCGGCTTCCAGTTCGCCCTTGGTCCGCAGATAGAAATTCCTGGATTTATCGTCAGCGCCAGCCGACGTGACAACCACGAACCGCGCCACCTTGGCAGCATGCGCTACACGCGCAAATTCCAGGACGAGATCCACGTCGACACGCCGAAACTCCGCCTGCGACCCAGCTTTCGCGATGGTCGTGCCGAGGCAGCAGAATGCGTCATCTGCAGTCAGTCCTTTGAGTTCGGCGGCCAGTTTCTCAAAGCGAACCACTCGGTTGGCCAGACGCGGGTGCTCACGGTGCAACGGGCGTCGCGAGAGCGCGTAGACACGCGAGTATTCGGGTGCGTCCAGCAACTCTTCCAGCAGCAGATTCCCCACGAGTCCAGTTACACCGCTTAGCAGTGCAATTTTTTGGGTAGCCATCGCGGCGCAGCTTACGACTGCAACCTGTCCTCGACAAGCCGACTCGCTGGTGCGATCGTAAGTTGAATCCAATCGCTGGACCGCACCGAATAGCCAGCTTAGGCTGCTCTTCATGAACAAGCGTCCACTGCAAATCCTGTTTGGCTTCATCCTGTTGTCGCTCTTGGCGTATACCGTTTGGGCCAGCCGGCAGCAGCCGGTCACCGACTGGGGTGGTCTGGTCAATCGGCCGGACAACTGGTGGACGATCGCAACGTTGATCGATGCCTACTATGCATTCCTGACGTTCTACGTCTGGGTACTTTGGAAGGAGCCGCGCTGGGGACGACGCGTCGCGTGGTTTCTGGCGATCGTGCTGCTGGGCAATCTGGCTATGTCGGGCTACATCCTGATGCAGCTCAAACGCCTGCGTACCGGTGATGGTATGGCGGAATTGCTGGCACGTCGCAACGGAGTTGCCTGAAGCCCATGGGCAGATCACGGCATTGAAAAAGTGGTTCCGACGTCGGCTGGTGGAACCGATTTTGGCGCTGCTCCGCCAAGGGATCACGCCGGACAAGCTCGCGCAGGCCCTGACATTGGGTGTCGTCGTTGGACTGATACCCATACTCGGTGTATCGACCGCGCTGTGCGCTATCGTTGCATTGGTCCTGCGTTTGAATATGCCGGCGATTCAACTGGTCAACTATGTCCTGGCGCCCGTGCAACTGCTGCTGATCATTCCGTTCGTTCGCTTTGGCGAATATCTGACGGGCGCACCGGCGTTTCCGATCACGATTGCACGCGGACTTGAAACGATCAGTCGTGGAGCGCTGCCGGCGATACGAGTGCTTTGGGACGCCATTGCGCATGCAGCGCTCGCCTGGGCAGTGATCGCTCTGCTCGTGGCACCGATTCTGTTTGTCGCACTACGTGCCCTGCTTGTGCGCCATCAACGCCGGGTGAGTGTCCGATGAATTCCATGCGGCTCCTGGAGCGCAATCTCGTGCCGGACACGCTGATCCGCTCACGCATTCGTACCCTGCTCGCCGCACGGTTGGCCGCAGAAGATCAAGGCGATCCGGCCCGCCAGCAAGCGCATTTGATGGATCTGATCCGGCAGTTGCGCGCCAGCCCGATCGCAATCGATACGGCCGCTGCGAACGCGCAGCACTATGAGGTCCCGACAGAATTCTATTTGCCGGTTTTGGGCAAACGCCTCAAGTACTCGAGTTGTTACTATGAACAGCCCGGTGACAATCCCGTGAGCGGCCTCGACGCGGCGGAGGAGCGCATGTTGCGACTTACCTGCGAACGTGCGCGGCTGTGCGATGGTGAGCGTATCCTGGAGCTTGGTTGCGGCTGGGGCTCGCTGGCGCTGTGGATGGCAGAGCGCTACCCCGCTGCAGCCATAACGGCGGTATCCAATTCGCGTACTCAAAAGTCCTTCATCGATGCGCGCGCAGCAGAACGCGGGCTGCGAAACCTGACGACCGTCACCAGCGACATGAACGTACTGGAGTTCCCGGCCGGCACGCAGTTCGACCGCGTCGTATCGGTTGAGATGTTCGAGCACATGCGCAACTACGACGAACTGCTGCGACGCGTGGCCTCGTGGATGGCGAGTGGTGCGACGTTGTTCGTGCACATCTTCACACACAGTCGCTTTGCATATCCGTTTGAGGTGCGCGACGAAACCGACTGGATGGCGCGCTTTTTCTTCACTGGCGGCCTGATGCCCAGCGACGATCTGCTCCATTATTTTCAGCGTGATGTCACGCTCGTCGATCACTGGCAGATCCCAGGCTGGCACTATCAGCTCACGAGCGAAGCGTGGCTTGGCAATCAGGACCGGAACCGGGCAACGCTGATGCCGATCCTGGCCGCGACCTACGGAGCGGCCGAGGCCGCGAAATGGTGGGTCTACTGGCGCGTATTCTTCATGTCTTGCGCGGAGTTGTTCGGCTACAACCAAGGTCGGGAATGGCTCGTGTCCCACTATCTGTTCGAAAAGCGGTAGCATCGACCAGTTATGCGTCGCGTCATCAGCGCTCTGATTCTTGGACTAATCGTCACGCTGCGCGCGCCTGGCGTCGGCGCCGTCACGGATGATGAGCGCATATCGGTGTATCGCGAGTTCCGCAGCTTGTTCGACGCGGGTAACTTCAGCGCTGCGCTGCCCGTCGCCGAGAGCCTCGTCAAGCTCACGGAAGAACAGCTGGGTGACAGCGATCGCGCCTTGATCAACCCGATTACGAACGTCGGCACCACGCAATTGAAGCTCGGTGATTACGCGGCCGCGGAGGCCAGCTATCTGCGAGCCGTCCAGCTGCTGGAGCGCTCCGCCAGCGCGACGGATCGGCTGTTCATCGCGCCGCTGGCAGGTCTAGGTGCTACCTACATCGCGGCTAAGCGCCCCGCCAACGCGGTCACACCGCTGCGGCGCGCCGTCGATCTGTCGCGCAACCTCGATGGCCTGTACAACGCGGGGCAACTGCCGATTCTGCGCCAGTTGATCGATGCCTATGTGGCAAACGGCAATCTGCCCGATGCCGAGAAAGAACAGAACTACGCCTACAAGCTCGCTGAATCGGCCTACGGTCGCGACGATCCGCGCATGCTCGAGGCGATCGATCGCTTGGCTCATTGGTACGAATACGTCGGCCGGTACGGCACGGCGCGTACCTTGTACGAGCAGGCGCTGGCGCTCGTGGACAGAATCGGTCCACGGACAGATCCGCGCAAGGTCACGCCCTTGCGCGGCATCGCCCGCACTTACCGATTTGAATTTCTGTACGGAGCCGAGAAAGAAGAAGAAACCCTCGACGCCTTCGGTCGACCGGTGGTCGATTTCAGCAATCTGCAAACGGGACGCCAACAACGCCGCGCGGAACAAGCGCTGCAGTTCGCGCTCGAGATCATTACCGCAAATTCACCGGTCGATCAGCGTTTGCGTGGCGAGACGCTGGTCGATCTCGCGGATTGGAATCTTGTTAGCGGCGAAACCGCCGCGGCCAGACAGCGCTACGCGCAGGCCTGGGATGCGCTCGCACTGGCGGGCGATACCACGCTGTTACAGCACCCCAGGCAGCTCGCCTACCGTGCGTCACCGTTCTCTGCGGGCCGCTCGCGGCTCGATCCGGCCGAAGCCACCAGTTACCCGCTGGAACTGCGCTTCACAGTCACAAGCGGCGGTCGCGTTCGCGACGTCGTCGCCCAGCCGAATAACCTGAGTGAGGGTGTCGTTCGCAGCGTTGCGACCGCACTGACGAGAGCACGCTACGCGCCGCGCATCGAGAACGGCTCGACGGTCGATACCGAGAATGTGTCGTTCACCGAGCAGGTACTGGTACGCAACCCGCCGCCCGACGCGCCGGCTAACGCTGACTGACTTCCATGTAGATCCCATTGGGATCGAACATCGAGATCGACCGCAGCTTCACGGTTTTGCCGTCGTGGCCAGGAACGGTCCAGTCGATCGGTGCAGTGACAATGGTCGCCCCGGCCTGCTTCGCGCGCTGATGTATGCCCTCGATGTCATCCGTATTCATCACGAGTATGGGCTCGCCCATCCGTACCATCGTGCGCTTTTGCAGCACACCGACATCGAACGGCGGCTCGATATAGCTCATCAAACCAAGCTTGCCCAGATTGGGGTCGGCGGATTCCAGCATTATGAGTCGGACCGTGGCGCCATCCGGTGCGCCCGAGGGCGGAAAGCGAAGATCCGCGTCAACAAGATTGTCGTACCACACCTTCCAGCCGAAGACTGTCTTGTAGAAGTCGGCGGCCTTCTCGGCATCGGGCACCACGAACGTGGTGCGTCTCAGTAACGTTGCGCTCACGATAAGTCTCTCGCTGGTTAGTTGATTGGAACTGCTTCAATGACATCCATGGCGCGGGTGGTCGCCGCGAGCGTTGCAGCCGTCGCCTCAGGCGTCAGCTCGCGGCCCTCACTCAGAACCTTGGCAACGGCCACGTCCGGGAACTGCACCAAAAATTTGGCTGCTGCGTCGCGCATGGCCGCGAAACTCGCAGCCGCCAGAGGCCGCTCACCACTCATCCCGCCCGTTGGCGCGCTACCGTAGCCCGACAGGGTGAACGAGTCGACGGGCTCGCCCGACGGCGCATACACGTTCAGTCGATAGCCGATCGTCACGGCATAGTAGTTGCTACCGGTATCGCGAGCCGTAGCGAAAGAGTACTGCTCGATGCGCGGCTCGAAAATCGCGGCCAAACCGGCGGCCGACTTGGCCTCTTCCAGCGTGTCGAACATTTCAACCTCGCGGAAGCTTGCACTGAATAGTTGCTGCGCATACTTCGCGTGCGCCCCGCCAAGCTCGGCGGTCCAGTTCACGCCCGCGCGCGTTTCATCGTGCTTGAATTCGCGCATCTCCGTCGTAATGACGATGCCAACCTTGGCATCAATTTTGCGGACCAGCGCCTCTGGCAGTGAGCCCGCCGGCTTGACGTTGACACCACCGCAAGCCACCAGCATTGCCGTGAACGCCAGCACCAGCAGCGCCCGAGTGCTACTCGATGCAGCGGCGAACACCAAAAACCTCGATGACAGCCTTGCACTGCTTTTCACGCGTGAGCCCGACAAACGTGCCTTCGTTTTGATCGCACATGGACCGCATTAAGGCGGAAAACCGCGCGCTTGTAAACGCCGGCGCCCCAGGCGGCATCGGAAAGCCGATGCCGTGAATGCGCACGCGCCGGCGGCCCTTCGAATCAGTCTTGTTGATCAGGCTCACCGCATCGAGCGCCTGCTGAATCGACTCACCGGTAAAATCATCGCCCAACACGTAGACACTGACCCGCTTGTCGGCGGCCCACCAACCCCGCACCGCTGCTTCGATTCCCTCGACGGGACTTGAATTGCTGTACGCCCGCCAGTTCTGCATGCGCTCGATGATTTGCTTGCGTTGCGCCGCCGAATCCGTCAGCCACTTGCCATAACTGCCCGCGAACATCGGGCGGCCTTCGTCATCCAGCACCTGAATGCCGCGCACGCGCGGATAGATATCGAGAATCTCACGCATGACTTCCATGGCCGTGCCCCAGTGATTGCCCGTCATGCTGCCGGAGGTATCGATGACAAAAATGATGTACTCACTGTCAACCGGAATACCTGCGATCGCCTCGGTAGGCGGCCGGCGCGGCACCTGTTGACGTAGCCGCTCCATCTCTTCAGTGAGAGTCTGATAGGCAGATACCAACTCGTTTCGCACAATATTGGTCACGGCGGCGTCGGTCTTGCTCGCCTTGAATTGACCACGCACGGTCGTCAGATCGCCCGACAGATTGGCGAGCTTGCGTTGCTCACGGGTGAGTAGATCCACCCTGCCTTGCAGCTCACGCTCGAGCGTCGCGGATTCGCCCCGAATCGTGTTGAGCTCTTCCTGCAGCTTCAGTACCTGACCGTCGAGATTCTTGCGACTCTTTTCGATGACGATCGGTTGGCCAAACTCCGACAGCACCAGCAGCAGAATAATCGCACCGAAGCCACAACAAATGCAGTCGAGAAACGACAGACTGAAGATCTCGGCATCGCGACGTTTGAGTTTCATGGCCGGCCTAGGGCCAATCCCGCGATGGGATGAGATACGAGCCGCCCGTCAATCGTGCAAGCTGCCAGAATCGATAGGCTGCGGGGTTGTCGCCCTTCATGGGAAACAACACGACATCCACCGGCACCTTGCGTGGCAGTTGTTTGATCGCCTCGTCGAACAGGCGCTCGCGCCCGCGCGCGTCGATGTACTTCCTGATCGCCGGCGGCGTGGCGCCTTGTGTCGGCAGCCCGTCGGTGATCAGAACAATCTGATCGGGAGCTGGCGACAGTGTCGCTACGGCTGCCAGCGCGTTGATGAGGCTCGTACCATCGGCAGGTGCCGTGTTGTGCAGGGCGCGGATGACTGCGTTGATCACCTTGGGATCCGAAGATGCCAGCCACCCGGAACCGGCATCGGCCGACGCCGGCCGCGCGCTGGTGTTGAATCCATACACCTGAAACTGACTGCCCGGCGGCAATTGTGTCGACAACCATTCAACCGTATCGATCGCGCGATTCCATTTGCGCGCCGTGCGCTTGGCGGCCTCGGGAGAGTTGCGCAGCCGGATGATCTCGACGATGTCATCGCTCAACATGCTGGCCGACGTATCAACCAAGACGAGAACGCGCTTGCCCGTCAACTGCAGGCCGGTGAGGTAGCGCCGATCACCCGTGCCGCGAAACGCCTTGATCTTTTCGCCCTCCGGCGCACGCTCGATCGCGGCTGCTTGCAAGCGGCGGGTGCCCTCCTCGAGCTGGCGGATATCGGACTTCAGCTTTTCGACGCTCTCGCGCTGGGCGATGCTGTCCTTGTCGTAGATCGACGCCTGATCGCGCCGCTGAGCCAGCTCCTCGATGATCCGCGTAGTGCGCCGCGATGCGGAAACCGTGTCGCTCTCCGTCTTCTCGAGCGTATTGCGCAGCACGACCAGGTTCTTCGTCCCCTCGAGTACCTGTTCTTCGAGTTTGTTCACTTCACCGGTAAGGTCCTCAACCTTGCGCGCTCGCTCGACCCCGCTCTGCGCACTGATGATCGTGTAGAACAGGACCACCGCGCCAAATCCGCAGCAGATCACGTCGAGAAACGACATGCTGAAGACTTCAGTGTTACGTTTACGACGCGCCATCGATCGAGTAATCCGGCGTGCCGCCATAGCGGGGACTAGCTAACGACTCGATTCGCCAGTAGGCGCGTCCAACCGCTAGCTTGCCGACCAGGTCAGCGGCCGCGCGTGCGATCAATTCCGCCGGCAGAATCCGCACCTCCGCGGGCGCTGCGACACGCAAGCGGGCCAGAAATCCGGGCCAGCGAATCACCGCTTGCGGCACGATGCAAGGCGAAGGTCGTTCGGCGCTCTGCGCCGCGAGCAATGCATCGATAATCGTCGTGTAAATGGTTGCCGCGGCCTCCTCGAATTGCCGTGCGCCGAGTTCCACGGTGAACGTAGTGCTGGCGGATTGCACCGCAAACCTCACGACGTCGCTGTGTTGCAGCGCATCGAGCGCAGCTGGCAGTTGCGCAAACAGTGCCTGCTCGCCGTCGCGATCGTGCAGCGGATCGAAGCGCGTTCGTCTGACCATTGCCGCCGCAACGCACTCAATCCAACGATCGTGCAGACGGGTCAGCGAAGTGCTCGCGTGCAACCAGGTGGCTTGCCGCGCGTACTGCTTGTCAACCGCTACCCGACTCACAATGAAATCGCGCCAGCCGAGCTGCAAAACACAGGCGGCCTCAGGCGCGCGCATCACCGCTGCGGTGAGAGCCGCCGCGTCTACGTAGGCGACATCCGCGAGTCCGACCATGCTGCACACCCGTGCGAGCCGCGCGACGGCCGCCGCATCGAAGTCCGCCGGTATCGCAAAGACTGCACGCGCATCGGCCGCGATCGCGGGGGCCAGCCGCTCACGTAGCGCATCCAGAATGCGCTGTGCGCCTAGCACCATGGGGCCTGCCGCTTGCCGCTCGGTTGCGATCCAGACGGGCGCGACGGAAACGGTGTCGCCGCGAGCGATCGCGAGCGACTCTCGATCGAGATGCAAACCGAGCGCTTCGCTCACGCGGCTCACCGCACCTGCATATTGCGTATCAGCCGTTGATCGAGATAGGTCTCGGTATCGAGCACCAACCGTTCCTGCGCACGCTGCAGCGCCTGCAGCAGGAACATCAGGAGAATCGACAACAGCAGCGCAATCAGAGTGGAGTTGAACGCGACGCCCAGGCCTTCCGTCACACCGGAAATGTCGCCGCCCACGGCCTTGTGCGCTTGTGAGAGCGCGTCACCGATACCGCGGACTGTGCCAATGAATCCGATGGCCGGAATAGCCCACGCGATATAGCGCAACATCGATAGCTCGGAATCAAGCCGCTCCGCCTCG
>Ga0138256_10003920_pt1 | contig 15791 bp, 7 predicted proteins | sample KNB2016incub_MG_FD_105486 | JGI IMG/M metagenome (GOLD analysis project Ga0138256, IMG submission 105486) | Active sludge microbial communities from wastewater in Klosterneuburg, Austria - KNB2014incub_MG | ecosystem: Engineered > WWTP > Activated sludge > Unclassified | place: Austria... | reverse complement strand
GGGGGATTGGGGTGGTCCATGCTTCTGGTGGTGGTTCGGTTTTGAAGAATAGGTAAATAGTAGAATAGATTAGAATACTTTTCACTAGTGTGTTTATTGTAAAAGATCAGAGTTTAAGTTTTTTAGATGAATTAACTCCACCACTACCTTTTTAATTTTTTTATAATACCCAGGCAAGAATGAGGTGAGTAAAAAAAGCAGATATCCTCGGCCGATATCATTAATATCCTGCCACACTTCCACCAATTCTAAATTTTGTAACGATGATAAAGAGTTGACTCATGATCACGAGCATAAGAAATAAAGATTTATTTTCTGAGGGATGTACTACAAGTTTTGGTTCAACTGACTATCTCTGTTTATTTTAATATTCTTAACTCCGCAGATAAGGCTTCAAGCACATCTTTCAATTGTTTTTTCCATTTTGCCGGCCTTTCTATCACCCTTACACCCATCTGTAGAAAATCCAAATGCTCCAGTTTGGTTTGTTTTTGACGATAGGTGCCGGAAAGCGTCCAGGCATGAGAATACAGTCTTACTATATCGGATTTTATGGAATCCAATTCTTTTTCAGAAGCGTAGAATAATTCACTTTGCAAAATATTGACCAGGTTGACATCTTGCCAGAAATCTATATTTTGTTCTGTTGAATTCATCAGATCACGCTTAATTTCTAAAAATATATTTTTAATTAATTTAGGTTTTTCTTCATGCAATTGGATGGATTTTACTTTTGAAATGATAGCATGAATGGTTAGAATATTGGTAATTGGATAATTTAGTTCGTTTAGATTTTTTGGGTCAATGGCCTTACAAGCCTGTGTATAATATTTTAAAGCCTGTGTTAAATGATTTTTTATCAACTTCTGCTTGGCTGGGGTCTGATAAAAAGATTCATAGATCATGGCTATTTTTTTGTGTGCACTGCCCAAAATGCTCAACCGTTCAGGTGTGGTACCTATCCGAATCAATAAATCCAAATCTTTTAAAATATGATCGATCTCTGACTCGATGATTTGGGGTTTTATCGACTTATCAGCCATGACTTTAATCAACAGGTGTTTCATGCGGAGGTTACACGATTGCTCCAGAGATTTGACGGAGAAATCACTGTAATTAAGCGCTCTTAGATATTCGTATGATACTATAGCTTTGTCTATGAGATTGAGCTCAGAAAGAATATTCGCTTTCATTTCGAGTATGGAAGAGTCGATAAACTGACTGCTTTCAGCATTTTTGAGTATATCATTCAGTTTGTTTTCCAGGGCTTCTGGAATGATCATTCTGTCACGTGTCTCCGAATGGAGGTTATATAAATCAATCGCTACCTGGTCCCTGGTAAAATAGTTTTTGGAGGTTTTGCGATCATTTTGAGAGGAGACCATACGATACCATTGATCACCATAACATTGATATGCCCCCCAGGTATTATTGGCATATTCATATTTGTCCCAACAAGCTTCTCTCGCCTGCCGCACCGCGTCTCCAAACGTTTTGCCTGCAAGCATCAGGTCATAGAAAGTTTTGGAAAATAAGAGTGCTGCATCATCATTGACCGGCCATCCGGCCACCACGACGGCATGCACGCCCATACTAATTAATTGCGTTCCGACATTGGCGGCAAAACCATATCGTTGCTGATACAATTTTTCTTTTCCAGGTTCTACTGTACCGGAATAGCAACAATTGACAAATACAAATTCCGGCAATTTGCTCATGTTGCGTAACATTCCCGGCGTGATATACATGCCATTGTCCAGGACGATACCGGTTTCATTTATATTTTTTTCAGAAATAGTGCCATGACCTGCTACATGGAGTATTTTATATTCATGATTATATAAATGGTTGAGTATTTCCAAACCTTTTTTCCTGATCAGGGGCACTGTATCAAATCCACCGTCTTTCAGAATTTTACTTACAGTTTGCCCTTCTTTGTTGGCACCAGGCAGTTGTTGCGGTCCATCGCTGCTGTATTCCGGATCAGCGATGACGAGGGCACTTTGGTTATGAATGATTTCCGCTTTGATTAGATCCTTGGTATACAATTGCCTGATCAATCCGGCACGGACGAAAGTAGGCTTCTGGTCAATTTCATGATCATGCATTAGCTCCCAGGGATAAGAGGCGGTCTCTATATCCATTTTCCAAAGCACATTGTTTTGATGTCGGAGAATTTCTTTGAATGGATTAGGTATTAATATTTCAAATAGGGTTTTAGAATATTCTTTATTCCATACTCCTTCGTCTACGGCCATTTGATCCAGTAATCCGTCAATAATTTTTCTTGAAGTAAAAGTGTTTTCTTCTTCGACACGAGCGATTCCCGAGGAAGAGGTAAAGGCAATACGTGGTGATTTGTCTTTATCGCCTATACGGCTGGTAAGATTGTGCCACCACGAATTCTCTATACTGAATTGAAATTTTCTGCGGGCTCCGGTCTTTTTTATTATTCCTTTCTTCAATCTAAATGTCAGATTGGCTGAATTAAAATGCTCCAATTGGGAAAGTTGATAATAAGCATTTTGAGCTATGTGCTCATATAACTCGATAAACTCTATTGTTTTAATAGGCTTCAGTGACCGGATAGTACCGATGATTTGGTTGGCTCTGATTACACCTGAAAGAATGGCCGCCATCGACGCTTCCATAGTAAGGCTGCCATACCCTGTACCAATGCATAGGCAAGAGATAGATGTTTCTTGTCCGGCTTTTATGGTATCCGATGAAGAAAACAGATTATCTCTGAAATGCATAGCATATCGAATAACTCCGGCCTCCACGGCTTTACGTAGAAAATAGGGCGTAATACCCGTCACATCTCCCAAGCCAATGATAATCGCTCCCGGAGGATTTTTATTTGGGTCATACAATACCAGGCTTTCTCCCACCGATCCCGGATAATAGGATATCCTGTGCCTATCAGAAAGTTTGCCATCAAAATAATAATCTATGGCAGCTTCTGCCGTGACGATGCCATCATCTTTAAAGTGGCCGACCATCACTGGATGAGCTGCAATCTTTAGATCACCATGTATTACAGACACATCAATATATTCATCCTTAGGTTTCACCCGAATTTTTTTTGGTTTGAGGCCTTGTAATAATTTAATTGCCTCCTCTGATCGGTTAGAAGTCGCTATCTCCGGCATAACCTGGATGTTTTGGTAATCTGCATGGTCGATTACTGATCGGTCTGTTGAGATCGATGGGGGATCTTTTTCCAGGTTGAGCGTAGCACCTGAAGAAATTATATCTCGAATGCCATCAAATAATAATTCATCATTAGCCAGGTTGCCATGACTGGTTTGATATGCATAGTATAACCTCTCAGTAGGTAGGTTTTTGGGTATGCCCAGTGCCCAGGTGACCGAACCATCTCCTTCGGGAGTCCCCAGATATTGCAATCTTCTGCCAAATATATTTTTTGCAATTCGGTACGTGCAGGTAGTAAGATCATCTTTGCCCGCGAGGTAAAAAATATTGTTTAGCGAAGCGTTTGCATTAAAGGATAAGATTGCTGATTTATAATTTTTAAAATAATTCAACAAAGGTGGAATCAACACTTTTTCTATACCCAGGGAGGCATTCAGCGTATTCCAAAATCCGACTGTTTCAAAGTCTTCGTTGTTTACCGGCAATAAATCATACAGCCCCTCGTAATTGTTAAATACCCTGATCAAAGCATCTCTATCATGATGTGTATCCATGAGGTTGATTTGCCTTACTCTGCTTTGGTGTCCTGTAAATACTTCCATGATTAAATGTGATCCAAGCCAGGGAGTACCCAACAGCAGGACTCTATTGTTTTTTTGAGCAATATATTTTGCCCAACTGGTAGCATGCAATCGCATCATATCTCTGACTACCAGTCCACCCATCGAATGCGCAATAATTGAGATTGGTTGTCCCGGTGCTTTCACAGTGATGTCTGCAATCGTGGATTCCAGTCGGGCTGCTGACATTGATAAAGTCAACCTCCAATCATACCCGAAGGTGTAAATGTCATGGGTAGGTTGCAAATGTTCGACTAGTTTGCCATAAAACTCTCCGATAATGTATTTGGTGTCCACTGCTTTGTTAGAGGATGGCAAGTCTGTGACCATCCGGCCTTTTCCGATTTCTCCTAAATCTATCCACACTATATCATCGCCGATTCGAAGATGGGTACCCATGACACCCGGTATCAATAGGACGATTGGCTTTTGACCGGTAATCGTCTCATAAGATATAGCTTTGTATTTTTTGAAGAGGTCTATAAACACACCACGATCGATCTCACTGGAATTTCTTTGTTCGAAGCGGTTGATCGCTAATCCTGCAGGGGTGAGGATAGCATCTAATATTGCATCGCGGGTATTTTGATTCTTAAAATAATTGAAGTGAGAGGTAGTTTCGTCCTGAGATCTGAAAAACTGTAGCCCGAAGTCACGAAGTGCTCCGTATCGCATGCTGCTCGTATTGACGACAAAGTCATTTTCTTCGCGATAATATAAATTGCTTAGCACGACCAGGACGGATCTCCAGAATTTAGCCCCTGCTTCTGAATCACCTTCTATAACGACCAAATGATTTTTAAGTGACAAAGCCGCACGGTTGATTAACTGTTGTGGTATCGAATCTGGTACCATAGCCAGAATACCCGGCATGACTCCGGGGGTCAGTCTGGCACTGATTACATCGCAGATCAACCCTCTAATATATTGATAGATTGTATTGGTTTTGCCACCAAAGGCCAGCCCCACTGCCCTTAGTAATCCATTCAAAAAATGATCGAGGCTGTTGCTGAGTAAAGTAGTACCCCGGGCAGGACAAGCGACACGTATGACTTTGTCTATTCTAATCGATTTTTGTTTTGCGAGCTTTGTGATTTGTTTTAATGTTTTGACCAAAGCATCATCTCCATTTGCTAGTGAAATTTCAGCTTCATTATATCCAATCTGTCCATTTCGATGGTCACAGGAAGCCAGAATGTCCGCGATCAATCCTCCTCTTGAGTGGGAAATGATGTCCAAAGTAGTTCCTTGTGGAAGTCGATTGAGTATTTCCAGGGCATTCTCCCAGGGACTGGCAGAAAGTGTATAATGTTGTAAAGCCAGCACACATTCTCCAAAAGTCTGATGGATGGCCTGACAAACAGCTTTGTCATCGCTCAGATACAGATCACCAAATGAGCCGTTAAAGGAGCTAAGAGTACCATGTAAGTACAAAAGATATTTTTTGGCATTTGTGTCGAGTGTAGCGGGCTTGAGATCGCCATTATCTGTCACTTTAAAAAGTCCTGGAGTTGACATTACTTTCTTGTCCACTTGTTGGGCAATTAACCGGGCAGCTGCTTCTGAAATCTTTTTTTGTCCTCGTATCAGGTTTAATATTTTGATTCCGATTTCTTTTAAACCCCGGTCATTTTGATTTGCGTTCAGACTACCCGGAAATAAATTGTCACCTCCTCTTACCTGGATATGTTCACCAAAAATCTGATGTATATCTTCTATATGCCCGATCCATTCGCCTCCATCATCAAATTCCAGTCCAATGATATCATCATCCTGGGCTCCGATATCGATTATATCTGCTCCGGCGCGAGCAGCATCCAAACTGAAGGATTTAACAATCGAATTAAATTGACTGTCCAGAGGATGAGATATCTCCTGTAGTTCTTTGCCTTGAATTTTGATTTTTTGAGCCATGGTTTTAAAAAGTTTGTTTCAAAAATTGATTAAATAACCTTCATTAAGAGTGTAATCAAAGCCTGTATATGTTACGCTCAAAATTTGAATTTATTATATGACAAGAAATGTAGCAAAATTTAATTTTAATATCAAATCTATTTTATGATATAATTAAGGTTGACAAGAAATGTAATAAAATAATATCATGTAAAGCTTCCGGACTTACACTTTTTAATATTTACTCAATCAATAGCCCAAGGTTATAAAAAGCGAGGACAAATGGGATTGGTGAAAACCTTGACTTGAATTGTTCCGATTGGACCTGAGTAAATAGGTATCTTGAACGGTCGAGCCTTGATTTTTATTAAAGCCTATAATCATGAAGACCCAATCATCGAACATAATTAAATACCTGCTTTATGGCACCCTCCTCATGATCCTCATCATGCAATACACCGGCCATCCCTTAAAAACCCCAACTACCCCCGGCGGTATCCTCTCCCTCGAATTTGCAGACACCAAAACCAAAATCCAATCTATCTACGATGCCTGGCAAGCAACTAACACCCGCGGTCGTACCAATATCTCCCAGGCCAGGATCAATACCTACTGGGATTTTGTCTTTATCTTTTTCTATTCAGCCTTATTCTTTTATTGGAACTGGGTATCGGCCCAAAACCCGGTCAATAATAAATACCTGGGTAAGGCAGCAGCGTTGCTCGCGATCATAGCAGGCACTCTGGATGTGATCGAAAACCTGGGCATGCTTAAAAGCCTAAATGGAAATATCTTAGACGCCACGGCCGACATGACGAGTCTTTGCGCAACCATCAAATTTAGTTTGTTAGGAATATCTGTGCTGATATTGATGGTACAGAGATTTAGAATCTGGCGATCCCGTAGTGGTCTCGCATAGACTCTATAAAAAAATCACTCAAACGACATCTTTTAATTATTTTGAGCTCATAACCAGATTGATCGTTTTTATTTCGAATGCAAAAATATAGCAGACTCCTCTTCGATAGAGGCAACGAAACCCGCCGGGGGAGGCCCAATCTCAATGATCTGTTATTTATCAACACCTCTTTTTTCAATTTTTTTCTCCCGATACTGCTTACGATAGTGATGCGATGGGTGCCCCAGGCCAATCACCTGGTCTTTGGCCAGCTCGAAGGTCAGGATCCGATCTATAGTACTTTATTGATCGGTGTAGTGACTGTTTTTCATATGTTGATCTATATGCGGCAGACTTATTTTTACGATGCCCCCATTGACCGGTCTACAGCCTTTAAGTTGGTCAATCAGACCGCTTTCCTGATGCCCTTGAGTATCTGGATGCTGGCGATTACGTTCAATTATCCAATGGCTCACTTGCGGTCTATCCTTATTTCAGTCGTATTGATCAGCCTGGTCAGTATAGCCATCACCCGTTCGCCACGTAATTTTTTTAGGCCGGTACAAAAGGAGCCCAAGATCAATAGGCTCATCCTCGTCTTTATGATTTTCTCTTTGATGATTTTTCTCTTTTTTTTAATTCAATTTGGAGAATTAGCAGGAAAAGAAAAATTGCCCTTGTGGGTGCTTACCTTTATTTTACTCACCATTTTGACCACTGGATTGGTGAGGGAATATTCCAGGCGAAGAAACAAGGAAGGTGATTTCAGGTGGACTTCTTTATTTCAAAATAGCACAGCCAATGCCATCTACATCCTGGCATTTGCCGCTTTGGTGATTCGATTTTTTGGCAATTACAATAAGTTTGGCAATGCTTTCGATGTATTGATCCTGTTTTTTTTAGGTCTCAGGATCATCCTTTTTTGCCTGGGTGTATTGATAAGATACTTTGCCAACTCAAGTGATATCAATGTATTTACGTTTAAATTTTGGGCTATCCTGGGAGTGTGTTATTTTTTGGGCTTGATCACCCGGCCGCATAAAGGCCGGGAGCAGTACAGGATCGATCCAGGTTATAGTATTCACCAGCGAATGGATTGGGATAGTTATGTGGATGCATGGATGGGCAGGGATACTACCTCCGTAGAGCCGATTTATTTGATTTCAGGGCAAGGCGGTGGTTCGAGAGCCGGATGTGCTTTTTTTACATCGATGACTTTGCTGGATTCGATGTTGGGTAAAAATCTGTTATTGATCACTGCAGTCTCAGGAAGTGCCAATGGTACAGGATTTTATCTCGGTATAAAACATGCCCTTCCTGCAGGCAAGACTTTTAATCAACTCATTTCGTCAAAGGACACTACCACGCTGAGGAAGATAGACTCCATACTTTATCAAAAAGATTATATCTCCAGTTCGCTGTTCAAATTGTTATTTACAGATTATAGCCGGTCTGTCTTCGGCCGTATCAATAGCGATAAATCCAGAAACATGGCTCTTTTGAAAGAAGAAGATGCTTCCTACAGAGAGGTTGCCGCTTTTTTAAAACTCAAATCAAGCTCGCTGGTGGACAGTACCTGGGGTAATATTTACACTGATTCCACAGACAATGAGTTGCCCTTGTTCTTCCCGATGAGTTACAATATTGAGCGTGGGGTCAAGGCCATCCACAGTCCGGTGCACCTGCCATCAGAGGGCATGCATCCATTTTGGTCGGTTTTGGATAGCCTAAGACCTTCAAGGGATCTTACCATCAGCCAGTCGATCCTGACGAGTCAGCTATTTCCCATTATCAATGCGAGTGCCAGCATCGATTCATTTCATTATCTGGATGGAGGTGTTTATGACAATCTTGCTTTTGAATCTTTGTTTGATTTTTATAGGTTGGTTGCAGCTAAGCGTGATCTGCTGGTACCCCATCGACCAATTATTTTGATTTCTATTGTCAATGGCCAGTATGAAAAAACTTTAAAGCCCGGCGACATCCACACGGAGCTGGGAGCCATCGGCACTGCACTCTCCGGATCCTTGTTTAGTACCAATCCTAAAGTACATAAATCAGAGGGCCTGTTGGAAATAAATAAATCCCTGGATCGCTTTTTTGAATTAAAGATCTTCACTGAATCAGTTACCCGCCAGCACCTGTCATTATGGCAAAAAATTTGGAACATCTTTATCTATGTGCCCAACAAAGACCAGGTCATCGTGTCCCGCTATCTCACCATGAAGGATATCGATAAAAACATTATACACAATGCTTACCGGGAGATCGATACTTTTAAAACAAAGCTCAGCGACTTTTTATATCATCCTCAATAGATTCGATTCATATCCGCATATATTATTGTAGTGCTTCTATTTCCAGTACTTTTGCGCGACTAATCTGCCTTTGCGGTCAATGCTTATGATGAATAAAATACTAATTATTTTCCTGCTGATCTGGGTCGGTGCCTGCAAAAACAGTGCAAAACCGGTAGAGACCTCCACACCTCCGGTCAAACTCAGGGTACCTACTTTTTTAAAAGATTCTGCCTATAGTTATGTGCAATCTCAGGTTGATTTTGGCGCACGCGTGCCGGGTACCGCTGCCCACAAAGCCTGTGGTGATTGGATCGTACAACGGTGCAAGGATTTTGGGGCTCAGGTGATAGAGCAAAAATTTCCCGGGCAAACTTATACCGGCCTCAAGTTTGAAGGCCGCAATATCATAGCTTCTTTTAATCCTGCTATTAAATCACGCATAGTGCTAGCATCGCATTGGGACTCCCGATTTTTAGCTGATCATGATCCGGATAAATCGAAACGAAGCAATCCAGTCATGGGGGCAGACGATGGGGGTAGTGGAGTCGGCATATTATTGGAGATCGCTAGGCAATTGCAGGCCACTCCAATCACTAACCTGGGGATCGATCTCCTGTTTTTTGATGGGGAAGATCAAGGTGGCGAAGGGGGCGAAGCCGAAGATTGGTGCCTGGGTTCTCAATATTGGTCCAAAAACAAACACGTGGCAGGTTACCAGGCCAGGTTTGGTATCCTGATGGACATGGTAGGGGCCAAAGCACCCCGATTTACCAAAGAAGGCACATCGGTCAGTTACGCAGGAGCTATCACCGATAAAGTCTGGTTACTGGCCCAGCGCATGGGTTATGGCAATTATTATGTCAATGAAAACTCTCCTCCGATCATCGATGACCACTATTTTATCAACAGAATATCCGGCATCCCTATGGTAGATATCATTAATAGACCGACCAACGATTCTTTTATGAAGTGCTGGCACACTACCTGCGACGACATGAGCATCATTGATCCTGAGTCACTCAAAGCTACCGGGCAGGTAGTTTTAGCCGTAATTTATCGTGAAGCCAACGGGGAGTTTTAGACATAATGGACTCTTATATTCCGCTCTAACCAGGTATTTTGAGCCACTTAGAGCGGAATATATAACTAGATATTCCGCTCTAACTAGGTATATTTGGGTAGTTGAAGCGAAATATAATGACATATCCTGGTAAATTAATTGGTCGAATCCAAGAGAAAAAGCTGCTGCAGGGTCTTCTGGAAACCAAAGAATCACCACTTTCGGAATGATCAAACCCGACAAACTTGGCTCTGTAGACAAAGTCCTTACGATGTCACTATTTTTTTGACAAGTGAAGCCTCCGGCACAGCGACCTCTTCGTCCAGTCCCTTAAACAACCATCGAGCTAGCATCAACGATCCAATCAAAACGAACACCGATACATATCCCACCCAGTCATACCTCAACAATTTGCTGTCGGTAGCCTGAATCACGATCAACCCTGATAAAAAGGATGCAATAGAAGTACCAATCTGTTGCACACTACTATTAAAGCTCATAAAACTACCTCTTTGCGCAGGTGGTGGTACATTGCTGAGCATAGCCTGAGCAGTTACGGCTCTGCCGGTAGCCACTGTAAACCACAAACCAAAAAACACCAATACTACCGGAAAAGGAACATGGGGCATATTGGTAATCACTAATACCATTACCGCTGAGGCCAGCACTGAATAAGTAAATATGATCAGTTTACCCTTGCTGTCAGACATCCTGCCCAGCACAAAAGAAGCTACAAAAGCTGATATGCCACCTACCAGGTATACTATCGGAGTCAAGGATTTAGCAAAACCCATATTAAACTCCAGGAAAGGATTGACAAATGGTATGATCAAAAAATGTCCAAGCATGATAGTCGAAGAAAATATCAAAGCCCATACCTGTTTGGGGTTGTGGATGACTTCCCGCAGGATTTTAAGTTTGGAGCTACCCTTGTCCTGTACATGTTCTTTCATCTCAGGTATGTATTTTACCAATAAAGGGATCAGCCCAATACCTAGTACTCCCACTAAAATAAAAGGCGCATGCCAGCTGATGGCATTGGCGAGGTACAAAGCAAAGGGTACACCCAAAGTAGAAGCGATGGCAAACGAACTCATCACCGCACCCATCGCCATACCTCTACGTTCGTAACCAAATATATCGGAGATGATGGCCAATACCTGGGCTCCAATCAATCCTCCAAACAGTCCTGCCAATATTCTCGCCAGCACCAGAAGCGAATAACTGGGAGCCAATCCACAAGCCAGGGTGCCGATCAAAAAACCCACAAAAGCATAAATCAAAATCTTTTTCCGATCATAATTATCCACAAAAAAGGCAGCTACAAAGCCCGATACGGCAGCAGTCAATGTGTATGCGCCTACCAGGATACTAAATTTACCCGGACTGATATTAAAGTAGGGCATGAGATAGTTGCCTAGTGGCATCATGATCATAAAGTCCAGGATATGGGTAAAATTGATCGCAGCCAGGAGAAAGATGATCAGGCGTTCTTGGGATTTCATGGGTCAAAGATGAGGATTAGCTATTTGGGGTGCTAGCACTGGAATGTCAACAAAATGATAATAATAAGGTCTTCGTTTTAACACTTTTACTCCAAAATTCCTGAGTACTGCCTCTGTATTTCCACGGATTTTCATTTAAATGATCCAGGATGACCAGTTGAAGCAAGAGGTAGTGACTCAGATCCACCTCATTATTGGCCATAATTTATTTATAATCAGATAATATACTACGTATTTAAAACTATTCTATGTTTGCAGCCGCATCGCATAAAATCATCCCTGCGAGGGGTTTATGATTTTTGGAAGATGTGATTTTTTGACCTTAAATCCAATGATGAGTATGAAGTTAATTTTAAGATTGAGGATGAGCTTATTGGTCCTTATGACCGCCTGCTTGACCTCTGGTTTTTCAAACAATCTGACCCAAAGTCTGTCAGGAACTGTGGTGGACGAAAGTGGAGTCCCACTGATCGGGGTATCCATTCTCGCGAAAGGGACCCAGGTAGGCACGATATCCGATTTGAATGGACAGTGGACGCTCAGTGTCCCGGATGATGTGACGGTGCTTACCTTTTCATATGTGGGCTACCAAACACAGGAAGTACAGATCAACGGTCGGAGCGTGATCGACCTTACTTTACAGCCCAGCGCGACTGATCTGGCACAGGTCGTAGTGATAGGGTATGGTTCTATCAACAAACGTGATGTGACAGGATCAGTCAAATCTTTACGAGCAGAAGAATTTAATAAGGGTATCATCAATACTCCTGAACAATTGCTTCAAGGCAAGGTCGCAGGTGTCAATGTGACTACAGCCAGCGGGGACCCTGCCGGAGCTATTTCAGTTACGGTAAGAGGACCTGGTGGAGTCAGGACAGGCAGTGATCCTTTATATGTAATAGATGGTTTGGCAATCAACGGCCCAGCCAATTTTTTAAATCCTGACGATATAGAATCCATCGATGTGTTAAAAGATGCCTCAGCGACTGCCATCTATGGTTCCAGAGGTGCCAATGGAGTCATCCTGATTACCACCAAAAAGGGGAAAGCAGGCAAATCCATACTCGATTTCTCGACCAGCCTTGGATTGTCTTCTTTAGCCAGAGCTCTACCTGTGTTTTCAGCTGCCGAATTTAGAAAACAAGTTCCTGCAGTGGGCGGCCAGCTGGAAGACCTTGGCGCCAACACAGATTGGCAAAAAATAATTACCCGTCAGGCTGTCACTCAAAACTATAATCTAAACATGAGTGGCGGAGCGGACAAACTGGCATACCATGCCTCCTTCGGAAGCCAGACCCAGGAAGGTATCATTAAAAATAACGATAATACCCGCTACACAGGAAGGTTGAATGTGACTCAAAAATTTCTCGAAGACCGACTCAATCTGGATATTAACCTGGGGGTCACTTATAACAAAACACTTAGGCCTCCTGTATCCAGCCTGATTGCCGACGCCATCTCTAACAATCCCACTTATCCGGCCTATGACAGCAAAGGACTGCCGGCTCAATATGTTGGTGCGTCCAATCCGCTCACCACTTTAGATTTAGAAAGCAGCATTTATTCGGGCAATAGAATCACGGGCAATATCTCCCCTTCCTTAAAATTATTAAAAGGACTGACCTATAGACTCAATTTTGGCGTCGATCATTCAAATTATACCACCAACAATCAGTCTTTGCCCAATGCCGTGCCCTTACGTGAAGGCAGACTGGAGACCTTTTACAATACAGGCAATAATCAATTGATTGAAAATTATCTTACTTATGAATATGTCACCACCAGGCACAATATCTCTGCCCTGGCGGGACATTCTTATCAGAAATTTTTTGGTCAGCTTAGAGGTACCAGTATCAATAAATTCCCAATCTCTGACATCGAGCCAATCTACAATCCCGGGCTCGGTCAGGAACTCACCCTGGCAAATAATAAACCATCCGGAAGTGCAGGAATCAATGAATTGCAATCATTTTTTGGAAGAGTCAATTATCAATACAATGATAAATACCTGGTCACCGCAACTGTTCGTGCCGATGGATCTTCAAAATTTGGAGCCAATAATAAATATGGTATTTTCCCTTCATTTTCTTTGGGTTGGCGGATCACCGAAGAGGAGTTTATGAAATCCTCCCCTTTTGACAACTTAAAATTGAGAGCTGGTTGGGGCCTTACCGGCAACCAGGAGATACCAGCCAAGATCACACAAGCTGCCTTTACATCCCAAGTGTCTTCTAATAGTAGCTATCCATTATTTAACACGGGGGCTTATCCTCCGGGCACTACTTTTTCCAGGTTGGCCAATCCTGATATTCAGTGGGAAGTATCTACTCAATCCAATATCGGTTTAGACTTTGGATTCCTGGGTGGTGATCTGACTGGAACCATAGATGTATTCAAAAAAGTGTCCAGTGATATCTTGTTGGAGGTCATCCCTTCTGACCCGGTGCAGCCGGCTGGAACCTTTTGGACGAATGTGCACGACATGAAAATCAATAACCAGGGTTTGGAGCTTTCTCTTAATCTGGCCAGAAGTCTCGGTCAGGGATTCCGTTACTCCGTTGGGGGTAATATGAGTTTTATAGACAATGAGGTCAATAACAGCCCTTATTCAGTGATCCCGTCAGGCTCGGCTTCAGGTTCTGGTTTGACTTCTGCAACCATCAATGGTTATATTAATGGGCAACCGATCGGTACTTTTTTCCTCAAAGAATTCACAGGAATCGATGATAAAGGACTCAGTGTATTCAGGGATGTAGATGGTGATGGGATCATTTCGGATAAAGACAGGGTAGCCTTGGGCAGTGCCTTGCCTTCGACGATATACAGTTTGTTTGGAGATCTTGGGTACAAAGGATTTGACTTTTCACTCAACTTCAACGGAATCTCCGGCAATAAGATCTATGACAATACAGCCAACTCCAATTTTTACAAACTCAAACTATCCAAAGGGGTTAATGTCACACCGGATGCTTTGGACGAGCCAAAAGAATCGACAAGCAACGCTGCACCTGTATCTTCTCGTTATCTACAAAATGGGGCTTATTTCCGGCTCAACAATGTGTCGTTAGGGTATAATCTAAATCCATCACTGATCCAGGTGGGTCGTTGGGTGAGTGCGATTCGTCTTTCGATCACAGGTCAAAACCTTTGGGTATCGACCAAGTATAATGGATATGACCCGGAAGTAAATGCGGATAGAAGTATCAATGGCATCTCTTCTTATGGTATTGATTACCTGAGTTACCCAAAAGCAAAAACGGTTTTATTTGGATTAAAAATTTCATTTTAAAAAATAGTCGTCATGAAAAAAATACTTAGCCTGTTGTTTTTATTGTCAGGTCTGATTCTTTCTAATAGTTGTACCAACCTGGACGAAACCATTTTGGACGAAACACTCTCCTCAAATCTTTCAGATCAGGATGCGGCCAATGGAAGCCTTGCACCGGTGTATGGCAAATTTACCGATATATTTATCCACACCAATTATTTTGCTTTGCAGGAGATATCAAGTGATGAAGCCATATTGCCCTATCGTGGAGGTACTGATTGGGGGGACAATGGTATCTATTTATCACTCCATCAGCATGTGACTACCAGTACAGATCCCAATGTACGTAATACCTGGGGCCATATTTTACAAGGAATTTCCAGGGCGGTGACTGCTATCAACGTACTCCCTGAGATAGATGTCCCGGCTTCAAAAGTTTATCTGGCTGAAGCCCGTGGTCTCAATGCATATTATGGTATGTTGACTTTGGATTTGTTTGGATTGGTATTTGTCAAGGATGATCCGGGTACTCCCTCAAGAATTTTACGCGGCGCTGAGGCTGTGAACTATCTGATCAATGAATTTCAAAGTATCCTGAATAATTTGGACAACACCGTTGGTCCTGGTAGGTTGACTCAATATGGAGCCATGGGACTACTGGCTAGATTGTATCTCAATGCTGCAGTCTACAGGGATATTTATGGAGCCAGTTTCAATTTCACAGCCGCCGATATGGACAAAGTGATAGAATATTGCGACAAGATTATCGCGTCAGGTCAGTATAAATTGTCACCCAACTACTTTGATATTTTTGGTAATAATAATCATGACAATAAAGAATTAATCTTTGCTCATGATCAGCGTGCTGATCTCAATGGACATAATCGATTGGCCTATTTCTCCTTGTCCGGCGATCAGTTTCCGCTGCCTGCTTTTCCTAATGCCAACGGCACGGACGGACCTGCCATCACTTCTGACTTTTACAGGACTTGGGTAGCTGCTTACGGCCCGGATGACCCAGCTACCAAAGACCCAAGATTTTATCAACAAAACATTTCAATCTATACCAATCCCGGAGATTCATGTGTAGC
>Ga0138256_10003919_pt1 | contig 15794 bp, 15 predicted proteins | sample KNB2016incub_MG_FD_105486 | JGI IMG/M metagenome (GOLD analysis project Ga0138256, IMG submission 105486) | Active sludge microbial communities from wastewater in Klosterneuburg, Austria - KNB2014incub_MG | ecosystem: Engineered > WWTP > Activated sludge > Unclassified | place: Austria... | reverse complement strand
ATTTCATACCATTAGATTTTGACAATTGAATTAAAGTTCTACATTTGCGGTTCAAATATATAGCTAAACTTTAAAAGTGATGAAAAAACTATTATTCAGTGTTGCTTTAGTAGCAATGGCGTTAACCGTAAACGCACAAAAATTTAAAATTGGTTTAGGTGGTGGCTTTAACAGCACCTGGCTGATGAATAAAAATGTTTTCGATGCTGATGACGATTTAAATGTTGCCATGTCTTTTGGCGGTCAGTTCGGTTTGAAAACTCAGTATTATTTTAATGACAAATTGGGATTAGAATTAGGTATTATGCGTGCCGGTCACAATCAGAAGTATGATTTGAATGATGGTAATGAACAACTTACTTTAAAATTGCGTTATATGGATGTGCCATTATTGCTTCGTTTAGGTGGTGATAAAGGTGGTTATTTTGAATTTGGACCTCAGTTCAGTTTTCTCAATAGTGCCAAGGATGTTGATGATGATGGCGATTCACATAATGTGAAAGGTTCACTTAAAGGGGCCAATGTTGGTATTGTAATTGGATTTGGTGTGGATGTTGATTTGAGCGAACAATTTACTTTGGCAGCAGGCATGCGTTTAGGTTATGGTTTCAGTGATGTTACCAAGAAATATTCCAATGCTATTGATATGGCAGCAGATATAGATGATATGTCAGGAGCTACTTATTGGGCAAATTTCAAAGATGGTACTTCCGGCAAATTCAGTTATAAAACAACTTCAAGAGTGTATGGTGGTATTCATTTAGGTGTTCTTTATACCATCCCTACAGGAAATTAATAACATCCATTAAATTATAAAATTAGCCGCTTCAATATTGGAGCGGTTTTTTTATGGATTAAGGTTTATTTATTTTTGGCATCATTTTAAATTTTTATAAGTAAAAAAAATGTGTGGCATTGCAGGGTTTGTTGATGAAATAGGTGATGGCGAGAAATTGCTTGCCACAATGCTTAATGCCATAGCACATCGTGGCCCCGATGCCTGTAAAACATACATCCATGAGAATATACATCTCGGACACAATAGGCTGAGCATAATTGATTTAAGTGCAAATGCCAATCAACCTATGCACGACAACGGCCTGACAATTGTTTACAATGGAGAAATATACAATTACATTGAGATTAGAACAGAACTGGAAAAGAGTGGAGAGGTCTTTAAAACAAAAAGTGATACAGAGGTAATTTTAAAAGCCTATCAGCGGTGGGGAGAAAAATGTGTTGAATATTTTGTTGGTATGTGGGCATTTGCCTTGTGGGATCAGCATGAAAATAAGCTTTTTTGCTCTCGTGATAGATTCGGAATAAAACCGTTTTACTACATAAATAGCAATAATAAATTTTATTTTGGGTCGGAGTTCAAGGCATTGAAGCCTACTCCTGTTTTTTCAAATGAAATAAATCAGTATCAGGTGTTGCGTGGCTTGCAAATGGGGTGGATCTGCTATGAGGATGAAACCTACTTTGATGTTATCAAAGCATTACCTGCAGCGCATAATCTGGTGTTTTATCGTGATAAAGCAGAGATTAAAATCTTTCGTTACTGGTCGTTGCAGACAGGTGTTTATTCCAATAAGAGTTTTGATGAAAAGTGCTCTGAGTTTTATGAGTTATTTTCTCAGTCAGTAAAGTTGCATTATAGAAGTGATGTGCCTGTGGCCAGTTGCCTTAGCGGAGGATTAGACAGCAGTGCCATTGTGAGTATGGTGCAAGAGCAGCATCCCGGAATGTCTTACAAGACGTTCAGCATTTATTACGAAGGCAAGGGTGATGTTGATGAGCGACCTTTTGTGAATGAGGTTCTGAAAAAATATCCTGCTCTGAAACCTTATTATTTTTCACCTACCGATAGTCAGGTGGCGGAGCATTTCCATCATGCTTTATATCATGCTGATATTCCAAGTACAGGTTCATCTTTTATTTCTCAATATTTTCTGATGAAACTGATTAAAGAACAAGGAATAAAAGTTGTGTTGGATGGTCAGGGTGCTGATGAATATCTGGCAGGATACAAACATACCTTTTATCGAATGGTTGCCGATGTGCTTTCTTCAGGACAAGTTAGTCAGGCGCTGGCGCTGACAGGCATTGTGGCAAAGAATCAAGAATTATCTTCTATGCAGCATTTAGCACATATAGGCAAAAGTATATTGAGTGTTGTAAACAGTGAACAAAAATTATATGCACTTGAATATCTGAAATATTATCCGTTTTTGGGTAAGGATAAGCATGTTCCATTTTGGTTAGACAAGGTTGATGGCAACAGAACTGATAACTTTTTATACCATCTTCTTTTTAATACAAGCTTACCATCACTGCTGCAATACGAAGACCGTAACAGCATGGCATTTTCTATTGAATCGCGAGTGCCGTTTTTAGATCACCGCTTGGTAGAATTTTCATTTGGCTTAAGCAATGCAGAGAAAGCTAATGGCATTTTTACCAAATGGATTATGCGCAGTGCCTTACAAAATGTATTGCCACCAAAAATTGCCTGGCGCAAGGATAAGAAAGGTTTTGTAACTCCCGGAGAAGTGAAATGGCTCAGAGGTCCTTTGGCACATTTAATAGAAAACGACTTTGGTAAACTCGATTTTCTGAATCAGAATAAGATAAAAAGAATAATTACAGACTATAAGAATGGCGACAATAGCTATGCCTTGCTGGTTTGGAGACTTTGCACATTAGCCTATTGGCAAAAACACTTCTGTTGATATTTATAAGTCGTTTGCTTTTTCAATCAATTCAGCAATATCAAGCACCTTTACAGAATCTTCTTTATTGAAATTTTTCACACCGTCAGTAAGCATTGTCATACAAAAAGGACAGCCTACGGCCACATAGTCCGGTTTGGCTTCCAAGATTTCTTCTGTACGTTCAATATTGATGTCTTTAGTTCCATTTTCCGGCTCTTTAAACATTTGTGCGCCACCTGCACCACAACAAAATCCGTTAGCACGGCTTCGTTTCATCTCAAATAATTCTGCATCCAATTTTTTAATCACATCACGAGGTGCTTCGTACACATCGTTGCCACGACCTAAATAACAAGGGTCATGGAATACAATTTTCTTTCCTAAAAATTTTCCGCCATTAACAATCAATTTACCATCATTAATCAATTGCTGAAGTAACATGCTGTGATGTATAACTTCGTAATGACCGCCTAACTGAGGGTATTCATTTTTAAGTGTATTAAAACAATGTGGACAGGCCGTGACAATTTTTGAAATATTATAGCCATTCATAATTTGAATATTCATCAACGCCTGCATCTGAAATAAAAATTCATTACCAGCGCGTTTGGCTGGATCACCATTGCAATTTTCTTCTGTACCAAGAACAGCAAATGAAATATTACAAGAGTTTAAAATCTTTGCAACTGCTTTTGTGATTTTTTGTGCACGCTGATCAAAACTTCCGGCACATCCAACCCAAAATAATATATCTGGTGATTCATTGGCCGCAAGAAAATCAGCCATTGTTCTTACTTTTAAGGTCATGGTGTATTATTTTCTAATCAATCTTCATTTTTCCAATTCAGGCGGTCAGCAGGTGAAAACTGCCATGGTGCCTGATTATTTTCAATTTTAGTAAACATGCCGTTGAGTTCTGCCGGAGCTTGCGATTGTTCCATTACCAAATACCTTCTCATATCAATGATGATCGAGAGGGGATCAATATTTACAGGACATGCTTCAGTACAGGCATTACAGGTTGTGCAGGCCCATAACTCCTCAGGTAAAATATAATCGTTTAGCAGAGCCTTATTATCGTCATGTTCCTTTCCGAATTTATCAATATTTTTTCCTACTTCGTCAAGGCGGTCACGGGTGTCCATCATAATCTTTCTTGGAGATAATAATTTGCCTGTTGTATTTGCAGGACAAACAGAAGTGCATCGGCCACATTCTGTGCAGGTATAGGCGTCCATCAATTGTTTCCAACTAAGATCGCGCACATCTCTGGCACCAAAGCGCATAGGAGTTTCAGTAGGTGGAGGAGGAGGCAATGATGGATCCATCATTAGCTTAACCTCATTGGTAACACTCTCTAAGTTTGTTAATCTTCCTTTTGGGTTCAGATTACTGTAATAGGTATTTGGGAATGCCATCAGAATATGAAAATGTTTAGAGAAGGGCAAGTAGTTCATAAATGCAAGTATGCCTATGATATGTGCCCACCAGCAAAACCTTTCAATAATAATTAATGATGAGGCAGACACACCGGTAAATAAATTGCTTAGTACGCTGCTTACCGGGAAAGAACCTGCCTTTATATAATGCGCTTCACCTGATTGTTGCAATAGAAAGTCACATGCATTCATAGTCAGAAATAAAGACATCAAAATAATTTCAGTAAAAAGAATAATGTTGGCATCACTACGTGGCCAAGATGTCATTTCCTTGCTCCAAAAACGTTTTAGTTTTAGAATATTCCTTCTTGCCAAAAACACGACACATGCTATAATTACCAAAACTGCCAGTATCTCGAATGACCCTATGAGAAAATCATAAAAGCCACCCATAAAAGATAATATTCTATGTGTACCAAAAATTCCATCAATTATTATTTCAAGTACTTCAATATTGATGATGATGAATCCTGCATAAACTATCAAGTGGAAAAAGGCTGCAACAGGCCTAACGGTCATTTTGCTCTGACCCAATGCAACACGAATCATTGTCATCCAGCGCTGAGAAGCATTGTCTGACCTGTCAAGAGGTTTGCCTAAAAAAATATTTCGCCTGATGCGTCTAATGCTCTTTCCGAAAATGAATATTCCGGTAGCCAGCACAATGGTAAAGATTATTCCCTGAATCATGTATTAGCGTAAATCAATTGATGCAAATGTAATTGAATATTGCTAATTAAAAACCAGCAGTAGTTAGAGGTCGGAAATGTTTAAGTAGTTTGAATCTTTCATAGGAGTGTTATTCATAGGTGTTATTTTCAAACAAGCTTGCAGATTGAGTACTTATATCAAAAATTAAAATTTTATTCTTTTTATGACTTGCTGCATTTAAATAACATTCTATATTTGTTACCAAGTTACGTTTGTGAAAAAAGTAATCTTATCAGTTTTTTTGTGTATTCTGCTAGGCCTATATAATGTATGCACAGCTATACCTATTGCAGGTGAAGAAGCCGATGTTTTTAGTAGAGATCCTGATTCACTTAGGCACCTTTTGTCTATAGAGACTGATGATACCTCAAAGGTTAAACTGTATTGCAACTTAATGGCAGTTTATATTGATGAAAAACTGGATTCTGCATTTTTATTTTTAGAACCTGCATTAAAGCTGGCAGAAAGTATTCAATGGAAGGAGGGTGTTGCCAGTGTTAAAACAGAAGGTGGACGATTGTACTGGCGTAAGGGAAAGTTTGAACAGGCTTTAAGTTATCATTATGATGCCTTGGTTCATTATATTAAAAAGGGTGAGCAAGCAAATATTGGAGCTCTCATCACCTACATTGGTCAGGATTATGCTGACTGGGGCAAATACCCTGAAGCTTTAGTTTATTTTAATAAAGCTGATTCCATTTTTCGAAAAACCGGAGATAAAAGAAAGCTGGCAGGAAACTATCTGCTCTTTGGGTTTGTCTATCAAAGTCAGGGCAGATATTCTGATGCTGTAAAAGTTAACTATAAAGCACTTAAAATATTTGAAGAATTAGGAGATCAGTATGGAAAAGCAATTGCAATATTTAATATTGGTGATGCATATAAGGATTTAGGAAATTACGAAAATGCGCTGAAAAACTATTTTGAAGGAGTCAGAGTTTTTGAAGAAGTGAAAGATAAGTTCAACCTTGCCACTGTTTATGTAAGTATTGGAAATATCTATATACTGAAAGGTGATTATGATGCAGCAACACAAAATAATAAGATAGCTTACTCAATTGCCAAAGGCATAAATAATGGTTATCTGATTGGTACTGCTTTACAGAGTTTGGGTGAGGTTTATTGGCAACAACTTAAATATGCAGATGCATTACCTTATTTTCTTGAAGCAGCAACAGCCTTCAGAGGGGTATCTGATTATTTTGATCTTTCACTGGCGTTAAGTAAGGTAGGAAGTTGCCAGACACAACTCAAACAATATGATGCCGCCAAGCAAAGTTTTAATGAAGCCTATCTGGTTGCCCAAAATCTTGATTCACGTGTACCGCTATCAGCCTATTATCAGGGATCAGAAGTGTTGGATAGTGCAACAGGTAATTGGGAGTATGCTTATAAAAATTATAAACAGTACATATCTTACAGAGACAGCTCGAATAGCACCGAGAGTACCAAAAAAATATTGGAGCAACAGATTAAATACGAGAATGATAAGAAGGACGCCTTGTTGATTGTGGAGCAAAACAGAAAAAGCGAAGTGCAGCGGGTAGTGCGAAATTCAATTATAGCAGGGGCATTAACTATGCTGGTTTTATTAATGGTGCTGTATAACCGATATAAGCTTAAACTTAGAACCAACAAAAAACTGCAGGAAGCTTATGATACTTTGCAAAAAACGCAGCAACAACTCGTTCAACAAGAAAAATTAGCTTCACTTGGCGCACTCACAGCAGGAATTGCACATGAAATTAAAAATCCACTCAATTTTGTAAATAATTATTCCGAACTGAGCAGTGAGTTAATTGATGAGTTTTTAGAAGCAACAGATAAAGAAGAACAACAGGAGATAGGAGTACACCTCAAGCAAAATTTGTTGAAGATTACCGAACATGGAAAACGAGCTGATAGTATTGTTAAGAATATGCTTAAACATTCACGTACCGGTAGTGGAGATAAACAACTTACAGATATTAACCTGATTTGTGAAGAGTATCTGAGTCTGGCGTATCATGGGATGAGAGCTAATGTGCCGGATTTCAATTGCGAATTAGTCTTTAAGTTAGAGCCAAAACTACCTATGGTTAACTGTGTTGCTCAAGATATTTCTCGCGTCATACTCAACTTGATTACCAATGCATTTGATGAAGTACATGAATGTGAGAAGTTGAAAAAAGAGAGCGAAAATTTTATACCAAAAATTGTACTGACAACATTTTCCTCTATGAAGATAATAGATAGAGTCAGTAAACAAGTAATTAAGATATCTGTTCGTGATAATGGAAGGGGAATTCCCGAAGAGTTAAAGCAAAGAATATTTGAGCCTTTTTTTACAACCAAACCTACAGGGCAAGGAACAGGACTTGGCTTGAGCCTGAGCTATGAAATAATTGAGTCGCATGGAGGTGTCTTTGAAGTTAACTCAAAAAAAGGAGAAGGTACAGAGTTCGTTGTTGTGTTGCCTTGTTAATCCGGAAAAGTAGTGTCAATTTTTTAAATTGCTATTTATTAATATTTTTGACAAAGCAGTAATATTTAACTGATTAATGTTAGTTTGAAAATTACATTAATGAAGTACTTTTGCATACGATTTTATTTATCCGATGAGTACAATTAAAATAGGAATACTGAGGGAAGAAAAAGTTCCACACGATAAACGCGTACCATTTAGCCCTGAACAATGTAAAGCTATTATGTCAGATTATCCTGGAGTGGATGTTGTGATTCAACCTTGCAACTATCGTGCTTTCAGGGATGATGAGTATAGGAGGGAAGGAATTGTTTTGCAGGAGGATTTATCAGATTGCGATATGCTCATTGGTATCAAAGAAGTTCCTAAAGATAAACTAATTGCAGGTAAAAAATATCTCTATTTTTCTCACACTATAAAAAAACAACCGCATAATCGCGAAATGTTGAAGAAAATTATTGAGGATAAAATTACACTCGTTGATTATGAATGCTTAGTTGATGATCATGAAAACCGCATTATTGGTTTTGGACGTTATGCAGGTATTGTAGGGGCATACAATGGTATCATGGCCTATGGCTTAAAGTATGGACTGTTTAATTTAAAAGCTGCACATCAGAGTTTTGGTATTGAAGAATTGCATAAAGAGTTAGACAGTATTAAACTTCCGAATATTAAGATAGTAATTACAGGGGGTGGACGTGTTGCCAATGGTGCAATTGAAACAATGGGAATGCTAAACATTAGAAAAGTTACTCCTTTCGAATTTCTGAATTATTCATTCCGTGAACCGGTTTATGTTCAGCTGCATTCCGAAAATTATTACGAACGAAAAGATGGGTCTGATTTCTTGAAGTCCGACTTCTATCACTATCCTGAAAAATATAATTGTACGTTTTGCGACCCCGGATCATATTCTTCATTCACTGATTTATTGGTGCATTGTGCGTATTGGAATCCTAATGCTGCTGCACTGTTTACAAAAGAAGACATGCGTAGTCCGACATTCCGTATCAGCGTTATTGCTGATGTAACTTGCGATATTAACGGGAGTATTCCTTCTACACATCGTGCAACTACTATTGACGATAAATTTTATGGCTATAATCCCATAAATGAGAAAGAAGAAGAAGCATTCAGCACAGATACAATAACAGTCATGTCTATTGATAATCTTCCTTGCGAATTACCGCGTGATGCATCTGAAGGTTTTGGCAAGCATTTAATTGAACGCATTATTCCCCTTTTGATAGGTGATGATAAAGGAAATGTGATTTATAGGGCAACCATAGCTCGTAATGGTGAATTGACTCCACGGTTTGCATATCTTACAGATTACATAAGCTGATATTTATCCTTTTTTAAGAACCTCGATTGTTGCCTTTGGGTCAGTAGAACTAAAAACAGTATTTCCTGCAACAAGTACATCAGCACCTGCAGCAATAAGTTTTTTGAAATTGTTCAGGTCAACACCACCATCAATTTCTATAAGTGTTTTTGAGTTGTGAATGGCAATCAGTTCTTTCAACTCGTGAATTTTTCTGTAAGTATTCTCTATAAATTTCTGACCGCCAAAACCGGGATTCACGCTCATCATACAAATTAAATCGGCTTCAAAAATAATATCGCTTAATGATGCTACAGGAGTATGTGGATTTATGGCCACTCCGGCTTTCATACCTTCTTTTTTTATCTGTTGTAAGGTTCGATGCAGATGTGTTGATGCTTCTAAATGAACGGTAAGTACATCGGCACCTGCTTCCCTAAATTGTTCAACATATCTCTCAGGTTTTACAATCATGAGATGCACATCCAAAGGCTTTTTAGCATGTTTCTTAATGGCTTTTATCACCGGAAATCCTAAAGATATGTTGGGTACAAAAACGCCATCCATAACATCTACATGAAACCAATCGGCAACGCTGGTGTTTATCATTGTCACATCAACACTTAATTGAGAAAAATCGGCCGAAAGAATTGATGGAGCAATGAGATGCATAAGTAGATGTTTTGGCAAAGCTAACCAATATCCATAAAAAAAGAGCCTGACGGCTCTCTTTTTAAAATTCAAATCAAATAACTATTGGGACTAATTCATTTTTGAAGGCACAACCATTCTAAATTCAGGTATCTTAACATAAAACATTTTATTATCGTTAAGGCGTTCCATAAGATAGGTGCCATACATTTTTCCTATTTCCGTATTCAGGTTGCAGCCCGAAACATATTGGTAAAGCTGACCAGGTTCAATAACCGGTTGTTCTCCTACAACACCCTCGCCTTCAACTTCACGTCTGGCATTATCGCTGTCTATGATATACCAATGTCTGCGTTTTAATTTAATACTTTCTTCGCTTTCGTTTGAAATGGTAATCCTATAGGCGAATACATAATGATGTTGAACAGGGTTGGAGTGGGTGGGTTGAAAAAAAGTTTCAACCGTTACTTTTATTCCCGCTGTTACCTCCGTTGACATATACATGATGTGTTGTTGTAAATAATGGATGTAAAATTAAACGTGCCTTTAAGTAAAATGGGGTTGTTTTGGTAAAAGTGCTGTTTTACAGGGCGAAGGTTAAATTTAGCCATATAGGCATTATTAAAGCAAGCAGTTTTATGGTGAAAACTATTAAAATTAGTGTTAAAAATGAAGGTGAAAATCAATTTTAATTGAAGTTTTGTCTTCGCATGTTACTTTTAAAAACAAAAAAGCAGGTGTTTCCTGCTTTTTTGTTTTTAAACATTATATAAGTATCAATTGTCTTGTGTATCTCTTCTGTCTTTAAGCTGACGTAGTAATTCTTTCTTGAAATCTTCTTCTGCCTGATAAAGCATAGCAACTTTTTTAATGGGCAGCACTTGTTTAAACTGGGCATGATATTTTTTCAAAATATCCAATTCGTTTTGTCGGAAAAGAATTTCATCGTCCACAACTTTTTCTACTTCTTTATCAGATAACTGATCAAAGTCTTGTCTGGCACCTCGTCTGTCGCCTTTACGTTTTTGTCGCAGTGTGCTTAGCTCATCTTGAAATTGATTATAAACAGGCCAAAACTTTTTTGCTTCGTCTTGTGTTAGGCTCAGTTTGTTGGTGATGAATCCAATTTTCATGGCTTCAGCCTTGTTTCTTCTGTCCATTTTCTTTTGACCGGGTTGCGCTACTGCCATACCTGCAAAAAGGATAATTAGTGCTGTAATTCCTGCTGATTTCATCATTTTAAATGTCGTTGATATCATAACTTAAGTCATTATAGTTTTCAATAAGATAATTTATTGTTTCAGTGTCAGCATCGTTATCCGTAGGCGCAATAGATTCTAACTGATCGGTGTCTAACATGTCGCTCAATTCATTAACATTTAAAGAATCAACATTTACTGCAACAAAGGCATATTGATTATTTTCTGTTTTGTATTGATTATACAAATAAAAACTTCCAGCTAAAAGTATTACAGACAAACCTATTGCAAATTGCGGTTTCAGCAATTTGGAGAACAAAGTTTTAAATGTATTGGTTTCAGTCTGTTTGATTTTTTGTTGAATGGCTGAAGGTAGCTGCTCAAAATAATTTTCTGGAGTATCAAAAAGATGCTTCTTTTCTATTGATGACAGCAACGGTGCTTTATCCTTCAATTCATTGTAAATTTCATCTTTCATAGTAATTTGATGTTTTTAATTAAAAAAGGTTTAAAATGACTGTAAGAATTTTTCAATTTTTTGTGCTGCATGATGATAAGATGCTTTAAGGGCACCTACTGATGTGCCAAGAACCGCGCTCATGTCTTCGTATTTCATTTCATCATAGTATCTGAGCGTAAATACGACTCTCTGTTTTTCCGGTAAAGATAATATTGCTTTTTGAAGTTTTAATTCTAATTCATTGGCTTTTAGAGACGGTTCATGCTCTAGTTTTTCTGTCAATTCTGCTTCAACATCATGAATAGGAATAAAAAAACGTTTCCTTTTGTTTTTCAGAAATGTATAACATTCATTGGTAGCAATTCTGTAAAGCCAAGTATAAAGTTGTGCATCGGCCCTGAAATTTCCTAAGGCTTTCCATGCTTTGATAAATGTGGTTTGTGTCAAATCATCGGCATCGTCATGATCTACAACCAAATGCCTTACATGAGCATAAATTTTCTGCTGATACTTCCTGACAATGAGGTTAAATGCATAATCGGCATTACCGTTATTAAATTGCTCTAGCAGTTCCTTATCTGAGTAGTGATTCAATGAAAAACCGATTTGTCCTATTCTTTAAATAAAAAAGATTCCCGGTGTTTCACAGGGAAAAAATTAGCCAGCCAATTCCTTTTTGCGTTGCAAAACCTGTTCAACAGCAAAGACAATATTCTTACTGTCGAGTCCGTATTTTGTCATAAGCGCATCAGGTGTTCCACTTTCACCGAATGTGTCTTTTACTCCAACCATTTCTACTGGTGAAGGCGAATGACGTGCCAATAACTGACAAATACTATCTCCAAGCCCTCCGTTTATCTGATGTTCTTCTGCCGTTACTGCACATCCGGTTTTTGAAACTGATTGTATGACTGCTTTTTCATCAAGAGGTTTAATGGTGTGAATATTTATTATTTCAGCAGAAATGCCCATATCGGCAAGTGCCATTCCGGCTTCAATAGCTTTCCAAACCAAGTGACCTGTGGCAAAAATGCTTACATCACTACCTTCATTCAACAATAATGCTTTACCTATTTCAAAGGGTGTATTCTCAGGAATAAATACCGGCCAGGATGGGCGTCCAAAACGCAAATAAACAGGCCCAATATGTTTTGCAATAGCAATGGTGGCTGCCTTGGTTTGATTATAATCGCATGGATTAATGACAGTCATACCGGGCAACATTTTCATCATGCCAATGTCTTCAAGTATCTGATGTGTTGCACCATCTTCGCCTAATGTTAGACCTGCATGAGACGCACATATTTTTACATTTTTACCTGAATAAGTAATTGATTGCCTTATCTGGTCATAAACTCTTCCGGTGGAGAAATTTGCAAACGTTCCGGTAAAAGGAATTTTTCCGCCTATGGTCATGCCTGCAGCTATTCCCATCATATTAGCTTCGGCTATACCACATTGAAAAAACCGCTCCGGAAACGCTTTCTGAAAAGCATCCATTTTTAACGAACCTGTAAGGTCAGCGCATAATGCCACAACATTGGGGTTTGCTTTCCCAACTTCTAACAACCCTGCGCCAAAACCTGAACGGGTATCTTTTTTTTCGGTGAAAGTGTATTTTTTCATTGCAAAATTTTATTTGTTGATGTTAACAGTGATTCCCGATCCTGAGGTGATGCGGAATGTTTTTTCTATTGTATAAATTGCTTCTTTCGAGATTTTTGGTCTGAATACTACTCTGTAGTTTCCGGGTTGCAGTAATATACTTTCGTGGGTGTTGGTTTCGCTAAGGTTACAAACCCAGTTAAGCTTGTTGTCTTTTTCCAGATATACACTTCCGTAGCCAACAGAAACAGATTGAAACGTTGCCATACCCGGATTTGGTATCTGAACGGTAGTGGTTTTGCTCTGTGCAATGTTTACATCATTGATAATTAGCCTTGGCAGACATAATACTTCAAGGTCGTAATTTCCGGTGAGGTAGCGTGTTGTTGTGTTAAAAGCCTGAACATGCAGGGTTTGACTGTCGTCTTTTTTTCTGACAATGCATTGAAGGTTTTTATAATCACTTGTGCCGTCAAATTTTAAAAACAAATCACCCTGCGGACAGTCTATGCCAATAGTGTTGTGTTTGCCGGCAACAATTTTATTGCTGTCTTTTCTAACAGGCGGAATGGTGTTTACAACAATATCATAAGTACCCAATGGATCAATCAGTAAAGTATCCGGTAGTCCTTTGGCATTCAGCGTATGAATAAAATTATAGCGTAAAGCCCCTGAGTAGGTGTCATAAAAGGTCATATTTACATTGGTTTCTGTTGGCCTGTGTTTTTCATCCAGCAGGTTAACCTGAACAGTTGTGTTGTTTAATGCTTGTGAAATAACAACATTGAAAACAGTTCGGAATCCTGTTTCATCAACTGCATCATAATAATTGCCAACACAATTAAATACGTCTTTATACTCTTTAGAAAGTCCGAGTCCGATGACAAAAGGTTTGAGAATAATTCCTTTTCGTTGTAACATTAGCGAAACTGCACACGGGTCACCATTACATTCTTCTATACCATCGGTAATGAGAATAATAATATTTCGTGCCGGGTCGGCTGGAAAGTCGTTGCCACATTCATTAAGCGATTGAGCAATGGGTGTTGTACCACTTGGATTGATTTCCGATAGTCTTTTTTTAATCAGATAGGCTTTGTTCTTTCCAAAAGGAACTTCAAGTCTGGTGTCATCACAATCCTGTGGTGGAAATTTTTTGGTGTGACCATAAACACGCAAAGCCATTTCAACATTGGTAATTTTATCTAAGCTGTCAACCATCTCAGACAATAGCTTTTTGGCTATTTCAAATCGGGTATTTGTTTGCCATTGTGCATACATGCTTTGTGATGCATCAAATAAAAACTCGATCCGTGTAAGAGGTAATGAATTATTTTTTTGCGCCCCGACAGTTGATATAAAAACAATAATATATAACAGAAGGAAAAAAAGTTTCCTAAAGAGCTGCATAATAATTTTTTTTACCGACATTCTATTAATAATCGCCAATGGTTTCAGGCAGTTGTGCCAGTGCTTGTTTTAGCTGTTCATCGTTTGGTGCAATGCCATGCCATTTGTGTGAACCCATCATAAAGTCAACACCAAAACCCATAACAGTAGTCATTAATATAACGACAGGTTTGCCATTTCCTGTATGCAGACGTGCATTTTGGAGTGTTTCAACTACTTGCTTCATTTCGTTTCCATTCATCTGAAGCACATGCCATCCAAATGCCTCCCATTTTGCTTTAAGGTTGCCTAATGAAAGAACATCATTCACAGCACCGTCAATCTGTTGGCCGTTATAATCAACTGTAGCAATAAGGTTATCAATTTTTTTAGCGGCAGCATACATCATCGCTTCCCAAATCTGACCCTCCTGTAGCTCTCCATCACCATGCAGTGAATAAACAATGGTATTATCGTTATTTAATTTTTTTGACTGAGCTGCACCAATAGCAACACTAAGCCCCTGACCTAGTGACCCTGATGACATACGAACACCAGGTAGCCCTTCATGTGTTGTTGGGTGACCCTGTAAACGACTGTTGATGCTGCGGAATGTTGATAATTCTTTAATATCGAAATAGCCGCTTCTGGCTAAGACACTATACCACACGGGTGAGATATGACCGTTTGAAAGGAAAAAGAGGTCCTCGTTTTTACCATCCATGCTAAAACCTGCTGGATTGTGTTTCATAATTTCAAAATAAAGGGCAGTTAGAAAATCGGCACAACCTAAAGATCCACCGGGGTGTCCGCTTTGAACGGCATGTATCATGCGAACAATATCGCGTCTGACTTGAGTGCTGATTTTAACAAGCTGTTCTGTTGTGGGCATGGGATAAAAATTAGGCTCCAAAACTCGGTAAAATGCGTGTTGAACAAAAAGGAAGTTTTTAACAAAAAATCATTACTCAGTATGGAAAGTTTGAGGAGAAAAAATAGCTTTTAAATCTATAAGGAATTAAGATTTATAAAATAGAGGCATCAATAGGAAGCCATACTTCCACAATATTGTAGTATGTTTTAAAAAGTCAGCTTGTTATGGCTGATAATTTTTACTTATCCTAAGTATATCAGAAAGAATAAAAAGGCAAAAACCAAAATCATCCATACGGCAGTAAATGCGCCAGTGCCGCCTTCATATAAAAACGTCTGCCCTTTTTCTTCTACGTGGTGATGTCCCATTGTTTCAAATAATTTTTGCAAAGATAATTCTCAGGAACTTAATTCGCAATATTTTGAGGCAGCAAATTTTTTAGCAGGCCATAAGTTATGTGTTGATAAAAATCATAGGGTTCAATTTTTGAAATATACTGTGACTTGAATTGCAATTGGTTTTCGTAATCTATACATTTGCGCATCAATTAAAAATAATTTAAATTAATTACTATGTCATCAAATAGTGTACTTAGCCTGTTTAAATCATCCATTGGTAAGAAAGTTATCATGGCGCTGACAGGACTTTTTTTAAGTATATTCCTAGTGGTTCACGTAAGTGGAAATCTCCAGTTGTTTAAAACAGATTCAGGTTTGTCATTTAACCAATATTCTGTTTTAATGACTACCAATCCTTTCATTAAGACTATATCTTATCTATTGTACATCACAATAGTATTACATGCCATAAGAGGGATTATGCTGGTGCTTGAAAACAAAAAAGCACGGCCGGTATCTTATGCCATGTATGATGGAAAGGCTAATAGCAAATGGGCATCACGCAATATGGGTTTGCTGGGTACTGTGATTTTGTTTTTTATTGTTATCCATCTGAATGATTT
>Ga0138256_10003918_pt1 | contig 15794 bp, 6 predicted proteins | sample KNB2016incub_MG_FD_105486 | JGI IMG/M metagenome (GOLD analysis project Ga0138256, IMG submission 105486) | Active sludge microbial communities from wastewater in Klosterneuburg, Austria - KNB2014incub_MG | ecosystem: Engineered > WWTP > Activated sludge > Unclassified | place: Austria... | reverse complement strand
TAAGAGCTAAGAGCTAAGAGCTAAGAGCTAAGAGCTAAGAGCTAAGAGCTAAGAGCTAAGAGCTAAGAGCTAAGAGCTAAGAGCTAATTTGGGCCAGTGGCGCAATGGTAGCGTACTTCCATGGCATGGAAGGGGTTGAGAGTTCAAATCTCTTCTGGTCCACATTTAGAATTATCGGTCACCTAGGACGATGGGTCAGAAGCTTGAACCTCCTCAAGCCTGCAGGTATTGGTATAGAATCATCATAAAACCATCTATTTATTGTTTTAAATCGAAATATGCTATAATGCATATAGTTCTCGATATGAGAGCATGGTATTCTAGGTAACTAAGGCTTCTTCAAAAGATCCCCAGTTGTCACTTAGGAACCCTTAAACAAAAGTGAAGGAGGTGAATCCTAAGTGAATTTTCAAGATAAAACTTTAACATGTCGTGATTGTGGTCAAGAATTTGTCTGGACTGCATCAGAACAAGAATTTTACGCATCAAAAGGCTTTGATAACTCGCCAACACGCTGTCCAGCGTGCCGAGCAAAGCACAAAGCTACTCGTATGGGTGGTGGCGGTGGTGGCGGTGGCAATTTTCGAGGCGGCGGTAATGACCGTGGTCCTCGTCAAATGTTCACAGTTACGTGCGCAGAGTGCGGGAAAGAAACAACTGTTCCTTTCCAACCAAAAGGTGATCGTCCAGTCTATTGCCGTGAATGTTTCGACAAGCGTCGAGACGAAGGGCAAGCTGCGTAAGCTTTTTATAAAAACCAGACCTACCTTAATCAATAATGATTTTGAAAACGTCTGGTTTTTTGGTGGGAAAATAGGGGAGTTATAAAGTTTTTATAATTCCGGACTGGACTAAAGGTTAGGAGTTGGGGATGCCTCCTTGGAAGGAGTTGGTGTTGATGTAGGTGTTAAGTTAGTCTTTGGTGGAGGAGGAAGTTCTGCTTTCTGCTTTTGCTCAGGGAGTTGAGCTTTTGACTCGTTGACGTTTAGATCTGAGGCAGGAGTAGGTTCTGCGTTAGCCTGAGTCTGCTCTTGAGTAGTCTGGCCAGCAATTTTCTTCTTAAGATCATCAATCTCTTTCTTAATTTTGTCATTACTTGATTTGTCACTAGTTGTCAGAGACTCTACGACCTGGAAAGCCTGGAGTGCGTTCTGGAGGCTTGGAGCATCGCCTTTGCTTTCATAGGCATGACCAAGATTATAGAAAGCATTACTATAGTCAGGCTTAAGGTTAGCTGCGAGTTGAAATTGTCTAATAGCCTCATCCCAGACTCCAAGTTGATAGTAAATTCCTCCCAATGAGACATATTGCTGTGGGTTGTTCGGATCAAGAGCAATAGCTTGCTGGTTGGTAAGTACTGCGAATTGATCTGCATTTTGACCAAAGCCGATAAGAGATCGGTAAGTCCCGGAGAGCGCATTCCAGTTAAGAGCAGATTGAGGGGCGACAGAGACTGAGTTACGGCCATAGTTGATGGCTTGTTGGATAAGACCGACGATCTGTTGCTGAACTTCAGCTGATGGTGAAGATCCTTTTGGTTGGTTGGATGCAATAGCATTAGCAATCGTTAAATTAGTTTGTGAGAAAGTACGATGATAAGTGTCGCGATACGGGAACTCAGCGATGGCTTGGGATTGAAGATTGTAGGTTTGCTGAACATTATTTTGTGATGCAGCTACCAGAGATCTAGCAAAGGTCATGTCTGAGATAATGAACTTACTAGATAGGAAAGTTACATATCCAACTACTGCTAGTACAAAGATGACAAAAGCAAAGGGAAGTATTTTACCGTAGCGAGTATTAACTGGGTCATGTGGTTGGCGCTCGCCCTCTGGCTGAGCCAAGATAAGTCCATGCTTAAGTGTTACAAGGTAGAACTCAAGATCCGCATAGCGTGAAGCTGCATTTTGTGATCTTAGGACTGCGAAGAAAGCAAGTGTTACGAAGAAGAGAAACTGTAAGATGAACGACATGGGGAGAAGGAAAGCAGCAACAAGTGCAACAACAATTGGGATAAAGAAAGTTCTTTCTTTAACAACTTGATAGACTATGAATAGAAAGCTAGCTAGACCTAAAAATCCAGTTGTTGCAAGAAGCTCTAGAGCATAACTGCTTGATCTAAAGAATGTGAATGACCATAGAGTTGGGTTGGTGTTGTAGGCTGCTTGCTTGAAGCGCGTAAAGTCATTGACATAAGTTCCAAATCCACTTCCGAATAGGAAGCCTTGAAGAATTCTTCCCGTATCTTGTGAGATAGCAGCTAGACCTGTCTGGAAGCCAGTAACGAATGGTAATATCAGAGGTTTCTGGGTTGTAGCAAGCATATAGACTGTAAGTAGTAGGCCTACAGTCAGGACAGCAAAAATCACAGTTGAGATGATCGTTAGTGGGCTAATTGAGGATGATCTCTTACCTCCAAAGACGTCTTGAGTTGTTTCCTTACTAAATAATGGACTAATAACTGGCCAAGCCATATAGCCTGCCATAGGAACAACGATTGCTAGGAAGATTGCTTGGTCTAGAAGTGATCCGAAGGAGGTAAATCCTTGAACATGAGAATAGGCAAAGGGAAGGACATAAATCTTAAAGAATGAAAGCATGGAGAGGATAGTTGCGATGGTCGTTCCCAGAAGTAGGCTCATCGTGCTAAATAAGATAGCTTTGTGTCCGCGTACAGCATTGGTCAAGACGAAAAAGAACAGAAGCGTGAAGAAGAGGGGAACATAACTGATTAGAGCGTCGTAGCGGTTGACTGCAAACATAGCAGACACAAAGACAACAATACCAAAGATTAGGATAGGTAGATCAAACGGGGTAACGCGAAGGCGTATCCTACCCTCAACAACCATGCGAATACTCAGTACTATAATAGAGATAATAACTGCTCCACCTATAATAATTTGTTTTGGAAGTGTAAAAGCATCCGTTAACATGGTAGTAAAGAGAAGTGGGAGGACAAGGAGAGTTATACCAACTAAGAAAAGGGAGACGTTCTCTAGATATGAAAGTAATTCCTTTTTAGTATTAGGTTTCATGGCAGTTTGGTTATAAAGTTTATCAAGCTCGTAAAGTTATAAAGTCACAAGGAAGTTCCTTATATATCTTATAAACTTTAGCTCTTTGTCTAGATTATCAGAGGAGCTAGAGAGCTGTCAATTAGAAGATTCATGGGTGGAACCCATATCTATAATTTAGAACTTAATCTTTAAAAATTTAAATAATTAGATTTGAATTGAGGCAATTATAGGGGTGGAACCTCTATTTTAATTTGACATGAGGTTTTACCCCTAGTAGGATATCTTCATGCCCTCAAAATACTTGATTCGCGATTTTAAAAAGGACGGCATTTATCACATCTTTAATCAAGGTGTTGATAGTCGAAAGGTTTTTGTCGACGATGAAGACTATAACCTTTTTTTATATTACCTCTATATTTATTTAACTCCACTTGAGAAGGTCCTTAGGCGCTACCATTCCTTGCCAATTAGGCTTTTTAATAAAAATCTGGCAAAGAAAGTTAGCTTACTTTCATTTGTGCTGATGCCAGATCATTTTCATTTGATCTTGAGACAGGAAGATGCAGATGGCATTTCTCAGTTTATGAAGCAGCTGTCAAACGCCTATACGCAGTATTTTAATCATAAATATAAAAGAAGAGGGAGCCTCTTTGAAGGATCATTTAAGTCTATAAGCATTAAAAATAATGATATCTTAATGCAGTTTTCCCGCTTTGTTCATCTTCATCCAGTTGTCGAAAACATTGCAAATGAGCCGGAGTATGCTTGGTCAAGTTACAATGAGTATGCTGATCTTACGACGCAGAGTCTGCGTAATACTCAAAGAATTCTTTCGCTTTTTCCTTCGGTTTATGCTTACAAAAAATATGTACATGACCAAAAAGAGTACGGGAAGAAACTCCATGAGATTGCATCGATAATAATCGAGTAGAGAAGAGGTTACTTTCTTTCTTGAAGCGATCTGCCGCCTTCACCAAGCGGTCTAGATTCTAGTACCTCGCGTGTTAGCTCTGAAACTTCATTAATTGTTCCTAATGCTGGAATGGTGATCAGGCGACCTTCTTTGTTAAGACGATCAAGCATGGGTTGGGTCAGTTCGTCATAGGTCTTCAGTCTTTTTTCAACGACTTCCGGATCATCATCTGCTCGTGGTTCTAGGCCATCAGCCAAAAATTGTGTTCTGCGGATATTTGCACGCTCTTTTGAAATTTCAGGATCAATTTCATAGTCCAGAAATTTTGGTGTTTCCATATCGACTCCTTCTTTTTGAATATCATCTAGATAGCTGTCAAGAGAGATTAGCTGTTCATCAGTACGAGGAAATCCTGTAAAGATAAATGTATCTTTACCATTTTGAAGTTGTTCAGCAATTGCCCGATCAACGAGTTTGAAAACAACCTCTTGGGGAAGGTAGGAACCTTTATCGGCTGCTTCAATGTATGGTGAAACGACCTCGTGCATGGGGTTTTCAGGATTACGAGCATTGCGATACATTTCACCAGTTGAGAGGCGAACTGCATGAGGGTTGTCTTCAACGAGTAAATTGGCCTGGGTATCTTTTCCACTTGATCCTCGACCGTTGATAAAAATAAAGCTAAGAGGGTTTCCCGTAGTCATAGTATAAGTTGCAATTATAGCTGATTTTGAAGTGGAGTCAAGTAGCTATAGGATAACTTAGAATAATTTTAAATTTAGAGACTAAAGCAATTAGCACTTCCTCCTTTTTTCTACTCCACCTTTTTAATTGCTTTTCACGTTCGATAGCAGTAGTGGGATCGCGATACTCATTATAATATATAACTTTATCGATATTATATTTTTTAGTAAGACCATCTACAGTTTTTTGTTTATGTACCAGAACCTTCGCACTAGATTGTTGGTTATACCGATACAGAGAGTACTGAGTAGTTGGTAAGAATATAGATGAACTATGTTTTGTACGTATAGATCTCTCTACTTTGGTCGGGATGACATTATTTTATGGAGTACCGACTGACGGGCCGAAGCGGACTGATCCTCCCTGATTCATGACATTTTTAACCTGTTGGGAAGTAAGTGCATAATTGAAGATCTCAACATCGTCGAGTTGTCCTCCAAAATTGTTTCCCCCATTATTTCTGGCTAAGTAAAAATTAGAAGTAGTATCTATACTTCCTTGATAAGAGCTTATACTATTGGATCCAACTACAACACCGTCCACATATCCTGTGACCAATGAGTCCCGATCAAAGACCCATACTACATGATGCCAAATTCCATCATTTAACACCTTTGTTCCAAGCGAAGTCTCGTTCCCACTAACATTATCACTTATGCGGTAATACATCCGACCATTTGTTAATATCTCTGCTCTGAAGCCTGGCTGTCCATATCCACCCTTAGCAGCGACTACAGGCTTGTACACGGTCCCAGTCTGGGTAGTTTTTATCCAGGCACTTACTGTGAAATCACTTGTTCCAAAATCTAGGATACTTTGATCGCCCATATTTACTTCATCATCGGTTCCATCGAAGTTGAGAGATGAGTTAAATTTACCTGTCGCACCATTCCCCCAAGCAGTTGAAGAGGTAGAGCAAGTGCCAGCAGAAGTCTGAGAGCCTGATGCACCGATCGTGATCGTGCCATTATTTCCATACATTAGATCATGTAACGTATTTCCAGAACATTCATCGAAATCGTATGATGCGACTGGTTTGCCACGATTAAAATTCCACGCAACCTGAGAGGAAGAAAGTGCATAGTCATAGATTTGGACTTGATCGATAGAGCCAGCAAATGGTCTATATGTAGCGGAAGCATCATCTCCACCAATTGTCACATATTCATTGTTGCTAGTAGGAGTAACTGCTGAAGTTGCCTGGAGTTGTCCATCAACATAGAGCGTGGCTGTCGTACCTGTTAGAGTTCCAACCGCATAGTGCCATTTGTTATCAGCAAAAGTATTGGTGCTTGCTACTGAAGTGCCATTGACACTAAAGGCTAATTTATTTGTTGGGTAGATACCTAGGTTATAGGGGGCGCCTCCTATTGTTTGGTTTTTGGCGATGATATAGCAATATCCTGCGTTCCCTGAACAGGATGAATACTTGACCCATGCTGTCACAGTTATCGAGTTTCCCGCTCCATAATCGATATCAGCTGAGGTTCCGATGTAGTCATTTGTACCATCAAAGGACAATGCATTACCAATTTTTCCTTGAGTCCATGTGGGGGAGTTAAGCGTTCCGCTATTTCCATTTCCACTAGTATCATTAGCAGTAGCCCCAACTCCTTCATTAAAAGTCCACTCGGTGACTGGCCCACAGGTCGCAGTTGTGTCTCCTGGGGGGCAGTATGCACGGTCAGAGGAATTGCTCGGAGTCTTGCCATCAGACTCAGTGCCAAGCGTACCTAAGGCTAGGGATTGGCCGTTATTGTAATCTAATTTTATTTGGTCGGCTGTGAGCGCAGCGCTATAAATTTTAACATCATCCATAAAACCTTTATACTCATCTCTATATCCACCCCAAGCAAAGTCGTACTGTCCAAGCTTCACTGGGCCAGTGTTAACATATGCGGATGAAAAACCAGTTGCAGTTGTTGCTTCTAGCTTAGAGTTGACGTATATTTTAAGATCCCCAGTTGTTCCATCAAAAGTTGCAAAAATATGATACCAATTATGGGGAGAAAGTATTGTATTACTTATTACCCCAGTTGATGATGATCCATTTGATAGCCTAGCCTCAGCCTTTCCACTTGGATTAATAAAGAGGTAGTAGTTTATAAGTAAGCCTGAGGATGTTTGCCATTTTGAGATTAGTACCTGTCGATCACTTCCAGTTAGCACAGTATCATCCGGGTTGAACCAGCCCCCAACTGTCCAAGCATTTGCTAGATCAAGTGCATTATTGTCAGGAATATTGACGTTACTAGTAGATCCATCAAAATATAGGGCCTTGTCGTGCTTGCCAGCCTTACTCCAGGTGGCGCTATTTATTGTACCATTCAGGGCACCTCCACCATTGCCCTCATTATCTGCAGTTGTTCCTGATCCCTCATCAAACTTCCAGTATCCAATCTGGGAGCCGACAGGTGAACCGCCAAGTGGATGGCCTCCATTCATGTCTTCAGTGATCTGACCTGGAGTTCGGGTGTAGTTATAAATCCGCATATCATCGAGTGTGCCCTTCAAAAAATACGAGAGTGAGCTTGAGGTACCGATATAAAGATCAGTAAGAGTTAGGGAAGTATGCCCAGTAAGTGAATTAGTATAGACAAGAGTTCCGTTAAGATATGTTTTTTGTGAGCCAGTTGAGTCAACAGTAATGGCGATGTGTTTCCAGTTGCCAGTTAGATTATTAGTGCCTGGATATGTTACCCAGCCATCAGCTGATCCACCTATTCGTCCATAAAGTCCTGTGGTGGCGTCTGCTGTAAAGAAGAGTCGTGGATTTGATCCACCTGCTCCCTCCATAATTCGCCTAAAACTTCCTGGTTGGGTATCGGCTTTTAACCAAAATTCAAATGTATATTCTGCTGCACCGTTGAGAATAGTTCCGCTATTTGCTCTCAGATAATCATTCGTTCCATCAAAATTCAGACCATTGCCATATTTTCCCTGAGTCCAGGTTGCGCCAGTTATTGTGGCATTATTTCCGTTGCCTGATACATCTGTGGCAACTGTTCCAGACTTCTGTTCGAAATCATAGTATGCAACAGGTCCTGGGGCGAAGTTATAAAGTTGGGAGACTTCGGCGGGAGAGAGGGCGCGATTATACATCCGGTATTCATCCATCACACCACTAAACTTTTCTGAACCATAATCAAAGCCTCCTATTTGGGTTGCATTCGCTCCGCTGACAAAAGTTCCTGTTGCTGTACCTGTCAACTTACCATTTAGATAGATATACGCGGTCTGATTATTGTAGGTTACAACTACTTGATTCCATGCATTAATATTTAGTATTTGGGATGAGGTGAGTCCGAGAGTTCCACCACTTTGTGTGGTCCAAAAGGTTGGTGCACCACCATTTACCATGCCAAAACGATATCCACTATTTAGATAATTCTCAGATCCACTTATGCCACGCCTCCATGCTGAAGAAAGATTATCAGGCTTAATCCAAGTAGCTATAGTAAAAGCCCCATTGCTTGAAAAAGTCATTGGAGTATTGCTTGGAACATCGACTCTATCATCTGTGCCATCGAGTGAACAACCCGTTCCAAATTTTCCTGAAGTTGTACAATTCATGCCTGTGTCATTTGCTCCATCAGATGTAGTTCCGTTATTTGTATTGCCTGAAGTATCGGCTATGGTTTGGGCATTTCCTGAGACGTTATCGTCCATCTCCCAGTATCCAACCAGACCATTTGAAAGTGCAGAGTTATCTTTCGCACCGAGAACTGATGAAAATCCTAAGTTGTAATCGGCCTTGACCTGATCTGCAGAAAGTGCATAGTTGTAAATCCTAGGTTCGTCTATGAAGCCTGGAAAATATTCCCCCCCTCCTGAATGGCGACCTATTGCTAATACAGACGAAGTATTGGAAATAGAGTTTACAGGAGTTGTAGTAGATCCTCTTAATTTGCCATCAACATAAACTTTAAGGGTCCCTGAGTAAAAGACACCGACGACATGATGCCAATTACCCAGATCATTTAAGTTAACTCCGCTAGGTACATATTCAGTCTGATTTGTGCCATCACCAACACCAAAAAAGAGACAGTTAGTAGAGCAACCATAGCCGGAGATTGCAAATCGATAGCCTAATTTATTTCCCCAGTCTTGCTTAGCAATAATATTGTAATTCGTGCTACTTGCAACATTTGTAGGCTTGACCCATGCTTCTACGGTTAGTCCGGTTGTTGGATTAAGACTTGAGCTATTTGGTACTGTTATGTACTGGGATGAGCCATTAAACAAAAGACATTTTTTTGAGATACAACTGTCATCACTTTTCCAAGTAGGTGAACCCTGAATACTTCCATTGTTTCCATTGCCAGTACTATCATTTGAAACTGTGCCAGTCCCTTCATCAAACTTCCAGTAGGCGGCAGGACCAGGAGACTTTTCTTCAGTCCCAAGAGTAGTTGCCTGCGCCCCAAGTAAACTAGCATGTTCGTGCATTTGGGCGACTGTTCCTGTGCCCGCGAAAGTCCCAAATCTTACTTTGCGCGAGGAGCCATTGGTATAAGCTTCAGTTGTGGTGTAATTAGTTTGGTAGTATGAGGCCTGAGCGCTGGTATTGCCATCGTACCAATCGCTTGTGTTACTGCTTAAGATTGTCCCACCGTAGTTGCCAGTATCCGTCCAGCGCTGGCCAAACCATCCGTCTTTGAGATCGGAGCGAAAAAGTGTGCCAGAGTTTGTACTTTGATCGACAAGAGTTCCTGCTGCATTCACCCAGACAGAGTTACGAGTCCCGTTCGTAAATGGAAGGTAGTAGTATAGCTGTTCGCTGCCGCTTGCGTTGTAATTTAAAAAGACTTGACTCTCGGAAAAACCATTTTTAAACATCTTCACGATAGTGCCATAGGAACTATAATTTCCATAGGCAGTGTCACTAAATTTGACCTCAACGAATAGTGGTCCTTGTGCTAGTTCAGTTCTCGTAAAAGTTCTGTCATCCCACCAGCTGCCAGGATAACTCCCAGTATTTTTATATGGATCACTCACTCCGAGGCTCACGTTGTCTTTTTTGATGTCGCTAATGCGACCGTAGCTTGTGCTTGTACTGTACTGATATCCATCATTTGTCGTGACAGTTGTCCCGCTACTAGTATCGCTTGCGATATCGCTTGTAAAAGGTGGTGTAGTAGCTGAATTATTGCCATAATAAATATAATAAAGCGAGCTACTATTGCTTCCAAGTGTTGCATCAAACCAGATTCCAGTCTCAGTAGTATTGAGGGTGCTCTGCTCTATCTGGAAGCGAACTGGACTTCCATTACTATTTATGATGCGAAGGTCACTCCCATCCGCTTTTAATTTCCCAGCCGCTATCGGAGTTGAGGTATCAATGAGGATGCGATAGGGGGTGTTAGTTGCAGAGTATGGACTACTATTCGTGGCTGTAACCGTCTGACGATATAGCCAACTCTGGTCCCACCATGCAGCTTTCGTCTGTTCAGGGTTAAGAAAAGAAGTGGCTATAAAGACTCCAAAAACTAAGAGTACTCCAACTACGATCATATTCACAAAAAGCCTCTGGGTACTATTTAGCTTTCTCATCAAGCGATGAGGGAGAAGTCGGAGGGGGATTGCAAAGAGAAAGGAGGAAAGTGCAAAGAGTAGTTTGATTAGGTGGAAGGGAACCTTAACTAGTTCCTGAAACAAGTTCAGGATGACGTGTAATAGATTGCCATTTTGCCAATTGTCGGATCGCGATGGCGAAGCGTGCTTGTAATAAGTTTTCATAAATTTACAAAGTATTTGGTTTTTAGAGAGAACATTAAGGGTTGTTAGCTCTTGGCTCAACATTCAATTTCCAAAAATCTTTAAACAAAGCATGGTGATTTATTAATAGAGGTATATACCATAATATTATGAAGAAAAACTGTAGGCGCAGTCAACTAATGAGTAATATAACGGTAACATAATGTTAATAGAATTAGACTAGCTTTTAAAGTAGAAAGTGGAATGATGATGTATAAAGTTACTCAATCATTTTATTCGTTATTGCGACCCGGTAATTGGCGGATCGTTGTGACGGTTTATGGTGTTCCATTGCTTGGACCGAATCTAATAGAGGAATTTTGATTATAAACTCCCTTAACCTGTTGGGAAGTTAGTTCATAATTAAATACCTGCAAGTCATCGAGTTGTCCTAAGTACCAGTTGGTACTGTTTCCACGTTGTCCGATACGCCAGTTGCCTGTCCAGCCCCCAATATCAAAACCATGCGTGACTTGTTTATTTAATATGCCATTTATATATATTTTTACTGTCCTATCATTTATAGATAGTATAAAATTAGTCCAAGTATTTGCTGGAACAGAATAACTAGAAGAGTAATAAGATACTTGATTGGTGTCTGAAGCTGTTGCAACAGATACCCATAACCTCTGTAAATCAGTATCATAACCAATCCATTGGTCAACTCCATTAGAATTTGGAGTAATCAAAAAGCCATCTTGTGCACCTGGCTTTATCCAGCCTGAAACAGTAAAGAGGTTTGGGCTTGCTTGGAATGGGGGCTGAGATATTCCATCGATCCAGTCATCCGTTCCGTCGAAGTTAAGCGAGTGATTAAATTTCCCAGCCGCTCCGTTGCCCCAAGCAGTTGAAGGGGTAGTGCAGGTTCCGACTGTAGTCTGTGTGCCAGCTGCTCCGATCGTGATGGTCCCGTTAAAAGCAGGATCATATGCATCATTTGATGAGTGGACTACTGACCCCTGACACTCATCTAATTTGTAGTGAGCAACGGGCGCTCCTCGATTATAATCATAGGCGATTTGAGAAGGAGTGCGAACATAGTTATAAATTCGCATAGCATCAATTGCACCCCATTGTTGGCTGCCGCCTGCGTTGCCAATTTCTTTAATGCTTGATGTTATTTGCTGAGCGGAGGCTCCGACGAGATTTCCATCTATGTAGAAATTTGTCGCCCCCCCTGACCCTGTGCTTGTCAAATAGTGCCACCCAGACGATAGGGAATCAACATCATATCCTGAGGAAGCGAATGATCCATTATATGTGCCTAAAAGTCCAGATGAATCTACTAGAATGTGATGAATCCCAGATCCATTACGGACAAGTGTCCGATAACCCCCAGTAGTAGTTAGTGGAAATTTGGTCCAAGTAGAAATCGTCCAAGTAGATCCAATCGTAACTCCGGTAGTATTCATCGCATCTCCTCCTGAGCTATCAAAGAGTAAGCCTCCGCCTATTTTTCCACTACTCCATGTTGGTGTTCCAGTTAACGTTCCAGTATTTCCATTTCCACTTGTGTCGTTGGTAGTACTTCCTGATTTTTCTTCAAAACTCCATTCGGCAACCGGCGGATTACATGAAGTCGTATCGCCTGGGATGCAGTAGGCAGTGCTGGCTGAACTACTAGCAGACCCGTTGCTTGTCGAGCCAAGAGTTCCCAGCGAGAGGGAAGATCCACGATTGTAATCAATTTTAATTTGATCTGAAGTTAGGGCTGCAGTATAGATTTTTAGCTCATCAATATATCCCGAATAATCCTGTGGGACACCCTCATTGTTGGTCCTTCCAATTGAGAGGAGACTAGCATTGACAGTAGGAGCAGTTACTGCTCCACTTCCAACTAGCTTACCATTAACATACAAATAGACTGTTGTCCCGCTCCTGACTGCGGCAACATAACTCCATTGATTTAAGGGCACAAGATTGCTAGGAGTACTGACTGCTTTCCAAGATCCATCATACCAGCTAAAATTAAATGATTTTGAGGTTGGTGAATAAAAAAGTGCATATTCTTCGTCGGCTCCCTGACCTTGTCTAAGAATTGCTTCTGAGGTGTCATAATAACTTGAGGATGGATTTATCCAAGCAGAGATAGTGACATCACCGAGAGTTCTGAGTTTGGTGTAAGTACTTGTATTAATTGTGATTGTTGGATTATTTGCTGTATTGGCTGAATTAAAATATAGCGCTTTTCCAAATCTCCCGTCTTGCTTCCACTCGGGGAGGATGCAGCCTGTTCCTTGGCATCCCAGTGTTCCATTGGCAGGGAAGGGTGCACTATCATGAGCAAGAGCTCCATAGCCTTCGTCAAATTTATAATATAGTGCCTGTGATCCGATAGGAGAACCTCCGAGTGGGTGACCTCCGTTCATGTCTGAGATGACCTGACCTTGATTCCGAGCATAATCATAGACTCTTATTTCATCCATGACCATTCCAGCTGAAGTGTATCCAGTGGCCCCTATTTCAAGCGTTCCGGTTCCGGAGGTAATCGGATTTGAAAGTGTAGTAGTTGCTACCTTAGTGCCATTTACATATGCAGTTCCTATAGTCTCATCTTTGGTAACTGCGACGTAGTACCATTTTCCTACTTCAAAGGTAGAGCCGTTGTCACCATCCGTCCCAAGACAGTTAAAGCCTGAGTTGGAAGGATCCATCCGCCAATGAAATTTGTTAGTAGTCGAAGGACAGGTCCAAATTCCTGGTGCTCGATCTGATGCTCCAACGCTAAGTCCAAAGACTCGCCTATAATTACTATCATTAGCACCAGTAAACTTAATCCAATAAGAAACAGTATTATTATTTAACCTAGAAAGAGGTCCGGTGCTGATAGTAGCTGACGCTTTGTCAGATGAATTAAGACTAAATTCAAGTGCCTTGCCAAATTTTCCCTGTGTCCATGTTGGTGTGCCTGTGAGTGTGGTGTTGTAGTTATTACCAGAAATGTCGCTTGCAGTTGTGCCACTTCCTTCGTCGAGCGGGGCATAGTAGATTGGTCCGGGAGCAAAAGTATAAAGTTTGGCAACATCGTCGGGCGTTAGGGCTCGATTATAAATTCGTGCCTCATCGAGATTGCCATTATAGTTGGCAAGGTTATTTACATAAGCCAAGTATTGCGCACCGGATGTGTTAACGCTTTGAGTTGTTGTGTCCCACGTTGCAGTTGATGCAAGGACGCCATTTACATAAAGTTTTCCAACTCCTTGGGCATTATCAAGTGTTAAGACTAAGTGTGACCAATCAGAAGTGCCATTGCCCGTTCCTGTTAATTCTTTATAATTTGGCGAACCGGCAGTTAGTAGGATAAGGGCATGGAAGGATGTGCTTCCTGTTCCGTTACCATAATCTATGCGGGTTCCTCCATTTTCTCCGAAAATTCCGTCCCTGCCTGCAGCTGAGGCTCCTGCATTTGGCTTTACCCAGACTGAGTAGGATCTGGAAGTCATGCTCCTTGGAGTGCCAAGCGAGATGTATTTACCAGTTCCTGCAAAATATCCAGCATTACCAAACTTAGCAGATGTTGATGCTTCAGCTCCGTTGACCGGCGTTCCATTGTTAGCAGTTCCTGATGAGTCGATGACTTCACCCGATGTGTCACTGTATGATGCTTCGTCCATCTTCCAATACCCGACTAAGCCATTTGAAAGTACAGAATTATCTTTAGCTCCGAGGACTGCAGCAGAGTTGTGGTTATAATCTGCCTGAACCTCAGTTGGCGTTTCGGCCGAAGCATAGATCTTTACTTCATCTAGATAGCCTTGAAAATCTCCGGCATAACCATCTCCAATTATAAATGCTGATCCACTTGTTACAGGGTCGTAAGTGCCTGAGTAGGTTGTAGAATTCGTTAGCTTGCCATTGATAAAGTAGCTAAGTGTTCTAGTTGAGGCATTGCGGGTAAGGACTACGTGTTGCCATTTATTTTGAGTAATAATTGCAGGACTTCCAAATGAAGTATAGGTCCCCCCGTTGCCATGGTAGTAGGACAGTGACCCACTTGTTTCAAGCGTGAACTGAAATTCTGCTGTATAACTTTTACTTACAGGATTTTGCCTACCTCTTGCAAGATTAGTAGGTTTCATCCAGAAAGAGATCGTGAGGTCACCCGTGAGCGGAACATTTGCCATGGCTCCAAAATCTACTTTTTGATTGCTTACACCATCGAAGTAAAGGCACTTTCCTTGTATGCAGTCACTCTTTGACTGCCAACTTGCACCTGTAATCGTTCCATCATTTTTATTTTGAGTAGCATCATGGACAGTTGTTCCTGATCCTTCATCCATGCTCCAGTAGCCAATTGGGCCTCTAGAATATTCCTCTGACCCTAAAGTTGAAGTTGGTTCTGTCGTCACTGCCTTGCGAACAAATATCCAGTCCCAGGATGCGGCGTAGTTCTGATCCATGGCTGCATCATCATACCTTGCGCTTATTCTTACATATTCTGAGCTTAAGCCACTATTGGTAATAGTTGCAGTTGAAGAGCCAGAAGTTTCGCCAATTCTGGCATAAGTAGCCGACGTTCCGACAACTTTTGCAGTGTTACGTGTCCATTGACTTGTACCATTCACAGAAAAGTTAACCCAATTTGAGTCATTTCTGTAGTAACTTGTACCATTATGGTCCAATAGTCCGAAGCCATTAGAAGAGCTTGCATAAAATCCCACAGGTGAAAAGCCATTTGTAGCTATCGTTGTCGTATAGGTTCTTGCTTCTGTTGCATAGTTACCACTATACATAGCTTTGGACTGAATATATCGATTTGTATTTCCACCTGTCAGAACTCCGCTTGAGACGCTGAAATTTGTTCCGGATGTCGCTCCAATCGTGCCCGCATCCCACTTACTCGTATTAAGCGTGCTACCTGAGAAGTCGTCGAATAGTTCAAAGACTTTGTTGCCATCGCTGACACTTTTTGCTTGAGGGTTACCATAGTAAAAAATAAACTCTGAAGTAGCTATTGGAATTTTTATCGTTTTAATCCAAATATGTGTACTTGAAGTATTGCAGGCATTTGCTCCAGTCTCAATCCAGATAGGTAGAATCTTTCCTTTTCGGTTCGTGATGCGGATATCCGAACAATCACTCTTCATTTTCCCAGCAGAGATAAGAGTTGACGTATCAACAGTTATTGTTATTTGATAATTATCTAGGTCCGATCCATTGGAGTTCGTAATAATTGCCGTCTGACGATATAGCCAACTCTGGTCCCACCATGCAGCTTTCGTCTGTTCAGGGTTAAGAAAGGAAGTGGCTATAAAGACTCCAAAAACTAAGAGTACTCCAACTACGATCATATTCACAAAAAGCCTCTGGGTACTATTTAGCTTTCTCATCAAGCGATGAGGGAGAAGTCGGCGGGGAAGAGT
>Ga0138256_10003917_pt1 | contig 15796 bp, 14 predicted proteins | sample KNB2016incub_MG_FD_105486 | JGI IMG/M metagenome (GOLD analysis project Ga0138256, IMG submission 105486) | Active sludge microbial communities from wastewater in Klosterneuburg, Austria - KNB2014incub_MG | ecosystem: Engineered > WWTP > Activated sludge > Unclassified | place: Austria... | reverse complement strand
TTGTCGGTCGGATACGCACTGATGAGGCCCGTGCCCCAGTTCCAGTAGTCGGTGCGAACGGCGCCGTCCCTGAGGTTTGAATCGTAGCTCGCTCGGCCGGGGCCAACCGGAACCGCTGTCGGATCGGCCACTGACGGCCCGCCCGCCTGTGCCGGCCGGCCCGACTTGTGCGACAAGTCGTAGAGCGTGTCCACCAGATAGTTCATCTTCGTCAGGAACTTTGCCTGCAGCGCCGGGTCATACCCGGTGCTGGCATAGGCCTGTGCGATGGCTGTCAGGTAGTGACCGCTTGCATGCCCGCGCAACCGCGTGGTCTGGTTGTCCCAACCTTCAAGCTGCCGCGTGCCCGCCGGTTGCGGCTGCCCAAACGCTTCTCTGAAGTTGTAAAGAAACGCGTCAGGGTTGGTCGCCGCCAGCGTGCGCAGGAACTTGTCGCGATTCTTGATGAACGGCGTGTCGCGCCCCTGTGTGTCGCGATCGAGCACCACCTGGTTGAGCGGGAACGCCTCCACCAGCCGGTCTGGCGGCGTGGTGGTGCCGACTGGTACTTTGATGATGACCGTGGCCTTCGGCTCAAAGCGAGTGCCCGGCACCAGGCCGCTCACGGTGTACGTGCCCACCTTCAGCACTGCGGCATTGTCGGTGGGTGAGGGCCAGATCACACGCGCCTCACCGGCAACACCGCCCGCATACGTGGCGGGGATGGACGCCGGCAGTCGCGGCAACGTACCGACGACCGTTTCCACAGTGATGTCCGGAACCACAGTCAGCCTCCCGGCAAATGGAGATTCCTTCGGGATGTTGGCGGTGGAGATCTGCGGCGCCGCGCCGCGGCCGCGGCCACCGCCACCTTGCGCGGTCTGCGTCGCCGCCAGCGCGTTGCGCCGGATCGTGGCAATGGGTTCATCACCCAGCGCGATGCGATAGAGACGCACGTCGCGGAGCCGTCCATGGAGCGTGGCCGCATTGTCGTCCTGCGTTCGCCCAAGGAACAGGCGGTTGGTCGACAGCGCCTGTGGAACCAACTGCTCCGGGGTGACCGCAACTCCCGTGGCCTGGCCCGCACGTACGCCATCCAGGTACGTCGTCAACACTTTGGTGGCCGGGTCAAGGACCACCGCGAAGTGAATCCACTGGTTCTCCACCACCGGCTTCGGCGGAGCCTCACCCTGTGTCTTGCCGCCCACCACCGCTGAGGCGCGGAATCCCTGGGCATCAACCACCGCGAACAGCCGCGTGTCGATGTTCTGGCCAAAATCAAAAACAGGCCCTGTCGCACGAGTGGGCAGGTAGAGCCAGCCCACCACCGCGATGGCATCCTCGCCTTCCAGTGCCTCCGACGGCAGTTGCACGTGGCTGCCGGCGCCGGTCAGGAGCAGGACGCGTCGCCCACCATCATCAACGAACACCGCACCGGTACCACGCATGGTCGCATGCAGTTGGTTCCTCGATGAGTCTTCGGTGTTGCCGTTGAACACGTACCGGGCCACCAGGCTGGTCTCACCGATGCCGTCGAGAAACTGGTCGCCGCCCTGGCCAGCGGCCTGCCCGGTCAGGGCTCCCTGTTGGGCAACAACGGCCGCGATCGTCGAGACGGCCAGAAAGAGCGGAAGCAGGACGCGGGTCATGGGGGAGATTATAAGCGCCCCGACGCAGGCGGAGCGCCATGATAGGCTCCGCTGGCGTGACGCGAGCCTTCCTGTGGTTATGGCCCCTCGCCTTCGCTTTTGCCTCATCCCTGTGGGTGGGGTACCTCGCCGCAACAAATCCTGACCGTCTTCTCGGCTTCGTGCCAGACGATGCGTTTTATTACTTTGGTGTTGCAGAACATATTCGCGATGGATGGTGGTTTTCGTTCGACGGCCTCACCCGAACGAACGGCTTTCATCCGCTCTGGGCCATGGTCATTACACCCGTGCTGGCCGTGTCGGGGCACACGTTCGTGTACGTCCTCATCGCCGGCGCGATCCTGACGGCGTTGGCGATTGCCGTGCTGGCGCGCTGCGTGGAGCACCTGTGGGATGCCCGCGTGGCGGTGGCCTTCAGCGTCCTGATGGCGCTCAATCCCATCGTGTTGACGCACGCGGTGAACGGCCTCGAAACAGGCCTGCTGATGTTCACCACAAGTCTTTTGTTGTGGCAGGGATTTGTACGGGGTGTCGGCTCGTCACCTGATGCGATCCGCCTCGGTGTCATCACCGCCGCCGTATGCCTGAGCCGAACAGACGCCGCGTTTTTGGCCGTGCTCGTCTGGGTGGCCATTCTGATCCGGCATCGTGGTGAGCCTCTGGCCACGCTTCGACTCCTGGTACGAGCCGGTGTGGTGGCCGCACTCATCATGGCCCCCTGGTTCATCTACAACGTCGTCGTGTTCGGCAGTGTGATGCAGGACTCGGGCCGGGCGTTTGTCGTGATGGAGCAGCGCTACCACGCGTTTCACGGGTCTCTGGATGTGCTGGCGACACGGCCCGCGGCCGTACTCGCGGCGAGTCTCGGGACGCTGGGCGACCGGCTCGGGCTGGTCAATCAGTTGGGACTGGCGATCGCGGGTGTCCTTGGCGCAATCGCGTACTGGCGGCACGGCGTGACGCTGGTGCGCGCAGCGTTTGTCGCGACCCTCCTGGCCTACGGGGCGGCGGTGCTGCTGGGAGGCGCGTGGCGGCTGGTGATTCGCGAATGGTACCTGGCGCCAATCATCGCGCTGGCAATGCTGTTGGTGGCGCTGGTCGTGACGCTGCTGCCTCGCCGGTCCATGGCCTTCGCGGCGGCAGTGTTCATCGGCCTCGGCCTTTCGTTCCAGGCACGTGACGTGCTGGCTCGCGGACCGTGGCCAGACCAGGCTGCCGAACCTGCCCGCATCCGTGTAGTGGCGGCGAGCCTTCCTCCTGACGCGGTGGTGGGCAACTCCGATGCGGGCATGTGGGGCTGGTTTGCCCCCTTCACGACCGTCAATCTCGACGGGCTGGCCAACTCCGAGGTGTTACCGGCCATCGAACAGGGCCGGATGCTCGACTACGTTCGCGATCGCGGCATGAACGGTTTCTTCTTCGGCCGCACCTGGTGGAAGCAGCCGTGGCTGATGGGACCGGGCAGCGGCTTGCTCTACGAAGACGTGACGATGCCGGGCCAGGACCCGGCGGGCCGCCGATTCACGATGTCGCGACTGCTCGCACACAATGCGGAGGTCGTGGCCCGGTTCGCTCGCGAGTCGATCGATACCACCGATGCGGACTTTGCGCGGTGGCTGGGTGCGGGGTGGGCGGCGCCGCCGGCGCCAGGGCCGGCCGAGGTCTGGTCGACTGCCGCTTCGTCAGACCTTCATCTGCCGGTGCCCACGGATCGGGACACCGACGTCACGCTGTGGCTCAACGCCATTGCGAGCCCGGAACGCCGCACGCGTATCCGAGTGTCGGTGGATGGCAAGCCGACCGGTGAGATCGAGGTGTTGAATGCGGCCGCGCATCAGCCCTTCACCGTGACGGTTCCGCGGTCGGGTGGTCTGCTCGCTTCAATCAGGCTCGAGTACGACCAGACGTGGAAGCCGAGCGCTCTGGGGCAGTCAGCCGACTCACGTGATCTTGCGGTCAGCATTGTTCGCATCACGACGGCGCCGGTCGGCCTGCGATAGAATTCAAGGATGTCAAACGACTCAAAATGCCCCGTAACGGGCGATGCGCGCCGACACACGGCCGGAGCCTCGGCAAATGCCACCTGGTGGCCGAATCAACTCAATCTGCACATCCTGCATCAGCATTCCTCGCTGTCCAACCCGATGGGAGAGGCGTTTGACTACGCCGCTGAGTTCCAGAGCCTGGATCTGGATGCGCTGGTCAAGGATCTGCATGCTCTGATGACAGACTCGCAGGACTGGTGGCCCGCCGACTACGGCCACTACGGACCGTTTTTCATTCGGATGGCGTGGCACAGCGCGGGGACGTATCGTGTGGGCGATGGCCGCGGTGGCGCCGGTTCAGGCACGCAGCGCTTTGCGCCCCTCAACAGCTGGCCCGACAACGGCAACCTCGACAAGGCGCGCCGCCTGCTGTGGCCCCTCAAGCAGAAGTACGGCAGGAAGATCTCCTGGGCGGACCTGATGGTGTTGGCCGGCAATGTCGCGCTGGATTCGATGGGCTTCAAGACGTTCGGCTTCGCCGGCGGTCGTGCCGATGTGTGGGAGCCCGAAGAAGACATCTTCTGGGGCCCCGAAGGTAAGTGGCTGGCGGACGAACGCTACAGTGGCGATCGCGATCTGTCGAACCCGCTGGCCGCCGTGCAGATGGGATTGATTTACGTGAATCCCGAAGGACCCAATGGCAATCCGGATCCGATTGCCTCGGCCCGGGATATCCGCGAGACGTTCAAGCGCATGGCGATGAACGACGAAGAGACGGTGGCCCTTGTCGCCGGTGGGCACACATTCGGCAAGGCCCATGGCGCGGGCGACCCGGCCCTGGTGGGACCGGAACCCGAAGGGGCGCCCATCGAGGAGCAGGGCCTGGGCTGGAAGAACAAGTTGGGCAGTGGGAGTGGCGTGCACACAACCACCAGCGGCATTGAAGGCGCCTGGACGCCGACGCCCATCACCTGGGACAACAGCTACTTCGAGACGCTGTTCAAGTACGAGTGGCAACTGACGAAGAGCCCAGCGGGCGCCCAGCAGTGGACGCCGAAGGGCGCGGTCGCCGCGAACACCGTGCCTGATGCGCACGACCCCGCGATCCGGCACGCTCCCATGATGACCACCGCAGACATGGCGCTCAGAATGGATCCGGCCTACGAGAAGATTTCGCGCCGCTTCTTCGAGCACCCGCAGGAGTTCGCAGACGCCTTTGCGCGTGCATGGTTCAAGCTGACGCATCGCGACATGGGGCCCACCACGCGGTATCTCGGCACGCTGGTGCCCAAAGAGAGCCTGCTGTGGCAGGACCCGATTCCGGCGGTGGACCATCCGCTCGTCGGCGCGCAGGACATCGCGGCGTTGAAGGCGAAGGTTCTCGCGTCGGGGCTGACGGTTTCGCAGCTGGTCTCGACCGCGTGGGCGTCGGCCTCGACCTTCCGCGGCAGCGACAAGCGCGGGGGCGCGAATGGCGCGCGCATCCGTCTGGCGCCGCAGAAATCTTGGGAAGTGAATCAGCCGGCGCAGTTGGGGAAGGTGCTGGATGTCCTCGAACGGATCCAGCAGGAATTTAATGCTGCGCAGTCTGGTGGCAAGAAAGTCTCGCTCGCGGATCTGATCGTACTCGGTGGCAGCGCCGCCGTGGAGAAGGCAGCCAGCGATGCTGGACACCAGGTGACGGTGCCCTTTACGCCGGGGCGCATGGACGCATCGCAGGACCAAACCGACGTGGAAGCCTTTGCGCCACTCGAACCGGCGTCTGACGGCTTCCGAAACTACATCCGGAAGGCCCATGGCATGTCGGCCGAGGAGCAGTTGGTGGACAAGGCCCAGTTGCTCACACTGACCGCGCCCGAGATGACCGCGCTTGTCGGCGGTCTGCGCGTGCTGGATGTGAACGTGGGGCAGTCCAGACACGGGGTGTTCACGGCGCGGCCTGGTGCGCTGACCAACGACTTCTTCGTCAACCTGCTCGACATGAAAACGATCTGGGAGCCTGCGGCGGATCTGGCCGGCGTCTACCAGGGCCGCGATCGCGCGACCGGCAAGGTGACGTGGACCGGTACGCGTGCCGACCTGGTCTTTGGTTCCAACTCGGTGCTGAGAGCGCTTGCCGAGGTGTATGCGTGTGACGACGCGAAGGATACGTTTGTGCGTGACTTCGTGGCGGCCTGGACCAAGGTGATGAACCTTGATCGGTTCGACGTCGTCTGACGGGAGGTAGCCGGGTGATGCAGAAAGCGGAATTCGACAAACTCCGCCTCGGTCTTTCCGTTCAAGCGAAGAACGGTATTGATTTCATCACCTCCGCAACCGTGGTCTGGCTGCTCATTGCCTATATCTGGAGCTGGTCGTCTACGGCCTACAACAAGAGCATCCTCACGTTCATGGTGGGCAGCATCACCATTCCGCTGGCGTTTGCGCTGTCCAAGGTCTACAAGACGAACTGGAAGGTGGGCAATAATCCGATCGAGCCGCTGGGGCTCTGGCTCAATTTTGCTCAGTTGTTCTACTTTCCGGTCCTCGTGTTCATCATGCTGAAGGACCCCGACTACTTCGTCATGACCTACGCCATCATCACTGGGGCGCATTTCTTCCCGTACGCGTGGTACTACAAGTCACTGCCGTTTGCCATCATGGCCGGTGTCATTTCAGTCGGAGCGATGGCGATGGGGATGGTGTTACCGCCCGACAAGATGTTCCAGCTCCCGCTGATGATGGCGGTTGCACTCGCCGTGCTGGCGCTGTGGCTGCATCAGTCCTACAAGACGAACGAGCGGGCACTGCAGCGCCTGAGCTCGCGCGGAGACCACGCACCCTCGTGATTCGATACCGCTTCAGCGAGTTCACACTCTCGCCGCAGCGGCGTCTGCTTGTCCGCGACGGCCGTGAGGTGTCGCTCATCCCCAGGTACTTCGACTTGCTGGTGCTGCTGATCGAACGGCGCCACGAGGCGGTGCATCGCCGCGAGATCTTCGAGCGTGTGTGGACGGATGCGAACGTTTCGGACAGCGCGCTCAGCCAGGCCGTCCGCACGATTCGTCGCACGTTGGGCGACGATTCAAGCGAGCCCCGCTTCATCCGTACCGTCTCGCGCCACGGCTACCAGTTTGTCCTCGACGTGGTTGAAGAAGAGGACGCTGCGCCCCCGAACGATGTCCCACGGGGCGCCGCCGAGGCCGCAGTCGGTGCGCCCGTGGGGCAGCCGCACTGGATTGGCGGAGCGACAGGTGGCGGGCTGGCCGGACTCGCGGCTGGGGGCCTCGGCGGCCTGATCCTCGCAGCCGCCCCGGGCAGCGTGGCCACGATCGCGATTGCCCCCGTCCTCGCTGTGATCGGCGGCGTTTGCGGAGCCTTGGGTGGCGGCGGCGTGGGCGCGGGGCTGGCACTGGCTGAACCTCACGCGAGGTCGCAGCGTGTCTGGGCGTGCACGGCTGGCGCCGCCCTGGGAGGCGGAATCGCCGGAGTGGCCGTCCAGTGGATGGCGCGCTGGGGGCTTGCCGCCCTGGTCGGCGTGGACGTCGAAGTTGGTGGCGGGCTCGAGGGCGTCGTGATTGGTGGAGCCGCGGGGATGGGGTACGCGCTCGCGACCGTCCGCCGCCTGCGCTCGGCCCTCCTGACCGGCGTCCTCTGTGGACTGGCTGGCCTCGCGTTGACGCTTGCGGGATCTCCTCTCGTGGGCGGCACCATCCATGCGATTGCCGACGCGGTGGAAGGGTCTCGCGCCACGCTGGCGCCATTGGGGAGGCTAATCGGCGAACCGGACCTGGGCCCGGTGTCGCGAGCCATCCTCGCCTTCGGCGAAGCCGCCACCTTTGGCCTCGGCCTCGCCTGCGGCCTCAGACGTCGCGAGTGACCGCCGGACTCCAGGACCCCAGGACCCCAGGACCCCGACCATCTCACTCCCATCTCACGTAATGCTCACGGCCTGCTGACGGCATTCGAGGCGCCACAGGCGTCTCTTACAGCATGAACACGACAGGCGTTCTTGGCGGGCTGCTTGAGGTCGGCTTGCAACAGCCGTTACACATCCGCGAGGAGCGCTTGACCACGCGGCACGACGCGTGCCGGCTGCTGTATGTCAGCGACATTCATCTCAGGAATGGGCGCACGGATCGGCTGTGCGGGCAGGTCATGGAGGCGGCGCAGCACTCCGGTCCGGATCTGGTGTTGCTGGGTGGCGACCTGGTGGATCGTCCGTCCGAGCTCGGTTCTCTCGCCGATCTCGTTCGCAGGCTCGGCGACGTTGCGCCGGTCATGGCGATCGGCGGCAACCACGACCGCCGCGTCGGCATGGCCCGCGTCGGCGATGCGGTGGTGCGTGGCGGGGGGCAGTGGATCCACGACACCAATGCACGGGTGGCGCATGGCCGCCGCGTGATCGCGATTGCTGGTCCTGAGGGCGCGCCGCCCACTGAGGCGGACGTGCGCATCCTGTGCGCACACAACCCGCGGATTTGGAAAAAGTCCCGGCACGAAGGCTACGACCTCGTCCTGGCTGGGCATCTGCATGGATTCCAGGTGGTGGGCGGGGTCTATCGCGATCGCCTCTTCCCAGGAGCGCTCTTTTACCCCTATTGCTTCCTGAGCCATCAGCGTGGTTCGAGCAGGCTTGTGGTCAGCCGCGGTGTGAGTGACCTTCTGCCGATCCGCTGGATGTGTCCTCGCGAAGTGGTGCTCTGTCATGTCTGACGCCGGACCAGTGCGGGCCACCGTGGTATCCGTGGCATGCCTCCTTCGGAGCCTGCCGCTGTTGTTTCGCGCTTCGCCACGGACGCCGCTGCGCATGCTGGGCATTGTGGCGTTCGACACGCTCCATGTCCTTCGCCATTCGCGGCCCTTGTCTCGCAGGAGAATCACCGAGCTTGCGATGTTCCTGGATTTTGAAGGATGTGCCAATGCGGTGTGGGACCGGAAGGCCCCGCCATTTTCCGAATGCCAGGCCACCCGGCGGTGGCTGGCACGCGCGGGCCTGGATGTGTGCGTTCAGCAATACCTGCATCGCCTTCGAGCCCTCGAAACAGCGCGGCCGGCCGTCGGTGGCGACCGACGGTGTTTCGACGCCGTTCGTTCGTACCGGGAGGGAGTGGCGCGACTGGCACTGGCCACGGCTGCCGCGATGGCGTTGAACCCTGACGGCCGTGAACAGGACCGCGGCGAGGCCCACACCGACGCCGACGTGGACACACTCTTCCGGATTCTGATGCAGTGTCAGATCATCGACGACGTGCTGGACTATGCGGAAGATGCCTCCGCGGGCTTACCGAGTTTTCTGACCGCCTCGGCGTCTCTTTCGCAGGCGCTGGACCTGACGGCCGACGCGGCGCGCGCCTATGCGGAGGGCTCAGGGCGAACCCGTAAAAGTGTTTTCCCGCTCCGTCTGGCGTTGTGGGGCTTCACCGTGGCGGCCACACGTATCCTTCGACTGGCCGGTCGACGCCATCGGTATGCGCGACAGGTGGCCCATCGGTGATGGAACGCCTGCAACAAACCGCCGGCCGGCTGATGAATCGTGTGCGAGTCAACGACGTACACGCAGCCGTGCGGGATGGCGCTCCTGTGTTCGTGAAGCAGCGCCGGGCAGGCGCACCGGTCGTCATCTGGTGCGCGAACATATTTCTGGCGCTGTCACGCAGCGGCACCTGCATGTTTCTTCGCACCAGCGAATGGACGGCCTGGGAAACCTATTGTGTGCAACTGCTGTATCCCGAGCGGCCGGGCGCCAGGGTTGAGTCAGGTTCTGCGGTGGTCCTTCCCAAGGTGGAAGGGACCAGTCTGCGGGCGATGGTTCGTCGGAACGACCCGGACGTGAGAACGGCCCTGGTGCTTGCCGCCCGCGAACTGCGCCGAGTCCATGAGATCCCGTGCCGCCACTACCGCGCTGAGTGGTCTCATGGTGATCTGCATCTCGACAATGTCCTCTGCGACGTGATCGGGCAGCGGGCGACCTTGATCGACTTCGATATCCGCCACGAATTCGGCGTCGCGGCCACTCTTCGTCAATGCGACGATGTGATGTCGGTGCTGCTGGAGTTGATCGGGGGGCCGGATGATCGATGGTTGCCGTTGGCCACCGCGTTCATCGAGGAATATCGCCGGCCTGTTGTGCTCCAGGCGCTGGGCCACCAACTGGTGGCGCCGCGCGGTTTTCCGAGGTGGCTCTGGTATGTCAGAACAAATAGCGCGCCCATGAAACAAACTGAGCCGCGGTTGCAGAAGCTCCGGCAGATCATGCACGCAGTCCAGGTAGTCAGCCATGACTGAAGCAGTCGAACGTCATCGCGCGGCGGTACGCGCACGCCTGCTGCGGTCGGACCATGTGGCCGCCGGGCCTGGAAGTGTGACCTGGAAGGTGAACCGCGAGGTGGTGGTGGTCGCCGGGTGGGGGCGTGCGATTCTCCTCCAACTCGCGCATCCATCAGTGGCTGCCGGCGTCCACGGTCACAGCGGTTTTCGGGGCAGCCTGCGCGCGAGCTTCCAGCGACTGCACTCCACGGTGGGCGCGATGTTGTCACTGACCTTCGGTCACACGGAAGAAATGATCGCGGCGGCGGCAGGCATCAACGCGATTCACGATCGCGTGCAAGGGCGCGTCAATGCCCCGGCCGGCGGGTCGTACTCCGCCCACGATCCCGACCTGCAACGGTGGGTGCATGCCACGCTCCTCGAATCGATCCCGTTGACCTATGAGCGCCTCGTAGGTCCGCTGACGCGTCGTGAGCGGGATCAGTATTGTGTGGAGGCCGCCATCATGGAGCCGCTGATGGGCATGCCGGCAGGCTGGCTGCCGCGCGACTCGGCGCAACTCGACGCCTACATGGCCGAAATGCTGGTGGGCGGGCGGATTGTGGTGACCGACACCAGCCGAGCGCTCGCCCGGGCCGTGTTGTACCCGCCAAAGTGGCAGGTGGCCTGGCCGGCATTTCGCGCGATGCAATTGCTCACTATTGGATCGCTGCCGCCGGCGATTCGCGAGGCCTACGGATTCGCGTGGCACGCGCGTGACGAACGGGCACTGGCCCGCTGGACGACCGTGTTACGCGGCTCCCTTGTGGTGCTGCCTTCGCTCGCTCGTGAATGGCCCATCGCGCGTCGTCGGGCCGAGACCCTGGCGTAATCAGCGGCTGGCCACCCGGCGAGCCAGTGTGCGCACACGGTCTGCCAGCGGGCGCGGTTCCACAACCCGAACCCAGGGTCCGAAGCCCAGCAGCTCGACGGCCGCGTGATCGATGCTCTCGATCGGAATCGTGGCGGTCCTCCATCCATGCCGATCGGGTTGTGCACCACGAACGGCGTCAACCGCGTCCGCGCCCAGGCGTTCAATTCGAGAGAGCGCTGCCTTCGCGACCCGAATGGTCGCGCGTCCCTGGCGAAGGCCTTGCTCGAACCGCGCCAGTTCGGCCGCCCAGTGCTGCGCCAGGTGGAATGTTGCCGGCACGACGAACGTGTCCGTGAGCGGTGTGCATTCCAGAATCTGGCTGACCTTGAAGGTGCGAATCGCCTGTTTGCGGCGTGCGACCAGATACCAGACACCGGCCTTGATCACGAGGCCGAACGGATCAATCACACCCGTTGACGTTGTGGTCCAGCCGTCATAACCCACAGAGAGACGGGTCTGGGCCCACACGGCGCCGGCCACTTCTGACAAATACCGGGGCCGTTCCACACGCCGGTACCAATCCAGGGGGTCGAGGAGCACACGTTGCTGCAGGTGCCTCGCGCGGGTCGCCTGGCCAGAAGGCAACGCCGCCAGCACCTTTCGCTCGGCCGATGCCAGCGCGCCGGCCAGACCCAGATCGGCGGCCGGACCCGGCAGGCCCGCGAGTAGCAGGGACGTGGCTTCGTGAGGCGTGAGCCCTGTGAGCTGGGTGCGGTATCCGTCGGCCAACTGGAAGCCACCGCCGGGGCCACGATCCGCCACCACCGGCACACCTGAAGCGCTGAGCTCATCCACGTCTCTGTAGATGGTGCGCACGGAGACCTCAAACTCTTCGGCGAGGGCATCTGCAGTCACACACCCACGTACCTGCAGCGTCATGAGGATGGACAGGAGCCGGCTCGCACGCACGTGGAGATTGTACCGAAAGAATCCTGACGTTCGTTGTCAGGAATAGGCCTGTATCGTGACGGCATGTCAGAGGACCCCATGGAAATACACCGACGCACGTTGCTTCAACTGGCGGCATCCGGCCTCGCCGGATCGCTGGCCTTGTCCGCCTCGACTCTCGCCGCAGCGGCGGTCCGCCAGGTGCCGGCGGGAAAACCTGGCGACTTCGACTTTCTGGCGGGTCGATGGGCGATCGCCCATCGCCGCCTGAAAGCGGCCGGTGGAAAGGACTGGGACGAGTTCACGGGAGAGGCCACGTGCTGGACGATCCTGGGTGGCGTGGGCAGCGTTGAGGAACTGCGCATCCCAGCCAGGAATTTCAGCGGCATGGGCCTGCGGTTGCTCGACCTGGATCAGAAGATCTGGTCGGACTTCTGGGTCAATGGCAAAAGCGGCGTGTTGACAACACCCGGCACCACCGGCGGGTTTGCCAACGGCATCGGGACGTTCGAGGCCGACGACAAGGACGGTGACGTGTCGATCAAGGTGAGAGGTGTGTGGGACCGCATCACTCCAACGTCCTGCCGATGGCATCAGGCGGTGTCGCGGGATGGGGGAGCCACCTGGGAACCGAACTGGTTCATGGACTGGCGGCGCTCATAGGTCCTCACTGGAATCTCATCCAATGCTCACGTGTCATGGGTGAGGGCTCGTGTTACTGATCGATCAGTGAGCGCGAAGAAGATTCCGACGTGGCTGGTTCTGGGTGTGCTCGGCGTGGGCATGATCCCGCTTGCGGTGCTCGGGCTCTACACCTACACGACCGCCACGGCGCCAGTACTGCACTCCCGGAATTCCCCGTGAAGCAATGGCCCGTCACCGTTCGCCACTTGATGGGGCACGTGTCAGGCGTCAGGAACGACGCCGGTGACGAGGAACCGGTGACGGTGCGGTGCGAGCGCACGCTCGATGTCCTTCCCCGGTTTGCGAAAAGTCCGCTGCGGTTCGAGCCCGGCACCGAGTACCGTCAATCGAGCTATGGCTGGATGCTCGTGAGTGCGGCGGTCGAAGCACGCCGGCAGACCTCGTGCGTTTTGGCCTGGCTGTGAACGGCGGCAAATTCCTGCAGCCAGGCACGGTCCGGTTGCTGCAGACGACGCAACGGGTGGCCTCGGGACAGGAAACGGGCTACGGCCTCGGTTGGGATCTTGAGTCCGTCACGCTGGCGGGACAGCAAATGACGACCGCCGGCGACGAGGGCGCCCTGCGGGGCGGGAACGTCGCGTCATTCATCTCGTTTCCCGGCCGCGGGCTGGTCGTCTCTGTGATTTCCAACACGTCGTTTGCGGAAACGAAGGCTCTCGCGCTGAAAATTGCGGATCGGTTCCTGACGCAGGCACGGCCCGAACTATTTCAGCCAGGGAAGCACTAGCGGATCAAAGCAGTTCGCGCGCGGCGTCGTGCCCCAGTACCCCGCGTGGATGCTGCCGCTCGAGAACAGTTGCGTCGGACCAATGACCTGATCCAGGTAACGGATCGAGGTGGGCGGGGGTGCGGCGAACGGAAGGGCATCGGCCACGCCTTCACTGCTGTCATCGCCGTTTCTGAGGTTCGACGCAAAGATGTCGGCAGCGTTGAAGACGTTGGTCCAGGGCATCCCGGGGCGGCGCGCCGTGCGATTGGCGATGTAGGCGGGTTGGTAGAGACGGACCAGATCGATGGGGCACCCAACCGTCGTCAACGACGAGATCGAGGCGACTGGCGCCGACGAACGCAGTGCGCCGGGCCTGGGGAAAAGTGATTCGAACAGCACCAGACTGCCGAAGCTGAACCCGAGCAGGTGGATGCTGCCGTTCCAGTCATTCTGACGGAGGCCGTCCACCGCTTCGTCAACGACCAGCGCCACGGTATCGGCGATCGCGCTTTCGTTGGTGACAAAACGCATCAGCCATTCCATGGATCCCGCCATCGCCAGCACGTGCTTACGAATCGCCGCCCAACCGGCGACAATGCCGAGCGACGACATGCCCAACACCCAGGGCGCTGCTTCGGGGCCAAACACTCCCGCGAACGGCAGGGACCGACCTGTGGCAAAGACCACGGAGTAGACGGCGACGATGGCTGCGAACACCAGCACCAGTACCATCACGAACCCTGCGACGAGTTGCACCTTGGTTCTCCAGGTCTTGCCGGGGCGCCCGAGGGCCCGGAGCAATTTCCACAGACCGAAGATCGCGAAAAACACTGAGCGCACCAGCCCTGGCACGACCGGACGGCCTGCCACGCCCGAGTCGGGTTCGAGCAGTCCCAGGTAGTCGAGCTCGAACAACTGGAGCACCGGCTTGTCCTTGCCGTCGATGATGGTCTTGCCCACCCGCAGGCCTTTGGGTGCGGTGACGGCCGCATCTGTCTTGGTGCTGTACTCGTCGGGCATCAAGCGGTCGATCGTGCGGGCCAACACCTCGGCCACGCCGTCGGCCGTATTGTGGCTGTACCGCCCGAGCCCCGGTGCGTAGATGAGAACTGGCGTTGGTCTGCTGGCCATCACAGTGCCCCCTTGCGTGCAGCAACCATACCTCAGGCGCCAGGCGGGACAGGCGCCGTTTTTGGTGCGACGGCCACGAGGGGAAGCAGCCAGTCTACCGGCAACAGGCGCCGGAGGATGACGCCCGCCGTCAGGCTCGCGGCCACCACGATCAGTGCGCCGACGATTGAGGTGATTTCCGAGCGGGGGATGCCCGACCAATGGAGCGCGCTCGTGAAGAGGATGGCTCCGGCGTAGTGCAGGATGTAGACCACGAACGACCATCGCGCCAGGGCGCGCGCCCAGATGAAGGGTCGCGGTTGAATGGGCCGCAGCACGGCGATGAAGACCGCGATCGCATAGGCCTCACGTGACAGCGTTCCGTTGAGCCCCGTGACATGGACGACCATTGCCACCACGGCCGCGATGATCGTGCCGGTGCGGAATGCGGACGCCGAGTACCATTCGCGGATCGTGCGGTGGGCCAGACCGATCGCGATACCCGCCGGGATGTAGGCAAGAAACGGCACCACCAATTTGAGGCACTGCCGCAGGGTCGGGGCCGGGTAGGCGCCCCCTGGCAAAGAAAAATAGTCGGCCTGCCCCGAGAGGGACAACAGCCAGCGTTCAAGCCAGATCGGGTAGACCAGCGCGAGCACCACGCAGGCGGCGACGACCGGCCATCGCGCAAGCCGGCCACGTGCGACCCACCCCAGCACCGGAATCCACGCCACGGTGATCACGAACACCAGATGCAGAAACCAGAAGTGCATGTATGAGGTGAAGGCCAGACTGAGGGGAGGCAGCATCGGCGCCTGGCCGAGCAGCCACGGGCGCACCATCCACCAGCCTATCCAGTAGAGGTACGACCAGACGAGCGAGGGCAGGAGCAGACGCATGACCCTGGCGCGCACGGCCTCGCCAAACGCCCGTGAGGGCGTACGGTCAAACGCCACGGCCATCACGAAGAAGCTCCCCATGATGAGCCCGGGGAAGGCGAAATCCCTGAAGCGGAGAATGACGTCGCTGGTCTCGCCGCCGCTGAGCACATGCACGTGGAGCAACACGACTGAGAACATGGCGAGGCCTCGAAACAGGTCGAGGCCGTCGTAACGTGCCGACTGAAGATTCACTCGGTGGAAAGGATACCCGGGACGGCTTATGATCGGTGAGCATGAATCTGATTGAAGAGAAGTTCGCGAAGCTGGGCACCGATCACGCGCCTGGCCAGGAAGTGCGACAGGCGGCGGGCATCCCGGATGCCGACATGCGCGGGGAGCCGCTGCCTGGAGTCCCGGTCGATTTTTCGCACGGTGATGTGAATGACAACGCTTTCGCGCCCACGCCCGGCGCGCTGGAAGAGTTTGTCGAGGGTGTGCATCGCGGCGGGCCGCAGGCCTACACCGAGTACCGCGGCGGCGCTGAACTGCGCGACCGCGTGGCTGGACACCTGGCCGCGTTCACCGGCCGACCCGTGTCCGGGGCGCAGGAGTTGATCATCACGCCCGGCACGCAGGGGGCGCTGTTCCTCGCGCTCGGGGCCACGGTGGCCGCCGGTGACAAGGTCGCCATTGTGCGGCCCGACTATTTCGCCAACCGCAAGCTGGTG
>Ga0138256_10003916_pt1 | contig 15802 bp, 12 predicted proteins | sample KNB2016incub_MG_FD_105486 | JGI IMG/M metagenome (GOLD analysis project Ga0138256, IMG submission 105486) | Active sludge microbial communities from wastewater in Klosterneuburg, Austria - KNB2014incub_MG | ecosystem: Engineered > WWTP > Activated sludge > Unclassified | place: Austria... | reverse complement strand
CTCGAAGCGAATAAACCCGTTATAGAAGGAGATGTCACCCACATATCAAGTATTATTAATAATTTACTGGACAATGCTGAAAAATATACTCCCGAAAAACCCTGTATTCTGATCAGCACCAAAGATGTTAAAGGTGGAGTAGAACTATCCGTTTCCGATAATGGAATCGGTATGTCAAAGGATGCCATAAAAAATATTTTTGAAAAATTTTATCGGGTACACACAGGCAATCTGCATGATGTGAAAGGATTTGGACTAGGACTTAGTTATGTCAAAGCGATGGTGGATGCACATCATGGGAGAGTCGGTGTGAAAAGTGAACCGGGAAAAGGAAGTACTTTTACTGTTTTTTTGCCGGAGAAACAAAAAACAAAATAATAAACTAGAAAATTCAGTTATTTAATAAAAGAAAATCAACATTATGGAAAACAAAATATTGCTAGTAGAAGATGATCAGAATTTTGGAGATGTTCTAAGGTCTTATCTTGAAATGCACGATTACGACGTCACCTTGGCTACTGATGGTGATGCAGGACTCGAGGCATTCAAAAAAGGAAGTTTCAATCTATGTATAACCGATGTTATGATGCCAAAAAAAGATGGTTTTACTCTGGCAAAGGACATAAGATTGATCAACAAAGAAATGCCAATCATCTTTTTGACAGCGAAAACTTTAAAAGAAGATGTGTTGGAAGGATTTAAAATCGGAGCCGATGATTACATTACCAAACCATTCAATTCAGAAGAACTTTTGTTCAGGGTCAAGGCGGTACTCAGAAGATCTGCCAAACCTGAGGAGAATTTGGAGAATCAGCGGGAATTTATAATAGGTGATTATCATTTTGATTATGCATTGCGTATACTGACATATAAACCGGATGGCAGCACCGATAAATTATCTCCAAAAGAAGCTCAGCTTCTACGGTTATTTTGCTTCAGAATGAATGACGTCCTGCAACGATCAGAAGCGCTCACAAAGATTTGGGAAGATGATAATTATTTTACAGCCAGAAGTATGGATGTTTTTATCACTAAAATCAGGAAATATCTGAGCAAAGACCATAACATTGAAATTGAAAATATTCACGGAAACGGTTTCAGAATGTATAGTAAAAAATCGGAGTAAAAACAGTATTCCACATAAAAAAAGGTCGCATTTTTGTGCGACCTTTTTTTATCAGAAGTCAAAAATTCTTCTTTTCTTCAGTAATGCAAACCAACCCTCATTTCGGGACATAAGCTCTTCCTTCTCTCTCCTCAGGGCATGTGCAAATACTTCATTTTCGGCATTTATCATTTCAGATACTCTGAAGCCGGCTGTCTTATTTTCAAAAGTAAGCTGACTGTCAGTAGCCAATCTGGAGATGGTTACGTTTTTCAGATTAGCCAGATGATATTCTGTTTCCAATGTATCCAACCTTTGGTCGTATGGAGTTCTTTCACTTATTAGTTTTGCCAGTATTGGGGCACACTCTATCAGCAAAAATAGTATGGTAATAAAAAACCCGGCTATTCTTATGGCTTCTTCCTTTTCTGAAAGTCGGTGCAGGGCCTTCAGTCTCGATGCGAATCCGGTTAGGGCGGCCCGATTTAAAGCTTCCAGTTCTGTTTTTCGCTGAGTTTCTATGGCTTCCAGCTTCGTGAGCTGCTCATTAAGTTTGGGATTCACCTCAGCAAACAGTATCTGGTAGTCAGATTCAGCTTTGTCTGCTGCTTTAGCTTTAGCTTTGTAAATGGCACCCATGGCCCTTATCTTACTTCCACCTGTGCCATCTGCTTCAGACAAGGCTTCGCTTAACCTTGCAACACGTTCCTGATCAACTTTACCCAATTTGTTTCTAAGCAAAGTTATTTCATCGTTGACGACTTTCATATCCGCTTCATATCTCTTTTTGAGAAGATCATCCTGCTCTTTATAAGTCTCCTGTTGCATCATTCCTATTTCTGCATTTATTTCAGAATCAAAAAGTTTGAGTTCCAGTGGTGTGGCTATGACTATTCCTATAAATACAGCCAGGACTACTCTCGGAGCAGCCATAAATGCTTCTTTCAGGAAATTTGATTTTTTGCGCATGCCGGAGACTATGTATCTGTCCAAGTTAAAAATCATCATACCCCATAGTATGGCAAATACGGTTGCGATGATATAGGATTCAAATACAGTATATAAAGCATATCCTGCAGATAATGCTGAAAAAATACCTGTAAATAATATAGTTGCCCCTATACCCTGATATTTATTGTAATCCGTGGGACATCTTTTCAATACGGAATTGACAGCGCCTGAGCAAAAAATAAAAAATGAAGCTATTCTGTTCATCATTCTGAGATTGTATAATTTTTAAGAAAAAATATTTATTCAAAAATATACTTATGTAAGTCTGCTGTCTATTTTATTAGACCAAACTTTCAAATTAAAGGACAAATATATATTATAAAAATTTATAATATGTTATATTAACAAATTATTTGTAATAAAAATTTATAATCGGCTCGTCCAGATCAGACCTGAAGTCATATTTGATTTTAAATAGTATTATAGACAGGTTATCATTTGTACTCAGAATCAACTCATTGTATATGTATAAACATAAGTTGTTTACTATAATACCACATTTATTTATTGTTCAGCCAATTTTTCTGGATTCCACAACCTGCATTAGTTTTTCTTCAAGTTTATTAAATCTGTTATTTTCATAAAAAGTGACATGACCACCATCCGTAATATGGTAAATTTGCTGACTGATATCCGTGATGGTAGATAATATATGTGATGACAGGATAACTATTTTATCTGTTTTATTTGTTTTGATAATATGTTTGATCATTTCGTTGCTTTCCAGATCGACTCCGTTATAAGGTTCGTCCAGTATGATTATCGGTTTGGTCAATGCAAATAGAGCTGCAAATGCAAGTTTTTTTCTCATTCCGGTCGAGTAATTGTCAACTAATTCATCCAAAGGTAAATCCAAAACGGAAGCATAGTCTACGGATATTTTTTTTTCTTTTTCAGAATTGGCCACAATATCCAGATATTCCATTCCTTTCATAAAGGGATAAAAGTAAGGTTCGGTAGGCATAAATGCAATGGCAGATGGATGTAATTTTTTGCCATCCCACATTATTTCACCTTTCTGTAACCTGTAAATTCCAGTAATTATTCTGAAAAGCGTGGTTTTTCCCACTCCGTTTTTACCAATGATTCCTGTAATCTGACCTGAAGAAAAAGACAAACTAAGGTCTGTAAATATGGTTTTTTGTCCAAATGTAAAATGTAAGCCATTGATATTAAGCATATAATAATCTGATATTTTTTTCTGCAATAATATATTTCCATATGCTATAGCCGATGGTGATAAGCACTCCACCGGGAATAAGCATGATCAGCGTAAGAATTCCTGAAATATTGGAGATACCACTGGCATGGTAGATGGGAGTGTAGCTGGCATATTTCAGAACAATATTCAGGACTAAAGCAGAAAATATACAAATGATTGTATACAGCACAATCAGATAGTTTTGTGGATGAGTGTATATTGATGACAGGGATTGCGGCAAAATGATAAGCATAAATATAAAAGTGTATTTTTTTATTTTGTCAAAGACAAATCCATTTTTCCAATGAAGCATATCACGTGATTCATAATATCTGAATATTTCCGGCAAAGTCATGAGCAATATAAATACCCATGCTATATATAATCCGATATGTATGATAGAACTAAATCCTGCCGCCCAAAATAGAAACCAAATTAAAGGATTTCTTTCGATGAAAAATTTGAGCTCAAAATATGTTAAAGGAGCAAATTTTATTGTTTTTTTTGAAGTTGTCTGTTCCCTGGCTATTTGAACAGGGCTTAGAAATCCTGTCAGAATAGAAATCATCAGAATAGAACAACCAGTCAAAGGATGATTAAAAAATTGATATAACCAGACAGGTAAGGTCAGAAAGATATACTCAATAGAAAAATAACATGACAGAGATATGTGGTTTTTAAATACGGACCGAAGAAATAGTTTATCCTTTCTGTAAAAATCAAAAATAACCATTAAAAACAAAGTCGCCGGTATGGTTACCAAGTGAGGAAAATTCAAAACAGAATGTAGAAAAGGAAATACAAATCCTATAGAAATTACCAAAAAAATAGTGAGCAATCCCCAACCAACTGAACGCAATGTACGCCAGATTTGCCATATTCTTAATCTTAGAAGTGCAATGATTTTATTAATCATCAGATGGTTTTTGACGATGATTTGGGAATCCAGCCTGTATCTCCTGGTTCGGTACTTACCAATGACCATTGGCCAATCTGATCTATTATGTACACTTTTGAGCCTGCCGGAAGATCAGAAATATCGGGGCTGGCCTGATCCGGTCCTTTTTTAAGTGAAGTATCAGAAGCAGTTATTATCATGGCAATGTTATGATATATTTGGTTGTTTCTATGTGATGCCAAAAGAAAAGTTAATAAGAAAATCATACATGTTCCAACTACAACAATCCAATCATTTCTTTTAAAATTTGTCAAAGGATATCGGAAAACAAAAATAGTACAGCTGATCAGTAAAAAAAACAAACTTAAGCTGGCCCAAGCATTTGCTGTTAATATTCCGGCCAATCTATTTCTTATTTGTAAAGGAAACATTAAAGGTGGAGGATCATCGAGTTCAGTATTTCTTTTTCTGATAACATCCAGGTCTTTTTTAATTTTTTTGTTACCCGGGTTAATTTTCAGAACTTTTTCATAATAAAGAATGGCCAATGCATCCTGACCGGATTCTGCGGCAGCTATTGCCATATTTTGGTACATACCCGGACTACCCTTATGTTCATTTTCAATGTCAAAATAGATATCCAGGGCTTTTTGATATTCTTTATTTTTTAGAGCATGATTGGCATCCCTGATTTTTGATTCCTGTGCCGGCAAATTTGTTCCGAAAATGAAGATTGTAATTAAAAGAATCCAACGCATATGAAAAATTTGATTATCCTGATAAGCCAAAATATTAAAAGGATTTGTTATAATCTTAAAACGACATCTTATAAAACAATGTTTTGGGAAAATTGGAATCAATCGAAGAAATGTATAACGTAACCTAATTGCAGAACATCAGGTTATTTCAGTTTATGATGGTTTTGATACCAAACTGCAGTGAAGATGTGTGAATTTTATCTTTGTTTGGTCCGATGCCTATATCAGCACTGATAAATTGTCGCTGATACGAAGGCTGGATATAAATAGAAGTATTTGAAAACAATTTTTTCTCGACACCAAACCCAAACCCAATGGTTCCGAAATAATTATCCTTGATATTATCACCATTCAAAATACCCCTGATAAATGGTTTTTCGTCCAACCGGGCTTGCTCCGGTGTATACCTTCCGACTGGTGGTCTGCCTTGTCTGAGAGATTCAAAAATATCATATTCCGCATTCATGACAAGATTTATTGCTGCACCTGCCATCACATAAATACTGAAGTTATGGGTAGTGACAAAATGATATTTAAGATTAATGGGTATGTTTACTAAATCAAATGAGATTTTTTTCAGGCTTTTTTCAAAATAAAAATCTGGATTCTGTCCATATGCTTCAGTGACCAATTTGGGCTGGTATTCTCTGAGAGCGTAGCCTAAACCTGTTTCTGCTTCGAAATTATTTTTCTGTTTTGAAATATTAATTCCATAAGAATTATTTAATGCTTCTTTGTTGTAGGATGCCAGAGAATACAATTTATCAAACGGAGTATTTATAAGATTTATATCTCCGGACACATAAGCAGATAAAGCAATTTTTGAAACATGGGGAGGAGTCTTCAGCTTCATAGGAAAAATCATGGCTATTTCAGATTCCGGATATTTGATGTCCGATGTCGGTAAAAGGGCTAAAGTAAGGTCATTATCAGTGATGTTTTCTTTTAGGTCTGTTTCTTCTGATAAATAGTTTTCGATTTTTATATTTTCTGTTATCGAGCCGGAATCAGTATCAGACGGTAGCAAAATATCGTCAGATTGGGTTATAACAGATCCGTGATTACTTACACCACTTACTATGTTTTCAGAGAAATCTGGTTTACCGATGGTTGCATCTGTATCTGAAGCAATTATCGGCTTTTGAATAGGTATTATTGTATTATTTTTTGTTTCGGGTGTAAACTTTAAAGTAGTTACAGAAGGTTTATTATATTCTGAATTTTTCAACGCTTCAGTTGAACTCGCAGAAGCAAATACATTGCTTTCATTTTTTATAACATTGTCAAAATACATTAACCCTGAAAGGTGGGAGAACGTGAATACAAAAAGAAAAATGGCAGCAAACTCCAATACTTTACTTATAAATACTGTATTCCTTCTTTCATCTATGATTCTCAACTCTTCCTTCATCTTAAGCCAATGCTCTGCATTATATGTTTGCTTTTGATGATACACTTTCTTCTTTATCAGAGTATCAAATTTTAGGTCTTCCCCGGTATTGTTTATGTTAAGTTCATTCCATTTGGATTCAAATTTCGACCAGCCATCTATATTACTTTCTGTAATAAGATGGTCCATTTTTTCCTTGATGATATGGTCAAATTTTTTATTGTTCATCTCCAATCTGAATCAAACGCTGATAATATATCCCTTAGTTTAGTCCTTGCTTTTACAAGATTAGATCTGCAGGTGCTTTCATTTATATTCATCATTTCAGAAATTTCTCTGTGAGAATATCCTTCAATCACATACAGATTAAATACAGAACGGTAAGAATAAGGCAATCGCTGCAATGCTTTTAAAATTTCTTCGCTTGACAAATTAGAAACAGCATCGGGTATATCAGTATTTACATAACTGGCCACATCGAGTTCTTCTGATTTTCGTCTCATGTCCCGTCTGTAAAAATCAATAGCTGTATTTACTACAATTTTTCTGATCCACGCGCTGACAGAGGTACCTGTTTGGTATTTATAAATATTTTTAAAAATCTTTATGAAACTTTCATGAAGAATATCGAGTGCATCTTCATTGTTGCCGGCATATCTCATGGCAGTTGCCATCATTACAGGATAGTTGTCTTCATACATTTTTTTCTGTGCCCAGCGTTCGTTATTAATACAGCCGGTTATCAGATCATACTCTTCTTGGTTGATATGTAAGGTCAAATCCATGACTTAAAGGTAAGCATTAGATTTGAAGCAAAATAAATAATTTTGGAAAAAAAATTAAACTAGACAGGAAACTACTTTATTTTAACATTAATTTAGGTAAATATAAGCTGATCCAATATAAAAATTCAAATTTTTATAACATTAAAGTATATTAAAATGATGTTACACATTGAGAAGACCTACCAGATCTTTTACTTCTCTGAGAGTTTCCTGTGCTCTTTTTCTGATTTCAGTTGATGACTGTCTGATCTGATCTTTAAGTCGTCGTTTATCTGCATTTATTTCTTTTTTCCTTTCGACAAAACCATTGATCAATGCAACGAGTACATCTGCGGTGACTTGCTTCAGATCTACATACTTTAGATGGCCTGAATGATAATTATCCATCAATTGATTGTATTCTGTGATCCGGTCCGATGCTTTTATCAGTTCAAACAGATTTTGAACACCTTCAGCCATTGCACCTTCAGGCGTGTCACCGGAGTCTGTTACGGCAGATTTTATTTGCCTTCTTATGGTAACTTCGTCTGCAAAAACATTAATATAATGTTTTTCACCTGCTGACTTACTCATTTTTTTTGTCGGGTCAGCTGTTGAACGGATTTTAGGCGTTTCAGTGTACAATGGTTCTGGCAATACAAAATACTCTTTACCTACTTGGGTATTGAATCTATGTGCAATATCGCGGGCCAGCTCAAGATGTTGTTCCTGGTCTTTACCAACTGGCACATAATCGGCTCTGTAGATTAAGATATCTGCTGTTTGCAGCACCGGATAATCCAAAAGACCAACAGAAATAAATGCTTCTTTACTACCATCATTTACTTGCAGACTTTTATCTTTAAACTGAGTCATACGGGTTAGTTGTCCGTAGGAACAAAAACAATTGAGAATCCAACCCAATTCTGTATGTTCAGGCACGAGTGACTGAATAAACAGATTTTCAGGTTTGACACCTACAGCAACCAGATTGGTAATGAGATCCCAGGTAGTGGTCCGGAGCTTTTTGACATCATATGGCATAGTCATGGCATGATAATCTACCACACCGTAATAGCATGTATAATGTTGCTGAAGATCGACCCAGTTTTTTACAGCTCCGAAATAATTTCCTAGATGCATATCACCTGTGGGTTGTATGGCAGAGAGTACAGTTTTCATGTTCAGCGAATTCAGATTTTGATATTAAGGTGCAAAGGTAATCTTATTGACTAAATTAAATCCTAATCGGAAAAAGCTAAATTTAGAACCGGCTATCAATTCTTTTTTTTGGGTTCAATTATTGAAGTTGTAGCTGAAATTTTGCAGATTTTTCCAGAAACAATTGAAGTGCTTGTCTTTTTTGGTCATCCAGCTTATACTGGATATGATGGCTGAAGTAATAATACAAGTCTGTGGTATCATTTTTTTCAAGGCTGATGACATCCGGCAGATGTGAAATTCCATATTCAAATGCTGTATTCATCTGTAAACTAATCTTTTCATCGATGCCTTTTCTTTTTATCCATAAAGCAAAAACAAAAGGTAGTCCTGTCCAATCTTTCCACAAGGCACCAAGATCATATTTATATCTGAAGCTGTTTTCGTATTCAAAAACTTTATCTCCAATCATAAGTACTGCTTCGCCGGGAGCAGCAGCATAGTCTGTTATTGAAAGAGACCGGTAATTTATATCCAGACCCAGATATTCAGTTGTAAGAAGCTTTGACAATAATATGGATGTTAGGGAGTGTGTATCCAAGTGCAATAAATGACATTCTTCAAGTGGTTCGTTACTGAAAATACAGACCGTCCTGACTTCACCGTTGCAACCAATACAGTAGTCGGTAATAATTTCATAATCATGGAGATTATGCAGTGCACCCACAGGCAACAAAGCAATATCTGCCTCTTGGTCTTTATATATCTGAGCACAAGTAGCAGGTGTTGCTGTAATAATTTTCCAGTCCTGCTCCTCTTTATAATTTTTCAAACCATATTCAAATGGTTTAGAATTCAGATAATTGACCATTACAATGGAAGGATGATGCAACATGCTTTTTGATGATTGACCGCAATATTAATACAATTTTTCTTAAAGAGTTTAAGATTATGTTCATAATAATATTGCTGTATGAAGGTTTATTTCAATTCGGTTTTTATTATGTGCCTTTTCATGCAGTTCATTTCAAATCACCATAGAATCAACGAGTGCCTCAGAGATGTAGTATCCTCGTAGAGTAAATCATTGGTTTGATGATTTCATTATTCTGGGCATCAGATGGTACAAACTGCCATGGGGTAACTTGCTTGTCCCAGGCAAAATCTGACCCTTGTAATTGTTTTTTGCGGAACTCATTTGGTGTAAATCCGCGGTATTTTTTAAATAGTCTGTTAAAATTGGCAAGGTTATTAAATCCAGACATGTAGCCTATTTCGCTGATGGTTTTGTCAGACTCGAGAATGAGTTTACAGGCTTTCCCTAATCGAAGATCAATTAGAAAATCACTGAAACTACGGAAAGATTGTCTTTGAAAAAATCGGCTGAAGGCATTTTCAGTCATTTGTAACTGACTGGCTACATCACTGATTTTAATATTTGGATTTGAATAGTGTTGCATGATATAGGCATATGCAATCTGAATGCGATGATTATTGGCTTTTTGTCCTGTGGTGTCCAACTCTAGCGAGGTTAAATACCTGCGGTCAGGTCCTTTGGAGAGTATATCGAGCAGCCGGAGAAATGAAATCGTATTCTCAAATCCTTTATTTTTGGTCATTTCTACCATTATTTTACTGGCAGATTCAAATGTTTTTCCGGTATACTGGATCCCACGGACAGAATCGTTGAGGAGATTTCGGATTGCAAAAAAACTATCTTTCATCATCATATTATTTGAAAACTGTTTGGAATCAAATTGTATGGTAATAACCCTGTAAGGTTTATTTTTACTCAAAAGCAGTTCATCTCCATACCACTTATGATACAGGTACGGGCCAAGTATAACGAGATCATTTTCTTCATAAATTTCATTAGAATCACCGACAACCCGTTTACCTGAAATACCCATAACCAGATTAATCTCCACTTCCGGATGATTATGAACAGGATAATCAAATCCATTATTGGATGAATCCAGAACAACACAGATGTCATTTTCTTTTAAAGGCGTATTTTCACGAAAAACATTCATTTTTAACTATGTGACTTTGTTTTAAATACTTTGTGATTTTAACCAATTAGAATACAAGGTAAGTTTTTTTTATTATGATTCATAAAAGTATTGAATATTGTCATAATAGTATCATTCCTTAGTATCTAAATGATATAAATTTGCTCCATCAGAATAATATTTTAAATTCAGATAATGGGACGAATAAATATTTACAATAATAATCAACGGCATAATATCATAAGTTTTTTGTTTGTGGTTGCCCTATTATCTTATTCAGGGGAGGTATTGTCCCAATCCAACTCAGTAAAGGGAGTAGTCACCGAGACAAACGGAAATCCTTTGATCGGTGTGTCTATTGCCGAAAAAAATACTTCTAATGGCACTATCACAGATATTGACGGCAGCTACTCTTTAAAGGTCAATTCAATAGCATCTGTTTTAGAGTTTAACTATTTGGGATATGCTGTTCAGGAAGTAACGGTAGGGAACAAAGTGATTATAGACGTAATGATGGAACAGGATTCTAAAATCCTCGATGATATCATTGTAACCGGCTACAGAAAAGAAACAAGATCTGACGTTTCTACAGCTATCTCATCCATCAAATCGAGAGACGTTGAAAAATTGGTGGTTTCAGGTGTTGAACAGGCATTACAGGGCCAGGCACCAGGTATATCTGTCACCCAGGTTACCGGTTCGCCCGGCGATGATATGGCTGTAAGGATCAGAGGTGCAGGTACATTGGGCAACAATAATCCATTGTTTATCATTGATGGCATACCGACTTCAGGCAACATAAATATGTTTTCTGTCAATGATATCCAATCTATAGAAGTACTTAAAGATGGTGCATCTGCTGCTATTTATGGATCAAGAGCGTCCAATGGTGTGGTACTCATCACTACCAAACGGGGAAAATCAGGCAAACCACTTTTTTCAGTCAATGTTTCCAATGGTGTTCAAACGGCAATCAGGTTGCCTGAATTGCTCAATGCCCGTGATTACCTCACCATCAGAAATGAGGCCATTACCAATGCCAATACGCTTAGAAATCCGGCCAATCAATTATCAACCTATAATACTGAAATACTGGATACATTACCTGATGTAAGATGGCTGGATCGGGTTTTTTCCAATGCACCCATCAGACAATATTCAATATCTGCTATGACAGGCAATGAATCCAGTAATCTCTATGTTTCCGGTGATTATCAGGATCAGGACGGTATCTTTCGTGGCCAGAGTTTTAAAAAATATCAAGTCAGAATCAATGGAGAGACCGGCAATAAATGGTTCAGAATCGGCAATAATCTGTCCTTTGGTCATACAACCAGAAAAGTCATCGGTTCGTCGGGCGATGGTTTTGGTCCTGGCAATGAACTGAGTGCTGTCAGATTTGCGCTGATTGCAGCGCCTGTTTTTTCCGGCAAATATAAAGATGGTTCTGATGTAAATGTGACATCATTACTTGGAGATCCTTTATTATATGGAGATGGGAATGCCAATCCATTGGTTCTAATAGATCAGACAGACTGGCACATAAACCGCAGCCGGATTTTTGGAAATGTATTTGCTGAAATAAATCTTCTGAAAGGACTCAAAGTTAGGACTACACTGGGAGGTGATTTTAGCTTTGAAAGAGAAAAACTATTTAAAGAATTTTTATCCGCAGCTATTTATAATCCTACGTCACTGAATGAAGGCAGAATATTTAATCAAACACTAACCTGGAACTCCACTGCAAATTATGAGAAAAAGGTTGGAAAACATAAAGCGTCTATGCTCATAGGTACGGAAGCCATACAAAATCACATCGACTACCTAGGCGCTTCTGCCAATAATTTCAGGAGAACAGATCCGCTTTTCAGATATCTGAGTACTTCAGTGGCCGAAGACATCAAAAATCTGGGTGTTTCCGGCATAGCTACAGAATGGGGTCTGATTTCGTATTTCGGACTTGCTTCTTACAATTATGATAATAAATATATGCTTAGCGGTGCGTTGAGAAAAGATGGATCTTCCAGATTTGGAAAAGACAACAGATGGGGCGTATTTCCGTCCATTTCAGCAGCCTGGTTGGTGTCTAATGAAGACTTCCTGAAAGAAAACAGCCTGATATCTGAATTAAAGATAAGAGCCAGTTGGGGTAAACTGGGCAACCAGGAAATTGGGGTCTATCCTTACAGTTCGCTGGTGAGTACCGGTGAAAGGGTGTATGCTTTTGGAGATAAGATCGTCAACGGCGCTACTATTCTGGAAACAGGCAACAGTGGTATTCGTTGGGAAACCAGTACTCAATCCAATCTTGGTTTGGATCTGAGTCTCTGGAATGATAAACTCACTTTTGCTGCTGATTTTTATCGAAAAAAATCGGAAGATGTATTGGTGAGAGTTCCCATACCGCAATCCGGCGGCTCTCAGCGGGCACCTTATGTAAATGCAGCATCCATAGTTAATAATGGGATGGAGTTTGCCCTTTCTTACCGGTCATCAGGTAAGGATTTTAATTATTTTATAAGTCCCAATATTTCGATTGTAAAAAATGAAGTAGTATCCATAGCAGGAAGTGAACCAATACTGGGTGGCTTTGGACTTTCAGATGGCCCGTTGACCAAAACTGAACCTGGCAGACCGATCGGGTCATTTTTCCTTTGGGATATGGAAGGAATTTTTCAATCCATGGAAGAAATAGAAGCCAGCCCATTCCAGACCAAAGATACCCGTCCAGGTGATGTCAAGTTCAGAGACATCAACAATGACAATATTATTGATGACAAGGATAGAGCCCATTTAGGTAATCCATTCCCTGATTTTACCTATGGAATGCAATGTGGTGCCAACTGGAAAGATTTTGACTTTTCGGTCATGTTTCAAGGGGTGCAAGGCAATGATGTTTATTTCTTATTTGGAAATTTTGCCTACGAAACCCAATCGAGAGGATTTAATTCTTATGCAGACATTCTGAACAGATGGACACCTGAAAATACCAATACCAATATACCTAAGGTAAGTCTGGATGACAGAAATGGCAACAGACGACCATCCACCAGATTTCTATATGACGGCTCATATATGCGAGTAAGAAATATATCGCTGGGGTACAATTTGAAAAGCATCCTGGGTGTAGAGCAGATCACTTCGTGCAGGGTATATTTTACAGTTCAGAACGCATTTACATTTACTAAATATCCTGGCTTAGATCCTGAGATTCAAGCCAATGCCAATGATACCAGGGGTTTGGGTTTATCTTCAGATCTTGCGGTTGGAATAGACTGGGGTACAGTACCGGCTCCCCGTACTTTTATAGCTGGAGTAAAAGTAGACTTTTAGTATTTGAAATTGAATAGCCAGACGAATCCTGATTTATAGCGTCACCATTTGTGACAATTTTTTCTAAAATGAATCATTATGAAACCCACATTAAAAATAATACTTTTTGTTTCTATATTTCAGTTGATTGCTTGTGAAGGTATTCTTGACAAAGAGCCTATCGCTATTCTGGATGCCGGTTCTTTTTTCCAGACAGAAGCGGATGCTGTACAGGCAGTAAATGCGGCATACAATCCTTTGCTTTTCAACAACGGAAACAACAACTTTTACTGGGCATTTGCTGAAGTGACAGGAGATGCAGCCATTCCTGGCGGTGATGGATCAAGGCCAGGTATTGTCGAGATGGAATCATTTACCTACACGCCCAGGACTGAAGAACTCAATGATTTCTGGAAACTTCAGTATAAGGGTGTCACACAATGCAATTTGGTATTGGACAATATCGAAAAAATCAACATCAATGAGGTAACCAAAAATAGAATAATAGGAGAGGCATTATTTCTGAGGTCTTATTATTATTTTTTATTGACACAGGTTTTTGGAGATGTACCGATGTATCTCAAAGTGACTCCACCTGATCAGCTGAAGATTGCAAAAAGTGCCAGAGATATTATTTATGCACAGATACTAAAAGATTGTGAAAAAGCAGCTACTTTGTTGCCAATAAACAACACTGCCGACAATGTCGGACGGGCGACTAAAGGTGCCGCACTCGCTCTGGCAGCCAAGACCAGCCTTTATCAAAAGGATTACAGCAAAGTCATAGTTTATGTTTCAGAAATTAAAGCTTTAAATGTTTATAAACTGGTCAGTGACTACAGAGAAAACTTTCAGAAACTGACGCAAAACAACAGCGAGTCCGTTTGGGAAATTCAACATACTAATCTGGAGCTGGGAGTAGGTAATTTTCTTAACCAGTGGTGGGCATCCAGAAAGTTTTTGGGATATGGATTTGCGGAAGTTACCCCATCATATGTCCAGGCTTTTGAAGCCAATGATCCCAGATTGAAATTTACAGTTGCGATGAATAATGATCCATATTTTGGATTGATCTATAAAAATTCATTTTCCAGTACAACCTTTTCACCCAGGAAATTTTTGCAGGCCGATGCGGAATTAACCCAAAAAGCAGATGGAGACATCAACTATCCGGCCATCAGATATGCAGAAGTGTTGCTTTGGGAAGCTGAAGCTTTAGCAGAGCTGGGCAGAGTGCAGGAAGCATTGGCTCCCCTCGAAATAGTAAGAGCCAGAGCGAGAGCACAATCCACCAATACTGCGGCTCTTCCGCCAATTGTATCTTTGGAACAGAATGCAGTGCGACAAGCCATCAAACATGAGCGACAGGTAGAATTTGGATTTGAATTGCATCGGTTTTTTGATTTGGTCAGGTGGGGAATTGCAGGAGACATTTTACCGGGATTTCAGAAAGGTAAACATGAAGTATTTCCATTGCCTCAGACAGAAATAGATTTAAATCCTTCGCTCATTCAAAACGCTGGTTATTAATGGGGAAGTCATTTAAAATTATATTGCTCCTGCTTTGTCTGTTTTTAGCCAAATGGATTGCTGCACAACAAGGTCAAATCAATATACCACGTATAACATCTATGCCTGATCAACCTTCTCCCTACAATATGAGAGACTGGAAAATGGTGGCGATGAAATATGATTCATTCATTTATGATAAAAATAAAAGTGGCCAATATTTGCCCCTGGTGTCTTATACCGCCAACGGTATCAGCTATCTGAATCAGAAGCAAATCAGACTTCATACTTATGTGGGTACTAAATCTCCGCAAAATTCTGAAGGAATCAATGTTTTGCCATCTTTGGTGGGTGCTGTACTATCAGGACAGGATATCAGAAATATGTATGGTTTGGATAGACTGGTCATGGCACAGGATTTTTTCAATAAGGCCAATGGAGAAAACCTGTATCTGAACAACAGTTCGGCAGGCAGTGGAGGCGATTGGTGGTATGATGTGATGCCCAATGTGTATTTTTATCAGCTGTATGACCTTTTTCCGGATTTTAATGCAGAAGCGACGTATCAATTTACAACTGTAGCTGATAAGTTCCTGACAGCTACCCAAAAAATGGGAGGAAGTGCAACACCGTGGTCTCAGGCAAACATGAACTACCGCGCATGGAATTTTAAAACCATGG